>Ga0228711_1003040_pt1 | contig 26013 bp, 16 predicted proteins | sample MedpolnodulmetaG_2_FD_177996 | JGI IMG/M metagenome (GOLD analysis project Ga0228711, IMG submission 177996) | Root nodule microbial communities from Medicago polymorpha collected in Santa Monica, California, United States - brown nodules | ecosystem: Host-associated > Plants > Roots > Nodule... | reverse complement strand
CAATTCTTGAAATATGTGCATTTATATCATATATTTACTTCAAAACTATAGTAATTGACAATCTCCATTTATTTAGGAAATGGAGAGGATCTTCACCCGGTTCAAGGTCCCATTTATCTAATATATAAACCTTATGTCTACGTTAATATCATATATTATCAAAATAATTTCATCATGTTAAACAAAGTCATGCTAATTAAAAGCATATGTTTAGGTGAATCACCTTAGCAATTGATAATATACGTAGGTACATACAAAACTAGTGTTAATAGGGAGCTATAACCTAGAATCAATTCAAAATTGATCAGAAGTTGAAAGTCATTAAGAACAAGATATATCAAATAAACATAGTTTTAATTTCAATAGGAGTAATCATAGATATGTGTTTCCCACCATACCTCAAACGTTCATCATTCAACCCTAATATATGAAATTTTAGTTACATACGATAACGGTAATAAACAACACAATTCAAAAGATAGATATATAAATAATGGTGCGGTTCTCCAAACATGTTTCCAAGACTTCAAGAAAGTCACCTTAGAGTTGTTGGATCGCACCTTACATCTCAGATCCGTCAAAATTTGGATCCCTCACTTTTAGGAAAAACTAGGTTTATATACAAAAATTTAGGTTGCGCACGCGTCTCGCGCATGGGCTTATGCTCCTCTTGTGTGACACTTATTAGTGCAGTGTTAGTTTCTTTTTTTTTTTGCTTGTTTTGAATACAATGCAGTATTAGCTTTTGATTGGTCTGTTGTGCTCATCATGCGTGCCTTTGTCCACCTCGCATACGTTGATGTAACTTAGACGAGTTTTGATAACTACGATATGCCTCGCGGATGGCGACTTGATTTTTTCTTCTTTCAACTCCAAAATCTTCAACTTTCCAAGCACTTCTAAGTTCTACCTTTTCCATGTTTTGTACATTGGGACAAAATTCCACAACCATAGTCTGGTCTTCAATCCTTCATTGTAACAAGTCCAGTTACCTCCATAATTTCTACCAAGCAACATCTAGTTAGGAAAGTAAAACGACTTACAAATACTATTTTTAATATAAGAGTGACTTATCTTGAAAAGCATTAGTAACTAAAAACCTAGATTGAATTAGCAAAAAGACTCAATTAAACACCTAAAAACATTATATGATGAGAGTCATCAACGCACCAAATTGATTAAATGTGTTGTCTGAGAGATTGTGTTTGGTTGTCTGAGCCAGAAGCTCAGGAGAATGACGTAAACACAGAGGAGACTCTGCTGAAATTTTGTCAAAAATATTTTCACTTAATATTTTTGAGAAAATATGTTGAATTCAAAATGTTCATAAGATGTCTTTCGGACAAAAAAAAATCTGTGAATTGTTTTGTTAACTTTAAGGTTTTAAAGGGTTTAAGGATGTTTGTTCATGTAAGTCTTAGAGGGAGACCGGATGGAAGTGGTAACTATCGGAGTGATGGGACCGTTGTGGACTAATGTAGCGAACCAAGTTGTCATTGACGACCATTGAAAGGTGTTGGATATCAACATAGATGTTTGTTTTGGAAATTAAGGGACGCTTAACGTTGAAGTGAGCAGATATCAAGGTTTTCGGTGATGGTTTTGAATTTGGTTGTTACCTTGAGAGGTTGAACTAAGGCTTTGTTTGCGAGTTGGGTTTTGGAGGAGAGGAGAAGGGAAGGAAAGACTTGTGGAGAGGTAAAGTCTTGTTTGAGAGTTTTAAAAAATAGGGAAAGGTTTTGGGGGGTTTTGAAGGGTTTCATCTGTCCAATTTTAAAGTTCCCACAAATTGAGAGGTTTTGGGGGATTAAACATACAAATTGACAATTTTGTTCTCATAATAATTCAAAATTTCAATTATAATTTACAAGATAAATTACAAAGTATATCACAATGTATTGATTTTAAGAGAAAAAAAATGGTAAAATAGTTAAAATTATCGCATAAACCCTCTATCTCCTTTCCTTCTTGGTTTCTTTAACTCCCAGACAAGGGAAAGACTTTCCCTCCTTTCTCCCTTCCCTTCCTTCCCTTCTCCTCCTAAGCCTTTCCTTCCCCTCCCCTCAAAACTCGCAAACAAAACCCAAGTGTTCAAACTTGAATGAGTTTGGAATTTGGGCTTTTAAGAATGAAACTTGAAGTGAACATGAGTCTAAGATCAAATATGTCTGAAATAAGTGTTGATCTCTACATGAATCGGAAAATAGTAAGTGTGGAAGTTGATTTGAGATACTCCCTTTGTCCTAATTTATAAGCAAAAAACGCAAATTTACAAAACAAAAACATAGTAGTTTGAGGTATAATTTTGTGTTCTTCTTGGAATAAATTTCATGGAAAGATGTAAAAACAATTCTTATTGGTTAATGATTATGGAGAGAATAAAAAGAAGAACAAATTGAATAAATTGAATGCAAATTACATTTAATTTTACTTTGGAAAAGATGATTTTTTTGAAATAACATAAAAGTTGGTCTTTTTGCTTATATTTTGGGACAAAGAAAATGAAATTTTTTTGCTTATAATTTAGGATGGAGGGAGGAAGTCTTTGAGGTGTTTTATGGTTTAGCATGAGTTTTATGTAGACATTGTTAGTTAAAGTTTAAGTGATAATTTTAGAGTGGTGAGATAAATGTAGTTGTTAAGTATTGATTGGAAGCATGGATTACGAGAATTTCATATATTGGAATAGTGTAAGCTTTAGTTGGTTGTTAAGGGATGTTGAACACTGAAAGAGTGTGAACTTTTGAAACAGTTGGAAGGAATGAGTCGAGGTTTGATTAGTGATCCTGAGAAGGTTAACCTTTAGGCAAATGATTTTAATCGACACCTCTGACCTGAATACTCAAGGCAATTAACGAAGGTATGTGTTAAACCAACTAAGTTACAAATGAAAATGGTTGGGGCTATTTAAAGCAACCTATTTTTGAAGGAATGAGAAGAATGGATTGCATCAGTGATATGTCTAAGATAATGAGAGTTGATGATGGTTAAGACTTTTGTTTAGTCTGAGATGTATGTATTGATTTTAGTCTGCGTAAAGGGTAATTGAAGGTTTAAAGGAGTTGAGTTGGAATTCATTGAAGGGTTGAGTGTGAGAAAGGTGTCTCAGTTATCAAATACTTTATGGTCGAATGCGATGTTCTTGAAGATATTAAGTGTTGATTTTGGGTTAAGTGTTTTAATGATTTGTGAAATAAGTGAAGTATGTGGCTTTAGGCATATAGTTTTGTGTAGATGCGGGGTTACGTTCTGAGGTTAGATGTACGTAAATGGAAAATTGCTATGGGAGTTTGAGGCAAAATTTGTGGAGTGTCAATTGTGGAAGACTTTTAAGTTGGTACTATACTATAGTGGATAATGGGAGCTCAAGAGGATTTTGGTTTGATGTGGAAACATATATGGTGTCATCCAGAAAAGGCTATTGCTGTAACAGATATGCTGAGTAGAAGAAACAATTCGATGTTGTCTGCATCGATGGTTAGTAAACAAGAACTTTGGGAAAGTGTTTAGTGATTTTCCATTGGACAAAATTCAAAAGAATAAGATGAGTACTTATCAAAGAGTTTGATTAAAGGGACTGCGAAGATTGTAGCATCAACAAGATGGTCACACCGAAGGGTTGGCGTTCTTCACAAACAAGGAAGTGAGAAGACAATCTAAGCGTTGGAGAGGAGGATGACATCCTTATTCGTTTCCATAGTTAGATGTTAACATAAATTCTTAGGGAACTATGGCGATCGACCATGCCAAGGTTTAGGATTCATTCTGATAATAGAAGGAAAATACTGGTTGTGACCATTGAGGGTTGTAAAGGGATTTGTCTCAAGAATGTTTTTGGAACTTTCTACGGTGGTATTGAACTAAGGGTTATGAGGCGTTACTTCATGGGGGTTGACGATGTGAATTTCCGTCTTCGGCAAATCGAAGGAGTAAGTGTTTGTGAACGAAAATAAGTGAGTATGGTATGGGTGATGAAAACCTATAAGGATTTGAAGTCAGACTTACAATTTTGGAATAAGTTATATGATAATATCATAAGATTTAAATTATGTTGTGTTGTTAGTAAAGAAAAGCAAGGCAGGTGAGCAATGCGTCAGGGAACAAAGAAGTTGGAAAATTGGAGACACCGACTGTTGAACAAATATGGGGTTGCAAAGTGCGTCAAGAACTAACTTGGGTGTGGATTTTTGTGAAGGACACAGAAGTTGACAAAATATTGAGTTGTACAAACCTTTAAAGGAAATAAGAATGGTCAGAATAACATACTCATCCGGGACCAAAAAAAAAATGTTAGCAAGAGGAAGTCTAAAGAGAACTGAAGTGGTATCAGATGATATTTTGAGGAAGATATATAACTCATGAATTCAAAAGAGATGGAATAAGAGAGGGTGAGAAGCTTTTCTAGAGATGTCAGATCATCACATTACTCGTCTAAAAACAACTCATGTTTGGTTTAGTAATAATATGGATAGGTAGGTAGATATAGATAGACGATAGATAGATAGAGATTCCGTACATGGAAGCAAACTTGTCCATCGTCACAAATTTATTAGCAAAAACAATATTTGGTAAATTGGAAACTAACATGATAAATTTGATGACTTTTAAATGAGTTCTACTTGTGATTGAACCTTTTTAATACAATTCAAAACCCATATAATCATTCCCTAACCATGTATTCCCGGGAATGTCATTCTTAACCTTGAAACAAACAGCCCCATAGTGGTTGTGAAGGTGGCTTCTTGTTTGGTTGGTAAGGCTATATATCCTTTTTCCTCGAAATTCCAGTAGGAATACCATAGCATATGGGAGCTGCCCCATTTAAGAAACGAAGGACGCAAGCATTACGCGCCTCGCCCATAAAAGCCCCAATTGTGCGTCTGTGGCTACACTTATTCTCAAGTGAATCACTCTCAGGCAACTTTAATGATTTCTTCTTTGGGACTTTTCTCTTTGCTCTATCCTTCACGCCCTTCAAATTAATGGCCTCAAATTTTTCTGACAGTAAGTTGCACTGCAAGCATTGCATTGCAACTTCGGACCTTTCTTTCAACCAGGCATCAAGCATAACCTTGCTAAATAGATTTATATCCTTATCTGTTACTTCCCATAGATTGGCAACAACGAATGGAGAACCAACCAGCTGATATGACAGAGGAACACCTTGCGGCGCATAGCTCCCATATAAGGTCAATGAACCACTGCTGCACCCCATCAGAAATGTAGCACCACATTGCTGCAGTTTCTGAATCTCGTGTATGGGAATGTATTGTACTCCTGCGAAGAGACATACGCTTTAACCATCTTATAAATATAAGACACATTGGATAACAATATCTAATATGTATGCACTATGTAGTATTTTAGATGTTTTCTCAAGCTTTACCACTTCCATGCCCAAGATATATAAAAAGATCATGACTTTCCAATGCAGAAATCATTTCCTTGACGACGGGTTTAGATCCTGCCTTGCCCTGTAAAGTAACATGACAAAAAAAGAAGACATAAATATTCACTAAATTTGTAGATAAAACAGCTAGCAGGAGTACAAGTAGACATAAATATTCTTCCAAGTTACTCTTATCAAATTTAAACAGATGCAATACCTCAATGTTTTTATCTCGAAAATAATTCTCAAATTTAATTTGAGTGCGAACAAGATCACCACCTGGATTTACTAAATAAAAAGCATCAAGAGGATCTATAGAAGGAAAGGGCCCCAAATTCCTTCCCACTTGAACCTTTTGGTAGGTTCCTTTATCAAAAACAGCAAAGATGCTACTAACTGAAGGCATACGATAAACTTCCTAATTCCTTAGTATCGGCAAATTTTCCCAAGGGATCATCTGTTGCAGCAAGAGTTTTGTTATTGAAGTTTGTATTAGTTATTTGATTAAAAGCACACAAGAATATCAGTTAAAACAAAAGTATATACAAATACAGTTTGATTGTATATGTTAAAAATACTGCTATTTCGAACATCATTATATGATCACATATATTGATTAATGAAATATGAAATAGGAAAAATTCATTTCCCATTTTTACATACAAGGTTGAAATGAATTTTAAAAAGTATAAGCATTCTATTAACCTATTATTATACCACATCACTAAATGATGTATTTGCAAAAGGTTGAAGTTACACTTCAAACAAACTATTTCAAAACAACATAATAAGAAAGTCAGAAACAGTTGAATTACCTGCACCTCAGAATCCAACACAAGAATTACAGGCTCTCTATTCCTAGAGTCATCGACTTCTAGCACATAAAAGGCGTCATTTAATAGTTCAAAAGCAACCTCTGATGAAATTAATTTATGGGTTGCATTTCCAAATATTCCACTCCTTGCTTCCTCGCAACAACCTCCTTTATCAAAGAAGAAGTCTTTCTTTGAGCCTCCAAGAATAATTTTAAGAAGACCTTCATTTACCTCTAAGTTGCACTTAGATTTTAGATCATTCACAAGATTTTTAAGCACAGAGTCAAAATAATTGCTATTTAACCATTCTCCAAGAAGCAAGCATTTCCATGAACCAAACCATAAATCTTCAATGTTCCTGGTAAGATATGACAATTGTAAAAGGAGAGAGAACAATTAATAGTTTCTATTTTTTGTTGACAGAATAACAACTAGTTTCTTTAAGGTCAAAACTACTTCTACCTTATGAATGTATAACTATAAAGTGAGTGTTCCATAGTTGTTCAACAACAGAGAAATGATACCAAATCAACGTTTGCAAATTGATGAAATCATACAGTAGTGCACCTCAAGAATTTTTCAAGACGACAATCAATGTTGAGTCTTTGCTTCCAACATAACATCCTATTATGTTCGGTATCTTCAAAATTCGACGAAAATGACAAGAAATTATCTTCCAAAATGGCTTTGAAGGCTGGTGCAATGTCATCAACCATTGCATAACTCCATGGGCAACGCCAAGTTTTACTAGGTTTCCCACACATTTGAAAAAATTCTGAACTAGTATCCAGATCACCCTTGTCTGAAAAAGGTGATGAACAATTATAAATTACCTTGTCAAACTTCATGAAATTTATATGCATATGATCTGATATGATGGACTTTGTACCAAAAAGTGATATATACCTGGTAATATAGAATCTAGTGGCAATAACATCACAACAGGTTCAGTCTTAAAATCCAGTCGCGAAACCAACATCCATGCGCGAACGGGTGTAGGACAAGGCAACAAGTCCTGTAGTAAACTAGTATATTCATTTTGAAGCAAACTTACACTGATGATGGTTGTGAGTGGAAGACTAGCAAAAAACTTCTTCACATATTCTGTAAGATCTATGGTGGAATCAGGAGCAATTCTGCAACACGAAGAAACACATACAGTTAGAGTAATAGTTCAGGTTGTATTTGAAATTATTCATTTCTTTATTATGAAATAAGAACAATATTTTACCTTAGTGAATCATTTGTGACTTCTTTGGTGTAAGAAGATCCAGTAACATATGGACCCTGAAATGGAACAATTTAATGCCTTGTGTCTGTCATATATTTTCATTTGTTATATTTGTTATTGAAAAAACCAGGCTCCTACAGTACTACCCCAAACAACTCCAACATTTTCCATCAACTAACAACAAATAATGAAACAAATGTTGCGTTACGACTTACTACACAATCATGGTGCTTGTAGTATGGACGGTGTAATCTTAGTTGGTGTGTTGAGAAGAGAAAAAGAAAAATGGAAATCAGAGACAATTATATCATGGGAAGCAAGCACATTGCTTTTGCAAAATACAAATAAAACAAAGCATACGTAATGACAAGGAAAACATATTACCGCAACACAAATTTTACTCCCTCCGTTTCAAAATGAGTGTCGCTTTAGCCAATTGCACACATATTAAGGAATGGAATGAAATAATCATTAGACATAACACTTTTACTAAACTGCCCTTACTTTATAAGAAAAAGACAAACTTAAAGTTGCATTGAAAATTGTGTGAGAAAAGTTGGTAGAAAAAAAATTAAAGTTGTATTGGAAATGTAAAGTGACATTCATTTTGAAACAAATTTTTTTGGCTAAAGTGACACTCATTTTGAAACCGTGAGAGTACTATTTAAGTACTTCATCATACAAAATGACAAGGAAAGAGAGGTGGATGGAATGCAGGAATGTTTCCGGGTGGTTTCTAGTAGAAAAATGGTACACAAGCTTGTGAGAGAGTGTTTTAGACATACGTATGTTGTAATTAGGTATACCGTGGTCTATATAAGCACATTAGTATTTGTACACACACTTTTTAAATTCCACCATTTATTTTCAAGAGTCATAGCTTATGATAGAAGCCATGGATAGAACTCCATAATATTGATAAACATGGAGCTATGACACAACATTAAAAAGAGATCGTACCTTGCATCGTTCAGTTAAATGCGAAATAAATTGGTAAGTAGGATAAGTTCCAATTGCAGCTTGGTGGAAGTATGAAGACCAATAGTTTTCATTTAAAACCTTGCTCAAAGACGGCATTGAAATTTTTTCACTCAATGAAGAAACCGCATACACCACAGCAAGTAAGTTAGACACCTATTACAGGATCATTAGCAAACTAAGATCACAAAACTGCGGAAAAAAACTCTAGTGCTAAAACAATAGTAACCAAGAAGGAGATCAAAAAGCTAAGAGTCAGGAGTGTCGAGACCTAACTCAACCCTACAAAACCGGCTTGTATGGTGAGGAGTGTCTCCTCTTTATAAACTCTTCTCAAGAATCCTATCTATCCGATGTGGGACTAAATCCCCTCAAGTGTTGGCCGCAAACAGTTTATAATTACGAAATTATAGCCAATGAAAAAAATTAAACCAATTAGATGAAAATGGTCACAAAATAATAACATGAAAATTGAGAAAATGACCTTTTGAAAAACTATGGGAACCTCGCGACATAGTACAAAAGCTACCATCAGCAAAGAAGACATGTCTTCAAACTTGATGTTAGATAGATTACAAAAAATGGTCCTGCAAGGATAAACCAAAATGTCGAAAGTCTATAAAAGTTAGTATACAGTGTTATGTTTCCCAAAGCAGCAAATGTAACAATTTTCAGAAACCATGTCAAAAAGTATAGTTGTAAACATCGCAAGTTATTAAACCATTCTTATATCATTGCTGAACTGAGAGGCAAGTCAATATCAGAATGTTTTGGATGTCAATGCCTACCTTGTAAATTTGGAATTATAGCATTTCAAATAATGCCAACATATGCTATAAACTATCTCTGCACGCTCAATAGCAAATACATCTCCTGATATCTCCTTTGCAACCATTTGGTGAAAATAATCTAGAGGAATCGATGAAAACGTGTGGCAGAATGGGTTTCTTCCAAACAGAAGTGATATGCTACTTAGAAGAATTTCCCGTGCTTCGTCGATTTGATGAGGATATGCAAAACACTTCACTGCAGATTAACATTCATATAAGAAACAGAAAGAAGCAAAAGCTTTTTTATACATAAGGTTATGTTTGGATTGATGGTATAAATTGGAATGGAGTAGAATGACATAATATTAATTTAAAAATCTAACTAGTCAAGTCTATTCTATTTCGTTTTATTCCATTTTATAGTATCAATCCAAATATATCCTTAAAAAATACATGACTCAAAGTAGTGAGCAATATTTCGTGTGTGTGTGCGTGCGTGTGTTTGTAAAGAGCAATTCACATGCCAACATGAGTAAACTTTCATATTCCAGAAAGACTCTTCAAATGCATGAAGACATGCATCACGATTTTAGTGTGAAGCTAGTTATTGAACCAATACTTAATATGGTGAATTTACAACCAGTGCTTGGAAATTATGCATTGTTACCACTCTATTTACATGAGAAAGAAAATATGAAATGGTACACATACCTACTCGAGTGAGTAGCTTCATTGAAAGTTTCCTCCGGACAAACTCCCATTTAAGAATAATAAAATCATTTAACAACCCAGATTTCAAAACTTCAGATGGAAGGCAGTTCCAACACTTTGTTTTAGATAAATTACATGTTATCGCACACCTTGAAGAAATGCTGCAACCTACCCCTGTCAAAATTGACTCCTTCCGACTAAGCATATCAGATGGACCAGAAATTTGGTTCCCTTCCACTTTTTCATTGACTTCTAACTTCCTAGAAATGTTATTATGTTGGTTCTGCATAGCTCTATATCGAGAACGAGTTATCCTTGTTGTACTTTCAACTACTATGTTTGGTTCCTTGGATATAACTTTGGCTTCTTTTTTAGACTTTGTATTTTGTTTAGGTCCAATATTCGTTCCTGGCCCTACTTTTGTAGATTTCATTACATCTTCACCTGCTTCATTCATTATGGAGCAAGTACAAGTCTTTCCACCAGCGCATTTTGCATCTGTTGTAGTTGCATCACCTTCGTCTTCAGGACAACTCAGAGGGTTTTTCCATTCAGAAATAGTTAATTTATTCATAGCTGATGTGTACAAATTTTTTGCAGACTCTTTAGAAATACCCTCATCACAGGCGTTAAATTTACTTTGACATAAATCTCCACGATACCCATAAAGAGTAACTTCAAGTATTAGTTTACACTTCGAGCAACAAAATGGCGTGTTGTTATCATCCAAAATCTTCTTAGCAAATAGAAGTTCCTTTTCTGCCAAATCCCAAAGTCTTTTCGTAACATACAGTTTTCCTAGTAATTCAAACCAAAAAGTGACAAATTAATTTTATACTGAAAACGGAGAACAAAAACTTATCAATGTGTGGGGGAATTAGGCTACAAGTAACTTACATACCTAAGAGTGAAGAAAAAGCAACTATAAACAAAGGCAATTGAAGTGAACACGATATTGCTTTCCCCCATTGAAGATAGGTTTCAGCCTTATTTCCATCTCCGAGAATTTCATAGATGGCTCCTATCTGCATGGATATACGACATTAAAATGAAGTCCATGAAAGGTCTCATACAAATACTATAATTTCGAAAATGATAGCATGACAAGATATATGTCAAACCTGAAGAGTGCTCTCAAGGTAACACTGCATAATTTTCCACGGACTCAAATAATTGTCTTTCAAGTCCCATGGTTTTGAATCAAATAGAAACACTTCCCTGACAACCGACATGTCCATTTCAATTTTATCAACACCATCCATAAGTTTCTTCGAAAAATTAACAGTTATATTGTTCGCTTCAATATGCTTCTGAAAAATGTGCCTAAATTTCACTTTGAAGAGCTGGTCATGTAATCTATGAGCTTTTTTTGCGAATGAAAGAGCCTAATAAGATAAAAAGACATGAAATGATATAAGTCAGAAACAAGGCAAGGGCAAAGAGATGTAAAACAAAACAAAATTATGACTTTCATTGATAGGTCATCCGTAAATGCCCACAAAAAACAAAACACACACAGCTTTGAAGTTTTGGCTTTCAAAAATCAATGTCTGCTTGTTTGAATAGGAAAAAAATATGAAGGAGAAAACAACAAGGTATCATAAGTAATCAAATCAATGTCTGCTTTAACATTCTTATTTTTCATCTAAGCTTAAATTGTGCCCTGATAAGTTCCCTCACTTCATATCAGATTTTATGTTGGGCCTAACTCATCCTTACAAAACCGGTTTGTTAAGCTAAAGGGATGATGATCACTATTATAAGGACTAAAATCAAAATCATTGTTACTTACTTCTAATAACTTCCCATTTGCGACGAGTCTTTGGCTCAAATCACCGTAAAGATATCCAGCCAGAAAAGTGCAATGATTTGGAACAGGAACCTAGGAGAAGATTAACAAAGAATAGAGTGATGAGTTAAAATAAAATAATGAATGATACATTTGAAATAAAATGATGAGTTAAAATAATGAGTTAAGAAGGACCATACATTTGAAATTAGTTTGAGTGCAGCTTTTTGAACTTCGTCAACGGTGATTTCTACTGGAAAAGTGCTACCATGATCGCAAGAACTCCTATGAGAGCTTGCAAACAAAAAAGAGAAATTTTGTTGAAACCCTATTAATGAGGATTGGTTTCCTTTAAGATTATGCATCCAGAAATTAATATTTGAAAGATCACTGAACTCATCCAATGAGTTCAGGATGAATGCTTCGTTCACAGGCGAAACACAGAGAGCGTGACTGAGCCTTCTACTTTCGCACAATAAGGTCAACCACTTCTCAGTTGAGACACTCTTCAATTTGAACAATCTGATAACCAACCGGTATGCATCATTGAAGAGCTCCATGAAACCCTAAAGAGATATTGTTGAAACCAAAATACTGTCACCATATATCTTGTGCAAATACTACATGAACCGATACTATTTAAGAAGAAAAACAGACCTTCAACTGTAATAAATCAATTATGTTATACAGTAGAATCATTATATTGTCGAACAATGCAGAATACTCTCCCTCTTCAAAGTGATCCAAACAAGAAATGCCTAACCATAGATCTAAAGCAGCCTTGACATCTTCAAAAATTTGCTGCGTAAGGTACAGTCAAAGATAAGCTTTTTTGATGAATAATGAGAAGATGATTACAAAGAGGTGAATTAAAAAGCCCTTCAAATTTGTAAGAAAACTTAAAGAAAATAGGAAAAATAATACATCAAATTTGCCAAAATCCTCGACATATATTGAAAGGGAAACCAAAGAACTTACATTGTGTAGACACATCATCAGTGACAATTTACTGCCCCATAAATAGAAAAGAGAAATAGTCTAATGACAAAGTGGAAATTATCAGCATGTTGTAGTACCTGTGAACAAGGTTTAGCTTCCTGGGTACATAGTGCACGTAGACAATATGCCACACACAACTGATGATAAATGGGAATTGATTTGTTACACATCTCACCAGAAATCTCCTTCTGCGGAAGTGGACTTCATATTAATGCCTTATGCATCTCCGATACAAAGAGCTTTATAGAAAATAGAGGTTAGATATTTGAAGGAGACACAAGAAGAACTAAACAGCTTACCATTATTATGATTGCTTCTGACAAACACTGAATACAGTCCCGAAGACCAACTATGCCGTGTAACCTGAATGCCTTTCCCTTTCTGACTAGAGTTTGTGCCTTTTGAAAGCAACTGTTTGGCGTGATATATATCTTTTGAAGGAGGATATTTGTGATTTTCATTTGCATTTTCTGACAAAATTCTGGGCAGTAATCAGTCATCTCCTCGTATGCAGTAAGCTCCTAAACAGACATGAAGGAGAAAAAGAAAAGATAAACATTGTAAAAAGGTCCAACAAACATCAAACACATAGCACGTAAACTGTGACCGAAATGTATACAAAGTGGCTAAACCTGCTCTAAGATTGTGCAAATGTTCGTCTTTGAAAATTCTGTGTAAGACCTTGGAGAATCAACTCTCTCACCAACATCCTGAAAACGTTTGCATTCTATCTACATGCATATAGTATGATATCATAATCAATAGGAAGAAACAAACATAAAACTGTCACTTGTTGAATACAAATATTAATTGCTTTGTAATGCTACCTTCACCCACATCTTCAACACAGGTATAGGAACTGGAAGCTTCTCAAACAGATTGTTAGCACTCGACCAGTTTTTAAGTGTCTCAATCAATTTCTTTCTTATCTTAAGATTGTTGGTTTCATCTAAAATAACTAAAAGTGTGGCATTTCTTGTGTAAACATCCATTACAAACTCGTTCAAAGCACCTTCTGAGAGATTACCACAATGGTTTTTAATATAGAGCCATGATGTTTTGCAGCACAAATTTAGAACCTTTGAAGCCTGCAGTGATACATCATACAAGAACAAAATTTACTTAGAAAAAAAAAAATTACATAATTAATATTTAATTTTAGATACAACTCCTTCAGATTCTCATTGTTCAACCACAATGTAAATATTTGAACTTGTTTAAATTTGCAAAGTCATAAGCAATTGAAAAAGGGGAAATATTGAATACAGCGAATAAATTTACCACGACAAGGATCACTAAGGGATTAAAAGCGAGACTTGAAAACTGTAACCCCACTACCTTCCGTGATTTCTTCCTAGGAATAGTTTTTGATTGGTCGAATGCAATTTCACGAGCTCTTCGCTATGAAATCTCTCGCTATGAAGAGCAATGCTCTTGAAAAACTGCCACAGTCTTGCATGATTTGCTGTGTTTTACTCATAGTTTAAGCATGCTTACTTTTATGCACACTATTTTTCAATTTCTTGCATGCATACTTTTATGCAAACTATTTCAATTTCTTTTTTCTTAACAAATGATTCTGGATCTCCATTTAATTTAGAGTAATTTACACTCCCCTCCCCTTAGATATAATCATTTCACTACCTTAAAATATACACTCCCCTCCCCTCCTAAGCAAAACGAATTGAAAAATTATGTTTTTCACCCCTAAAAGATGATTGAATTACATTCCCCTTCCTCTTATGTTAAAATCTACACCCCTCCTTTTTTTATAATCTACACTCTCCTTTCTTGTCAAACTTTTAATGCATATTTTTTTCCATCTATTTTGATTCACAATATGATTAACATATACTTTCATACACTTTCATCAACATACTTTTTTTTCCAAGATACGACAAAAGGTGTTGAGTCCTCAAAATTGGCTACCTTGTCTCATAAGCCATTGTCAATTTGAAAAACTTGCTTGTAGTTCTTTTTTCTAGTTGTGTCAATTTGTAAGCTACATCCAATTTTGTTTAAATTCACTCTAATTTATAGTCAATGCGGTATCTTAACACATGAATCTAGAGCACATTCACATGTGGATGGTGGAATTCGGCACACACTCTCACATCTCGTATTGATCTGAATTGCTAGAAAATTGCAGATGACACAATAACAAATCTAGGATAGGAGTTTTATACCATCTTAGAGAAGTTTAGCCTAACTGACTCAATCCCATAAAATACTCAAGAAGTTAGGATTGTCCATGTCTTGATGTGGAGTCTCAACAGGCTCAAAGCAAAAGGTTGGGTCATTAGATAACCTAGAATTTGATCCTTATCACACGGTCTTATAGCTTACGTTTAAGCAAAGAGTAGTGTGCACCTTCATTAAAAAGTAGAGTTTCACACGTACCTGATAGAGACCAAGTGCTAGATCAATTAAGCGATGGACCAAAGATATGGAGAGTTTATTCTTGAACGAGAGGACGTTGTTATATCCCAAGTGAAGGGTTGATGTTTCTTCTTAGTATTATGATCCTTGTTTTCATATTATTATTTAGATATTTATTTTAGTTTAATCAAAATAATATGTATCATTTGTTTGTCCTTACTAAATACACGAAGGTTTCATTAGTTAACAACATGTACCAAATAAGATTCGTGTAATGGTTCTATCTATATTGCACTGTATATGAAATATTTTATGACGCAATTGTATGATGTTTCCATGAGATATATATTACATTGCATGGAATCTTAGAAACCATGGTTGAGCCTAACGTAACCCCAAAAATCCAGCTTGTGAGGTCAAGATTGCCCCACATTGTCAGGCCATCTCTTATCCGATGTTGGACTCTTTAGCACGAAAGATTTAAATAAAAAAATGGAAGGAAGGAAATACCGCTTTTGGTTGCTTGTTTTTGTACAAAACTATGCCGATACTATAGAGACAATCAATTATGTATTTAAACCATTCTGTATCAATCCACTTGCTGTCACTGATATGCTTAATCAATCGTTTGCTCTCCTGAAATAGAGGCCAATGACAATAGTTTTATTTTTCAACAAACAACTTAACAGAATTATGCAAACATTTAACAGCACTTCATGATAGTAAGGAGAACCTGGAGTTTAAGATTAGTTCTGATGGAAAGAGTGAAAGCTGCCAAAGTTACCGAGGGCACGTTTTTACTCTTTCTGCCAACCAAATTATCATTCTTTTCAAATGTAAAACTGCAGTAAGAATGAAGTGGAATTTAGATGTTTATCATCACACTTAGCACAAGATGAAATAAACAGAAGGTATAATCTTTCAAACTAGTCGCCATATCTTATAAATAACCAATATGGTAAAAACATATGTTAGAAACTAGTCAAGAATTAATGTGAAAAGTGAAAATCATAGTATAAAAGAGAGTGAATCGATATAGAAGACAAGTAACAAGAGGAATGGGAACACTTTTTTTGCATAAAGTGAACAGAATAGCCGATGTACAATAAAATAGAAAGACAATTAGGCCAAATATGAAAAAAATTTACTTCACCAAAATAATTTAGATATTCACTGAATATACCTCGGACTATGAAGAATAAACTGGCAAAACGCATGAAATACGTCTTCAACAATTGAAAGCATAGTCATAGCAGAAGCATCATCCTTTCCAGTTACTAACTGTTTCCTTTCTGAATTAATTGTTTTAGCAAGCGGTTGGCATAGAAAGTCCAATGCTTGTGTGTAAAAGGATAGGTATGTTGTGGAATCGTCACAATCAGAAGCTAACTGTGTGCATGTGTGGCCGTCAAATTGTTGGTCTACAACACTGGATGACATAAAACTACTTTTGCTGCAAATATGCAAGGAGCCGAGCAAAGGTGGTGAACTTTGTAGTATTTTCTTATTTTCAAGTAAAGCTCCCAGCAAACATTCAAATTTTGCAATGCCAGGAGATACAAGTTCTTCGGCTTTTGACCTCAAATTACAGCTAACAAGGATCAACCCAGCAGCATAGAGTCTCAATATTGAATTAAGGGGTCTCATAAACTGCCAAAGTGGCAAATTACTTCGATTAAAGTGGAATACAATTGGTTGACACAACTGCATGAATAACAACTACGAAGAAAAAGAAAACGTTAAAGGAAATAAAACCTGTTTATAATGCTCTGCTGTTTTGTTCAGATATGCTGCAAACGTATAACAAAAACTTGCATTTGCAGTCTTACATTTAACGGCACAATGATATACAAATTTAGCAAACTCTGGTCCAGCATTTTTGTCTTCAACCTGCAAGGATAAATATTATTAACTCTTTTTACCTCGTATAATTTATCACATCCTACTACCCACTCTTTTTACGGGTTTGTACTAGTTATATTCATCGAATTAACCTTGTAATTACAAGATGGAAAACAGACTAAATCAGTAACTAAAAAGTGGTTTTATACAAAAACTCATGAAATGAACAAAATCCGCTTGCAATTCTTCAAGAGTAGTCCAAGAACAATAAAACTTTAAACATTAGGTGGAAACTTAAATGGTAACAGGCTACATTTGCAAAAATATCTAGGCCAAGTAGCTTTGTATGTTTACTTGTACTAATTACAACTTGAACTTAATGGCATTCAATTGAATCAAATTAAGAACAAAAGACATCACTAGATTTGCAAATTTTGATCCAAAATCAGTGTTAATAATAGCGGATAGTAGAAAATAGAGGATTGCCAAAAAATCTGATATGAGAAATAGTGGATAGCATAGCAGGAAAATAGAGGAAGTCGCAAAGTGGTTGGAATATAAATAATTGTTTATAAAATAAAGATTCACATTATTATGTTATTTTTTCCTTGCCGTTATAACCGATATGTAAAAAAGCGCCGCTATTTGAAGTCTAGCTAAGTTAACATATCATATCGGCTACCCCAAATTCCAAAACATAATAGCGGTATAGTATATCAGTTTTTTTAACAAAAGTGAACAAGAATCACCTGATTCTAGCCTTAGAATTTTCATCATATACAACGTTACCTTGCTTTTAGGAGCAACACAGTCCAGTATATCCATGACATACAAGAATTTATTCTCCTCCCACATGAAAAGTAAGGAGCACATGTTTTGCGCAATCTGCATTCAATATTTCATCAACATGGCTAGTGAAATATTTATTAATTCCCATTACCAAAACTAAATAATAATTAGTTTACCTTGAACAATTGATCTTGAATTGAAGACTTAGCATACTTAATCAATGCCGTTCGGCAAAAAGTGATCACCAAATCTTTATCGGAGAATGATGTCTTCTTCTCAAGTAAATTTAAAGCACATTTACCCAAGTGATATACTAACAACTTATGAAACTTCTCATACGAATTGGAATCCAACCCCCTGAAACAGTAAAGTTTGTTTTCTAAGCATGGCATTGAATAACCTATCTTTAATGCATAGCATACAAAAGAGAAAATTGCGGCGAGCGTGAAAGCATAAAATAAAGTGGCAAAGAAAGCAACAAAACATAACCTACCTAAGCCATGGTTTTACTTCATCCATCAATTGAAGCACTCTTTTATAGTAGTCATCCTCTTTATGAGAAGAAGCCTTTGATGCACACCTCACTAATGTCACAACAATCTCAACAACCAACAACGAGAATGAATCTTTATCATCTCCACAATTTTTCCCAATTTCAGGAAGAATCTTCTTCCTTTTCACTCCTGGGAGCAGCCTCTCTAAAAGCCTTAATCCTTCAGCTTCAGCCTCGTGGAACCGATCACATAATTCAAAACAACGAACCAATCTAAGTCTTCGGAAATGGATTGCTGAGGGCTTGGAATCCAAATGAGGAAACACTACTTCTAAACAATCCAAACACAGAAAATATGTTTTGAATAACTCGAGGATTAAAACCTCGTTGGATTTTGAAATTCCTGGAAGACGTTTCGGGAGAATTGACAAGGAGGTATTTATAAATGAAATAAAACGTTTCGCTAATTGTCGAATTAGGGTTTGATCGTGGTTGGAAGAGGAAGAATTAATATCTGAGAATGGACGGAGGTAATCGGAAACTAGGGCGTATAACCCAGGGGAATCGGAGGTTTCAAGCTTCGAGATAAGAGATGATTCAGTGAGAGGAGAAGCCATAGCTAGAGAGAGAGAGAGAGCGAGAAGAAATGATGTGAAGAATTAGAAAATATTGAAAACGTACTCAGAGAGCTTAATTTCCAAGGCGCCAACCCTTCCGGTTTCTAATTATTTAAAAAATAACGGCCTTTTTCATAAGGTTAGGGTAGATTTATTTCCCTTAAATTAATTAAGGATTAAATATGTAAATCGTCTTTTATGTTGTGTGTTTTTTAGTGCCGTCATCATCTATTACAAAAATGCTTAGGTGTCTAACGGAAGCGGAATAATGATGGCGTAGCAATTAAGGCTTGTTGGCATGCTCCTCCATTGGAGTTGAATTACAAAGATTCAGTTAAGGCTTGATGCCCCAAACTGAATCTGCTTTTAGAGTTTTATTTTTCTTTTTTTCTTCTCTCTTTTGTCATTCTAAAAAAATATTAAAATAATATGGAAATACTGTTTTTCGTGGAAGGGATATGAAAATACTTGGCAATCTTTGTCGGTTGTATTGAGGGGAACAACACAGATGTACAACATAAAATCGGCTGATAAAAATGTAACATGAGTTTTTGTTTTGTGCTAATTTTTTGAGTTTGATCTGTGGTTAACAGAGGTAAAAGAGGGTTAACGGAGACGATTAGTGACATGGATTAACAATCCACGTGTTATTTTATAATTGGCTAACAGGAAGAAAAGTTCATAACGAATTGTGTGTAAGTTTTCTCCTTAAATTAAATTTATTATTATATATTTGTTACATGTGTTATTTGTATTTAAAATTAAAATTAAAAAATAAGGGTAATTTTGGAAAGAAAAGTTCAACCAAAAAGTGTGCTGAAAGTGGTAGTTTTCTTTATATATAGTATAGAATAGATGCACTTTGAACGTCATATAATAAGTGTGCTTGAATAATGTTCAAACGCACCGTTTCATCTACTATATATATGAAACAAAATAAAAACAAATAGGCTTAAATACAAGGGTGTTTGTGGTGCGGTTTAGTTCGCTTTTGAGGTTAAAAGTCATCTGAATCGCAAGATAAAAAACATGTGGTTTAGTTCGGTTGACTTTTAAAATAATATATGAACCAAAACAAATCAAACTAATGTGGTTTGGGTTGGATCGGTTTATGCGCTTTTTATTAAGACAACAATTTTCCTTTTCAACATTAAAATCAAGTTAAAAAGGTAAAACAACACAACATATTTTCAACAATGTTTCTAACAATGTTTTAAATTTCATCCAACATTAACAGTGTGCAAAAAATAGTTTTATTTTGTAAGAAATACAAATAATAAGATTTTATCATTCTAAACACAAATATTTTTTAAATAAAAAGTAAAGAAAGAAATACAAATAATAAGATTTTATCATTCTAAACACAAATATTTTTGAAATAAAAAGTAAAGAAAGAAACCTAACAAGAGAAAATATATATCATTTTATAAAAGTTTATATTGGGATTCTATGAGTATTAGTCTACGTAACATATGTTTAATTAGTGTTTTTCTTAAGTTGCGGTTTGGTTTGTAAAATAAAAACCGCAAACCGAACCAAAGCATGCAGTTGAGTAAGAAAACGGTCCTAATACATCTGAACCAAATGCGGTTTTTTGCGGTTTTGATTTGGACTGGTTCGGTTTGCGGTTTTTCTATTGAATTGGTTTGGTTTTGAACACCCCTACTTAAATATGTCATTTGTTCCTGCACTTTCACCATATTTTGGCGTAGTTCGTGCACTTTTTTGTTGCACTTTGTAAAAAATTTACTATTGGTCCCAGTTAAAAAAAAAAAAACTAAACTAACGGTGTGCCACGTGGACCAATCATTCTATGCCATGTGGCACTCGAAAAGACAATAAAATATTTCTACTTTTTTATTATTATTTTATTCATTATTTTTTTTACTTAAATATATCATTAATCCCTACACTTTCAATACTTTTTGATATTGGTCCCTGCATTTTAGTAATTGTCCCTGGACCTTTTTTAAAATAAAAAAAAAACTTTCAATGATATTATTATTTTTTATTATTATTTTGTTCAATATTTTTATTGAGAATAATTTAAAAGAAAAAAATAAATAAAAATATCCTTTTTAAATGAAAAAAATGATTTTATAATTATTCTTTAAAAAATAATAATTGTCCACATGATTACTTTTCTTTAATGAACAAAAGTGATTTTTTAATTATTCTTTAAAAATTAGTTCTTTAAAAGCTTTATTTCTATTTTATTCTTTAAAAAATAAAATAAAAAATTCTTTAAAAAAATATTTTTTATTTTATTTTTTGATAATTATTCTCAATAAAAAGCATTGGTTTTTTAATGAACAAAAATGATGTTTATTATTATTCTTTTAAAAAATAATTGGTCCACATGACTAGTTTTCTTTAATGAATAAAAATGATTTTTTAACTATTCTTTAAAAAATAATTCTTTAAACGCTTTAAATTTTTTTATTCTTTAAAAATATTTTTTTATAATTATTCCCAATAAAAATAAGGAAAAAACTTAGCTACAATTTCTTAGGTGCTTTTCGTATGGTTTTTAACTAAATTCACCATGATTTTCTTAAATCCATAATTTTCTCAAAGTTTGTTATATCCAAAAAGGATGTATTTTCAGTTAAGAACCATACAAAACGCACATAGAGAATTGTACCTAAGTTTTATCCTGAAAATAATGAACAAAATAATACTCCTTCCATTCTTTTTTAAGTGTCATTTAAGAAAATTCACACCAAATTTGCGATCTGTATTTTTGCATATTTTCTTCCTATTATACCACTATTTTAATCGACTAATACATTCCTATTTTTTTTCACACATTTTATCTTTCCAATAAATATAATAGGTTATCTTTCTCTCGTAACAAACACTTGTTAATTATTATCTTTTTCTCCAACAAATTTCTATTATTTTGTGCACTCTTTCACAAAACAAACAATTGTCAATTTTCTAAATATTGTGCACATATTTTTAATTATTTTAAGTCAATATACAAATTATATTAATGAAACTTCTTCTTTTTCATTGTCATCTTGTTCTTGTCAAATAAGTCTTTAACTATTGCTCCCTCTTCACATCTCATTAGCAGTTCCACTGAGTTTTCCATTTTTTCTTCCGTTTGAACATTCATGGAGTCTTTTATATTTCTTCTCTCAAATCCGTTCTTTTACTTTACACTTGAAATTTTTAACTATTGCTACTCTCTTATTTATAGAATTTTAACTCTTCTTGAAATCATTGGTAGTAACAAAATTTTCTTTAAGTTTGAAGATAACAAGAAACAAACTTTGTTTAAAAATAAAAAACAGACTTTAGTTTTTCAAATAAATAGCATTAAAGAGTAATTAACAAATGGTATAATTGACAAATCAAACCCTTAAAATACCTAAAAGATAGTTAAATAGGAACAAAAAATTCACCCTTAAAAGATACTTAAAAAGGAACGGAGGGAGTATATAATATAGATTTTTTTGTTACAAAATAACTTTCACCTTTTGACACTTATTTTCTCTTTCATCTAAAAAATCTAATACTTTTTAAGAAACTGCTCTAAGATCCTGTTTGTTATGGATTGCACTTTGGTGAAGTTGAATGTGAGAAAAACACAAGTAGGGGGAGTGGGTTGAATTGTTACAAAGAAATGTGTTTGAGTTTGAACACTTGATATAGAATCAGTGGTGTTCACAATACAAATCAAATCAGACTCTTAAGACTCTATAATTTCTAAGATATGAAAGCCGTTAAGAAATTCTAAGTGTTTGATGCACAACAATTTCAGCAGAGTTTTGGCACAGTTTAAATGTTGTAGAGTCTCTCGTAATCTTCAAGTCCTCACTCCTTTATATAGAGGTGTGAAAGAGAAGTTGAGAATCGCCAGCACATCAAAAGAGTCATTGTAGAAGCTTGATCAATCATCAATGATCTGTTATTTGATTTGGTTAATCTCCTAAGAGGAAATAATTTGAAATCCATTCCTTGTATAGAGAATTAACCAGCAGAGACACATCTGTAGCAGTACTATGCGCAGACAATAGTGGAGTATTGGAGTAGTGGTTGTACAATTGTACTATTGTCCTTTCTTTGAGTTTCTTCAGTGGATAAACATTCAATGCCTTTTAATTCCTCTAAAATAACTGTTGTTACAGGCTTCCATTCCTTCTGCAAACTTGTGTCATCAAGTAATAAATATAACTAACTCCAAGTTCTTCATGGACTCTGGGAGTTAGTTTCTAATGGTCTTCAGACTCTGATTGTCTTCAGACTCAGACTTGCAAAAAATCTTCTCTTGTAAATTCCATTGCTCTCAATTGTTCTTCCATATAACCAATTCCTTGTTTAAAGACTTATAAAATTTAGTCTATGGTCCTGCACACTTGAAAAAATATTAGCATATCCAATTGAACTTTTAATACTTTGTTATCATCAAAACTTAAGGGACCAAAATGTGTAACAGATAGAAAGTAAATTGATCCAAGTAAAATTGATTTAACCTAAATCAAATGGATTGAGATTAACCTTTTGAGAAAACACTACTTAGATCAATACTAGCAATTCACAAATCAACTATTCAATTAATCAAGTGCAATATTAATAGTAGAGAGAGAGAGAGAGAGAGAACACCAAGGTTTATAGTAGTTCACTCTTTTTCGTCCTCGCTAAGGGCTACCTCTACTCTACTTGATGAAGTACTCCTTCACCAAGGTCATCAACTATGTATGAAAAGTTGATTACAATGTTTACAAGAGTTCCTTCAAATTAAAGCCCTAATTCTTCAACTCCTATGTAAAACAAAGCTCCCCCAAACTTCAAGTACCCCTTGAATTTGGTACTCCCTGAATCTTCGGATTCTTGAATTACCCGTGCACTCTTTCGATCTCTTCACTCGAGTCTTCAATGCTACGTCCGGTAAACGAACCCCCTTTGATATCAAGAACGGTTAGAAAGACCCCAAAGACCTTTGGAGGATGAATGAGATTATTCACTTCCTTTGAAGCCTTGATTAAGCCCAATCAATCTTCTTGAGAGAACCAATTTACAATCCCTACTAGCACCCTAGAGAATCTACCCACTCAAAGACAAAGTGATTCTAAGAAAAAGTGTTTAATCTTGAAGAATGTATGAGCAATGAGTTTTTGAGACCTAGAGAGAATAGATGCAAATGATTCAATACTTTTGGAGTTATGAGGAGGAGACTATTTATAGAGAGAGGTGATAAGACTAAATTTTTGCACAAAAACAACAGGTTGAATCGATTCACTAAATGTATGAATCGATTCAGACAGCAAGAAGACAGACCAGAGAAGTATGAAGGATGATACGATTCAGGATATATTTGAGTCGATTCAAGTGTGCCCAGATGAAGATTGATTCGATTCAAACTTTGTGTGAATCGATTCAATGCAATTCAGAGAGTTTTGTGAGATGATTCAAGCAAAAAGGAGACAATGCATAGATGAATCGATTCAGATTGTGATGAGTCGATTCAAACTGATTCAAAATGAATTTTGACAATTTTTCAAACGACACAATACATCAAGATCAAACTATATAGACTCTAGGGTGCTTTAACATGCTACTTAATCAAAAACATAAAACTATCTAAACTATGCTAAGGAACATCATCAAAAACATAAAACTAAATAGTGAGATTAAATATAAAACTATCTAAACTATACGGAATTGTGTAAAATATTCTAAAAAAAATTAGAATTTTTTTAACAAAACAAAAATTAAATATGAATTTTTAACCATAAAAAATATAAAAAACCATATTAAATTCATGTTTTATTAAAAAATTCTAATTTTTTTTGGGAGAGATTCTTATAATATTATGATTTTTTTCTATAAACTTTTATGCAAAAATATGAATTCTACATATGAGTTTACTTTGAAGGAGGAACCAAAAGTGAAGATGGAAATTTTTTGAGGGACTAAAAGTTGAAGAAATTTTATAGAGGGACTAAAACAAAAAGTTGACATATTTATAGGGATTAAAAACATATTTAACCCTATAATTATTTTTAAAAAGATAGTTTTGTCATTTACATATAATATATACAGATATCATTCATGTATTTATATAAAATAGAATTATTTAGTTACTCTAGATTTACAAATAAAAACGTATTGTTTATTTTGTAGTCATGTTGACTTTTTTAAGAATAATATAAAACTATTTAATTACTTATGTAATTTTTTTAATTTATAAAATTTTAAAATATTACAAAATAATATGAAAAATCTAATTGTTTCATAAGACTGATTTTATCATTTAAACATAATATATACATCTTCCGGTCACTATTTTAGGCAATAATTAACTTTTTAGATTCATTCAATAAATGATGTATGTTGTCTTTAATATAGACCACATACATCATTTATTGAATGAACCTAAAATGTTAATTTTTTCTTATAATAGTGTCCAGAGCGTGTATGTTATGCTATTATGAGGTATGTACCAGAACATGAATGATATGATAAAAAAATTTAGAACGCATGCATGATATGATAAAATAATTTTATCACGTTTAGTATCATGTGCGTATCAATCACATAGTAGGGTAATTGTTTATCTTGTCTATATTATATCATAGTGTTATCTTGTTTTATCTCATATCATGTGTATATCAACTCATGTGCACCAAACCGACCCTAAAAGAATCAAAGGTTAGGAATGGAGTCCAAAGTCAACAAATATGATACATGTTTTTTTTTCAACAATTAATATGATAAATTCTTAAAGTTAAAAGAAAACCTATTTTATTCAACTCTTATTAAATATTTTATTTAAATAATTTAATGTTGGGGGTTAATATTTAATATAATAATAAAGAAAATTATATTAAAATATGTTAAAATATTTGAAAAACTAATATTACTTTATTTTTATGTTTATTTATTATATATATATATATATTGACCAAAGAAATTAATAATAGTTTACTTTTATTTTCTTATTCAAATAAATTTTAATGGTTAGTTCGTATAAGCAAAATATGTATTAAATGCACCGAGAGTGATTAAATCATTCCATTTAATGATCATTAATTTCTTTTTTATAATACTTTTTCTTCAATTTCTTTCATTTACTTCGGTTACAAATCCTTTTTTTTTTTTTGGTACATGTTACAAATCCTATTTATATATACATGTCTTATTTTATGTTGAGAATATTATGATATATAGAGAGAGAAAGAGAGAGAGAGAGAGAGAGAGTG
>Ga0228711_1003039_pt1 | contig 26015 bp, 10 predicted proteins | sample MedpolnodulmetaG_2_FD_177996 | JGI IMG/M metagenome (GOLD analysis project Ga0228711, IMG submission 177996) | Root nodule microbial communities from Medicago polymorpha collected in Santa Monica, California, United States - brown nodules | ecosystem: Host-associated > Plants > Roots > Nodule... | reverse complement strand
TCTGAAAAAGACTCTGCAAAATATAAAGAAACTTCATTTCCAAAATTTATGGACAGCTACATAACAAAATGCAATAAGGGTACTTCTCCTCGGCTGCATTTCAAGAATTGACTATGTGAAAGTAGCTATGTACAATGGCTTTAATTCTTGTACTAGGTTCAAACATTATCAAGCTTCAGTTACTTCAAAATAAGGAATATTATTGTTTTGTAAAACATAATCCGAAAAAAATATTAATATTTCGGATCATATAATATGAATTGTGTCAAATTCCCTCGTTAGACCAGTTTCTAAGAGAACTTGTAGTTATATGTTGACACTTTCGGATTATATAATTTGAAATCGTAAAATATAGATTAAAATTATATAATCTGAAATGTTTCAACACAAAGTTTACAAGTATTTGTGATAGAGAACACACTTTTTGGCAAACATGCACCGAGTTACAACACACATCAAAGCGTAACACATCATAATCATAATATTCCAAACTCATATCTAATGTATACAAACCGATATCCATCATAATACTACAACATATAATGAAAGCATTACACATCATAATCATAATATTGAACTTGTATAAAAACCGATATCCAAAGTATACAAAATATTCTGAACAACATAAACCATATATACCACATATTCCAAACTAAATATTCAAAGTCAAATAAATAATAAACCCTACGGGTTAGCATGCCCAACTCTAGCACCTCTTCCTCCTTCAATAATACACCATCCATCTCAGAGCCATGACAACAATCCGTTTCGAACCCTGCAATACTGGTGTTCTAGACTGGACCTCAGGATTCAACATTTCAGTAGTGACTTGTCAAAGGCTTAACAACGACTCCTCTACCTAAGACCTACAGATGGGCACAACACCTCTCAAAGGTGCTCGCACAATACCACCTAGGCTCCTCACAACACGGAATTGGGTCTCGTGACAACCTTGTCTTCATAAGCATAACACCTTTGCCATACCATGTACACAATCAATTCATCCAAACTCAAAAAATTCAAAGCTAAACTTAAAACGCTTTTCCCTCTTTCTATAAAATACTGACTTGAGCGTCAGAGTGTGTCTATGCTTTGTAGGTACCTCTTTACATCATCGTAGCCATCATCGGAAAACTCATCCAAGCATCTCCTCCACCGTACCAGTCCTCCATCGCACGAGTATCCTAACTGATTCATCCTTAAGTCTATGTTCTCGTACAAATCATTAGCACTAGAATGATGGGCGGTTGGTGATTATCAACATATTTCCTCAAATCCTTTTGTTGTAATTGTTTCGTATCCACCAGTAACCGCTTCAACATTGTAATTGAGAAAAACTTCAATGTGAACACCACCACTACGTATATGGCACTTCGTTCCGCAATCCAGGCTCTTCAGGATCATTCACAATAGACATATGCATAAAGAGTTACCTCAAAAATCATCAAGGAGGAGCGAGTCATCCAAAAGGAAAAAGTCGCTTGATCGATGTTAGGATCCACGTTGGAAATCAATAGCGGTCGTGGAGAACAAAGATACTGAGGCTCTAAAGGAAGAAGACCCTAGGAAAGGAATGTTCATGTTTGTACGCTCCATCTTTTCATAACCCTTTCATCGACTTAATCATTGATGGATTTCCTCGTCCCCAGTAACCTTCGAATGGAACAATGAAAAAAATATTAGTTGAGAGCTCTATGTCCAATCAAGTGAAGACACGACCTTACCAAAAACATCAAGTCACCCATTAATCAGACTTAGCGAGAACGAGATAATGGGATTAGCTCCTAACAAATTCTTCCCGCTCATAATCATAGCGATGATAGCCAACCACGACGTGTCCAAAATTTTAGTGGACAAATGAAGCTCTTTAGATGTAACGTACGAGGAGATATTCACAAAATTGTATTTCACAAGAGACGTCCTAGCATCACACAAGGAACAAATATACTCAGGTTATAATGGGACGATCACCCACCCTTAGGGACATCTAAATCTCCTCGTTACATTTAGCGATGAAGAAAAATCTCGCTAAACTGATGAAGTCTAGTTATCGGTCTCCCCTTTGCAAATCAATATACAATTTCATCATCGGCCGACCAACATACATTAAGGAGAATGGCCCTTCCAAAAGGCCCTGCAACAGAGTTTGGAGGTGCCCACGATTAGAGAACTTGAAAAACCAAAGGGACATGCCCTTCTGACCAACCAGTTTAGTCGAATTCCATTACAACCAAGCACAAAATACATGTTCAGACCGGAGACCACGACTCCCATGGAAAAAAAAGGGAGACATACGCTCGGGCAACATCCCATAAGGTCGAGCTTTTGATCTTCATCCAGAAACCAACGAGAAGTCCCAAAGACGATACTAAGTTCCAATTTCTTTTTAAAAAAAAGTTATAACTATCCTTGAGCAGGAACATCATCCTACCTCTTTTAAATACACTGTACATAACATCTTGTGAATATGAATAAAGGAATTGTCGTTTTATAGTTTTGTTGGAAATATTTCTTATTCGTAGGACTACATAATCCTAGCTGGAGCCACGAGCTTGAGCTCAAATGGAGGGAAAAAGACTCGCTTTTAAGTCAACCTCGTTCTTAAATGCGATAGGCTATAATGGGGCAGCCAAAAGAGACTCATTCCTAAGTCGATACTATTCTTAAACGGATTGGCTATAATGGAGCGACCAAAGAAATCAAACCTCCCAATTCAACCTCGTTCTTAAACGCATGGCTATAATGGAGTGGTCAAAGATACCAAACCTCCCAAGGTGACCCCGTTCTTAAACGGCTAGCCACTGTGGGAACAAAAGTAAACGTTGAGCTCGTACCTGGTTTTCACTTAGACAGGAAGATAAGTTACACCTTGGATGATTACGCATACCTGATCAACCACCAATAAGCCCATGGTTTTGCCCAGCGATATCAATGAACGTGGCCTAGCTTATCACAACCAGATCACAAAGAAACTCAAAGTTTCAACAACAATGGAGGTACAAAGTTATCATTTATAATAATCATTGCAATTACATTGCATGTGTGTGTGTGTGTAATAAACAATAGGAGGTAAGTCGGGGTACCGGACAAGCCCAAACTCCAACAGTGAAGCCTACTAAAATACTGCAAGGAAATCCTCCTTGAAGGGTCGAGTAAACAAGGTTGACCAACCGACCCAGTGTGAAACAAATAGGGAGGATCATCAGATCTTGGTTTCGACAAAGAATTCGTAATAAGGCCAATAGATGTCCCAAAGGAGGATCATGTAGATGAGACCACCATGTCTACCTTTTACCACCAAGGTCATCCGCAGAAAGGGAAGATCGTTGTTTCAACACCCTATTTAAGATTTAGGTGGATATGGTCGAGCATGTAACGACCACAATAAGATGGGAACTAGACAAACAAATGGAAGTGGAAAACTAGGACGAGAAGCCTAGATAGAAGAATGAGGAAGGAACATCCTGGCAGTAGGGCAAAGAACATCGCATAAGATGATTCAGGAATCAACCTGAGTCTTCGTCAAGAACAAAGCAGAGAGCCAGGGAAGCTCCTCAACCTCAACCTAGTCAGGGAGAGGCCATAAACTGAAGCTCTCTCAGAACCACGCTGACACCATCTTTAACCACACATACTTTCCTCATAAAGAGCAAAGATCCACCGTCAACAACCATACTCTTTTAACCACCATGACCGGATAATGAGAAAAGTATGAATGTGTAACACCCACACTAAACGTATCTAGAAAGTTTAGCGAGTGTGTTATCTTTAGTACTGGATACATTAAAATTTACAACATAAAGACTTCGAATGAATATTTTATACAACAATACGCGTTCGTACAATCAACAAGACAATACTACTCGTCCAAAACGTAGTAAATACATCCTTAAAGTCCATAACATCCTGCAGCGGGTACGAACGAGCACTTGCTGATTATCCATCCGGCTACAAGCTTGCTAAATCCTGCTAAACCAACCTGCTTATCTAAAACAAAAAGGATTGGGATGAGACATAATGTCTTAGTGAGTTCTACTTAATCCTAGGCTATATGTAACCGCGGGGGAAACCTAGGGTCATCACTTATCTACAATACAACTTGTCGGTTGATTATACGTGTGTGGATCATGCTTACCTAGACGGTCGTGCATACTAGATCCGTCGTAGGGTTCTTCTTAACTTAGCTTACAAGTCTTGTTATACATCATATGTGTCATGGCAGTCAAGGGAACCTAAGACCGCTACGTCAAGATACACTAAATGTATCAAGACCTAAACATAACTTATTCATGACACAATCCTAAACCAGACGATCAGGGAGACCCTAAGATCGTCAACGGTGTAACTTCATAGTCTTATCTTGGTACATAGGCCTACACATGTTTCATAACATATCCCAATCGTAATCATATCATAATCATGTTCATTCATTATATTAGAGGTTAGCGTTGAACAAACAATATTATTTGAGTTCATTTTACGTAGTGTATCGGGTGGAGTAACCCCAAGTACAATCTCATACATGACCGATGAAAACCTAGCTAAGGTACATTGGACTCCCTCAGTGTCGTGCGGGCCTACCTTGCGGAGCGTGTCCCGTCCCCCTGGCGTGAACCTCTTGTATCACCCTGGCATGGATAACAAGAGACATGACACCTACATCTTGCTTAAAGTCTTGTTCATACATGAAGGTTTAAACTAAACTTTCTTGTTTGTTTACCACAAATCTGTGACCTACCCGATTAGCAGTAATGTACTTACATGCTTGTGCTAATTCATACCTAACTTAACATACTTAGGGTTCTTGCTATCATTCTAGTTCTCGATGGTCTACGTCGAGGCTCTATGATCTTTCCCCATTCTTAGTTAATCGCTACCCGAATATACATCTTTAACTCTCTTGTGCCATTCTTGATGTACATGTTAATATTGTCCATGATTTTCAATTCAAGAATCGCTCGATGTGATGTGCATTGCTTAGATGTTGTTTAGGGTTAGAAAGTTGGAAACCATCGCAAAAAAGCCTCGGACTGCACTACAGACCCCAAGGCGAGCCAACAAGCAAAAGAGAAGTTGGCAAGGACAACAACATTTCGCCATTGGCGAGTTTCATCTGGGGAATTTTGCTATTAGCGAAATATTTCGCTAATAGCGAGTTTCTTCGGGTCTGTAGTGCAGATTTTGCATTTTTGACTTGCAATGCATAATATACATCCAACAACTTATATAAACATTATAAAACATCAGTACAGGCCCCAAGACGAGCCAACAAGCAAAAGAGAAGTTGGCAAGGACAACAACATTTTGCCATTGGCGAGTTTCTTCGTGTCTGTAGTGCAGATTTTGCATTTTTGGCTGCATTTGAAGAATTGACAAGCAAAACGCAAGTGAAACTGACTATGTGATTTGATACTTTCGGTGTAGAATCTAGAACTTTACTTGCAAAATTTCTTGAGACAAATAAGTAAAATCGCATTTACGTTGAATGCATCATTGGTTTGGTTCCGTGAAAGATCTAGATGTTGAGGCTTTGGCCTCTTGTGTGCTCTTGATATGACCAAAAACTAGATACTAACTCATGTCATTATTGAATTTGATTGCAGAATGTTAGTAAATAATTTTCTTATTGGTCCATATTGATGAATTTGAAGTTAGAAGTATTCTGAAACAATGTAAGATGAGTCAATATACTTTCCTCAAAAACAAAAGGATGAGTCAATATAGTTGTCCTTATAATAGGATTGAGATTGTCACGAGAAAAGTTAATATGGTTATTCATTTATCCTACTCCCTACTCCCAATTTTAAGTAAGTATTGATGCACCAAATTATTCTCCATGATCAAATCAACGTCTTCGGATAACAATTATCTTTAAACTTTATCGTATCATAAAATTTTGTGTGCACGCAATTAAAATCAAATTTGTTTAATAATTTTATAGAATTAAAAGTATCCATTTTTAGCAACAAAAAAAAATTCAAATATAGACTATTCTTGCAATACTATAGAGGATTAAAATTTAATACAAATTAAATATGAAACCTTTTGATTCTATAAGAATTAAAAAAATTTAACTTTTTTTTTCCTTTTTTCAATGACCGCTTTATCTTTGCTTTATTATTTATAAGGTTAATTACGGTTTAGTCTCTCTATATTTACTCAATTACGAAATTGATTTCTCCATTTTAAAATCACTCAATTTTAATCCTCTATCATATTTTTGGACTAAAAATGGCAATGTAATATATTATAACTTTTGTGACATACAATCCAATTATGTAGAAAGATTAATACAAATAAAATTACTTTAAAATTCTCTAAATTTTTTGAAGAATTTAGAATTCTAGACAATTTAAATAATTCAATTAAATTGTCTTCATTTTTAAATATTCTTGTTTGGATGAAGTAATTACAAATTTCATTATCATAATTTTTGGACAACTTTTATAAATTTGAAAATTGAAATTAGGGTTAAATTTGAGGGGTCAGTTTATATTTTTTGAAATTTTTTTGAGGGATAAATTTGTAATTTCCCAAAAATTGGGGTCAATTTGCAATTTTTTAGACATTTAATGGGGTCAATTTGAATTTTTTTTGAAAATGTAAGAACAAAATGCAAAATTTGAAAATTATAAGAATGAAGAAAATTGAAATTCTTATCTTTTAGTTGTCATTTGAAATTCTTTAAATTTAAATTGAACAAAATACTTAATAAATTTTCATCATTTTAAAAATTCTCCAAATTATCATCCAATTAATAAAATTCTTCTAAAATATTTGAATTCCCTCGTAACATTCCTCAATCCAAAAACTCTAAAACTTAGATTATTTAAATGTAATATATCATCATTTTTAAGTCTCATTTATTCAACAAAAGAAAAGAAAAATCATTGCTTCATATTCTCCCTTTCAGTTTCAGCTCAAACGTTCCTTTCACTCTATTCATTTTCCTTTCTGAGACTCAATTTCCTTGCCTTATCTTCCTTATCTTCCACTCAGTTTCTGTGATTTAAAGCTGAATTTAATGGTCTATGATTTGTTCTATGCATTCTGAAGATGGGTTTTCATTTTTAGCTCTTAAGATTCTGAAGATTGCTTTGATTTGGTAAAGGAAAGATGAAGAATTTCTCTGGCACACCTGGTACTGTTCTTGGTTTGATTCTAAGGATTTCACAGTTCATTTTTGCTACTGGTTCAATTGCTTCTATTGCTACTACACCCAGTTTCTTTTATTACACTTCATTTTGGTAATTATTCATATCTCATTTAGCTAAGTATTTTGCTTTTGTTTTTATATTTTTTTTGAAACTTTATAATCCAGTCATTTATTTTAGGTTTGATATTCATATCATGGAAATAGATTCCATCCCGGTAGTAATTGTGTGACGCTTTTACTTATCTTGATCGTCTGATCTAAATCAATGATCAAGATCGTTTAATGTAGACTACATACATCGTTTATTGAATTAACCTAAAGAATAAAGTTTTGCTTATAATAGTGACGAGAAGGTGTATCATTACTGCAGCAAAGCCAGATCCGTCAATCATCATATCATATTATCATGTGTTTTCCAATTGTTTATTATTGATTCAAGTTAGGTGCATTGTGTGATTTTGTTGCAATTACACATGATAGATGAAGTGTCTTAATTCACATTAGTAGGTGTGGTTATTAGTGAATTATTTGAACTTATTTATTGACATAAACAAACTTTTGAGATTGTTTGGTAGAACTATTGCATATCAAGGATTAACTACACATGAATAGAAGGCAAGCAGACAACTAGATGTGCCACCACGCCTTTTTGGATGGTAAAACCAATCCTCGTAAACACAACTATTAGTGAATGTGTTCATATATAATACTTCATTGTATGTGTTGCAATGGATTACACATTAAAGGACAACGAATTTACTAGTTTAATCTACCAAATTCATGATGCTATATCATTCAAAATAACCTTTTCTTACTCACTCTTACTGTGTAGTTGGATGCTAGAACTTTGACTAAACTAACATAAAGTCTCTGTTTTGTCAAAAAAATAAATAAAGTCTTTGTATGTACTTCCATGCTTCATAAAAATATGTCACTAATCTGACAATTGTAACCAAAACCTGACTGATCCGGCTGAGAACCAGACACACATCCGGTCCAGATGAATCCATTAATCACCTTGGCAGAAATCCGGACTAGAAACCAGGAAACCACTAAAAAAACATGAAAACTGGACAAAACCGGCAGCTTGCCAGTTGCTAGTTTGTCCTGGTTAAGAAAAAGTCTCAGTCTGACCTTTAATCCTTGAACCGGCGCCTACACAGGTTTAAGGTCCAGTCAGATTTTAATTACTTCAGATCTGACTGTATAGTCCTAAACAGAATAATCACAGATAAGTATAGAATTAAGCTTTAAATCAAGATAAAGAAGGGTGTTTCCAAAGGATGGAGATCAATATTAAAATCAGAGTGGGATGTGATATAGCCCTAGAATAACAATTTTCTTGTTTTCTATTCAAATCTATGTTAATTTTAGTCCCTTACATTGTTAAAAGCATGCTTTAAAATGAATTTTGGTAAAGAAACTTGCATTGTTCGTTAATACATCAACAACCATGCTTGGATGTTGGATGTGGAAAATCCTAATACCTATTGTTCCATTGTTTTTGCAGTTTCTTGATAGCGTCAATGGCTTTACAAATCATTTGGAGTTTTGCGCTTGCTTTGTTGGATGCATATGCTTTGGTGAAAAAGAAGGTTCTGCTTAACCCTGTGTTGATTAGCCTCTTTGTTGTTGGAGATTGGGTTAGTCTTTTAGTAAATCTATACTTTTCCTAATTAGTTTGTTAGATGCAATAGGACTTGTTGATTATGATCCTTATCGTTTTAGCAAATGCTTGTTTTGATTGGTTTATTTGAGCTTCTTAACTAGCCTTAGAATTTTTTGAAACAGTTTTGGAGAGATTATTGAAACAACTTATGACATGTACATAAGTTGTTTTTAGCTTATTTCCATAAGCTCTTCAAAATAGCCTGTGAAAACAACTTATAACTTGTATCAACTATCAAATAAATTTGACTATATTTTATCTTTTGTTATAAAAAATAGTTTATAGTTATACATAAGCACTTTATATCGTACGTGCTTGTGCTATAAGCACTTAATTAAGTTGTTTATCCAAACAAGACATAAGTTTGGTTCTTGACCACTGGTATCCACACTCCACAGGTAACAGCAACAATATCTCTAGCTGCAGCTTCTGCCTCAGCTGGACTTACAGTTTTGTACTTCCATGATATGGGACATTGCCATTTCGGAGAGGAGTGTCAAAAGTACCAGATTTCTGTTGCCTTTGCCTTCATGAGCTGGATCTCAATTTCAATATCATCCCTCATAATGCTTTGGTTAATAGCAGCAGGGTAGCAGACCAAAATTATCGGGTCCGGATTTTCTCTAGCACTTCTATCCCCTCTAGCAGCACCTTGGCCGTTGGATTGATCTACCAGGTGAGAGTATTTGTTTTTTGCCGGTTGATTAATCCAATGTTCGATGTGGTGTTATAGAAGTAGAAAAATATCAATTTTGAGAATTCTCTCATCCAACATTCTTTCAGAGTGTATATAGGAAGTGAAATAGAGTAAAGCTTTACATTCATATTTATATTACATTTCTTCAATTCAAATAGAATTGGTACAGCAGCAGATTGTCAATGGGAAGAAAACAAATGTATATGTGATTTTGCCTTGTAAGCTGTAATGATATTAAACAAACCTTATCTTTTACATGTAATTGGTTTGTCAATATTATAGATAGGTATTTTTGCAACTTGGATCCTCTCCACCGTGCAACGATGTAACAGAATTCTTTCTAACTAAGATAGCATACTACCGCATGCGGTAGCACTTTTTGTGCATGTTAGAGATTTTGCTGCACGGCTTCAATGTGGAGAGGATCCGAGTCCGTGTTTTTGTAAGATGATTTTCCTTTCTCTTTCGTGACGAGTGTCTGCTAGATACTTTAAAAGGCTTATGTAGTTAGTTATGTTTGACCCTCATATATCAGTTTCATTTCATGCTTGGATTTTGGTATTGGTATGTATTCTTGGACAGGGGTTCTTGAGTCCTGGATCTATTTTGCCTTGGCCCGGCGCCTATTTTGATTTCAATATATATTATTTGCCTCTGCAAAAATAGAAAATAGCATGGTGATTTTAAACCTGAAGGGGTATAAGGCACTACTTGACAATAAAAAAGGGTAAAAGGTCTTAAGCTTTACACATGATATCATCTTTACAAGCAACTATCACCCACCCTTGACTTGTCACTCACTATCATCTTTATGGTCCTACCATAATTAACAACAATAGTCATTAGCATCTCCATAAAATTCTCTCTTCTTGTAAAATATGTGTCCAATTCCATTTATAATCAATCATATTTTTAGCCAAGTATACATCAACGTTAAGGGCATTGGGGCAGTTGCCTCCACACCATTTGTATTTGAGTATTAGTTCTTTATAATTTTATATGTTTTCTACTAAAAATTAAGTGATGGTCCCACAGAAATTATTAAATTTTATTTGTGATTAATTAAATACACAATAGTGTGAAAAATAAAATATTCATTACTTGTTTGGTCACATACTTAGAGAAATATAATTTTGAAAGTATTAAAAACGAAAAATATAAAACAATTTTAAAATATAAAGACTTGTAGAAAACAATTATAATTTGTAGATGTTGAAGTAATCTCCAAATTTTTGTTTAATTTATGCATTAATTATTATTTTTTATATTATTGTGCCTCTACTAACTGAAATTTCTAGATCCGTCATTGTTTTTAGACAACTTAAATATCGAGTGCTTGAACTTTGATATGTAATGTTGGGTAATAGAAGGATAAATGTTCAACATTTAAGAAAGATAAATGACTAAAATGAATAAAAAAAGAAGATAAAGGACTGAAAATTTATTGAAGTAAAGAGAGTGTTATAGTGACTATAGCTAACGTATCTCTTATTTCTAATAAAAAGACTCTTGATGTTGGTATTTCAAGTGTAAGTAAAGAGATTTTGATTCTGATTTTGTTGGTGGAGAAGTTGTTGGAAACTTGATTTTCACCTACAACGGAGATATCATTGGCTGCACAAAAATTGGTAGCTCGAGTAAGGGGATTCCGCGGAACATTGATCACGTTGGAAACATGAAAAGTGATGATGCTCTCTTCATTCTTTTGGTTGAGAAAGATTCTGCTTTTCTCAGGTTGACTGAAGATAGGTTTTATAACCGATTCCCGTGTGTAATTGTGAAGCCAAGGGAAGGGCCTGAACCCGATTTGGCCACGATGAAGTTCTTGGGAAAGATGAGGGCCGAGTTGAAGCTTCCGGTGTTTGCTCTCGTGGACTGTGATTCTTGTGTGTTGAAGAGGTTAGGGATGAGGCCGGGTGATTTGGAACCGGAGAAATGTCGCCTGCCAATGACCACTGAAGATGTTAAGACTGTTGAGAATATGCTGCGGAAGGATTACGTCAAGAAGAATCGTGGTTGGGTGGATGAGTTGATATTGATGGTTAAGACTGGGAAGAAGGCTGAAATAGAAGCTTTGTGCAACTTTGATTTTCGGTTTCTCTCTGAAGTTTATCTGCCACTGAAATTGCAGGAGCTTGACTGGATATGAAAAGAGTAATGTCGTTTTTCTCATGTTATGCGCTGTTTTAATCTTTGATAGTTCAAATCATTGGCAAAATTGTTGATAATGTTGTCAAACTCGTATGGATTCTAACTCTGTAGGTTCTTTAACTATTAAATTAGGAATCCCTTTTTTCAGCTAGAATTGTGATTTAGAAGTATTTTAACATTTCATTGATTCGTATCTGCTTTTCGATGTTTATTTATTGGTTTCTGTTCTTGTTCTGTAGGTTGAAAGTTTTGTTCTTTACATTTATATGTCTTAATCACGTCCATGTTTGATTTAACTAAATTTTGTATTGGAAATGTGACTTCAATGAATGACTCACTATTGTGGTTTTAAAAGGGTGTAGCATGACATAACTTGGTGCTACTCATCAAGATGTTGGTGGCTCATGCTAATACATTCTAATATATCTTGTAAATAGCAATTTGAAACCATTTCTACTCGGTTCTTTTCTAGTTAATATGTTCAACTTACTATATATGCAATGTAAAACTACACTGGCATCATGTTGGTGAACCTGATGTTTGTGATAATGGTCGTGTTTCTGGTGGTGCTTGGACTGATGTGCCTGCGTACACTTGATCATTCATTCTCTTTATTTTATTTTTTTCTCGTCATATCCTGTCTTTTATTTATTCAACTCAGTAATTGTTATTATTTTTTATTGGAAGAAAGATCTCATATGAGAGTATTTTTGTACTTCTTCATCTTATTATATCAAGTTTCTGTGATTTGATTTCTAGAGTTCGTCTTGAAATCCCATTTTGCGACAAGGCATGACATAGTCTATTTCTTTTGTTTTGTATTTCTAGAGTTCGTTTTGAAATCCCATTTTGTGACAGGACATGACATAGTCTATAACTTTTGACTATTTTTGTTGTTAATTTCACGGTTTCCATTTTGTTGTTAATTTGGTTTTATTTAGATTGGGGAGTAGCTTAATATTGTTATTTGTGAAGAGGGTATTTTAACGTTTAGTAGTTTTTGAAATGGTTCTGATAAATTGACTCTTGTTAAATTGCTAATCCTACTTGTGAAATGTGATCCACTCTGGTATCTTGATGAGTAGAACTCGGTGCTAGTCATCAAGATGTTGGTGGCTAATGTTAATACATTCTAATATATGTTGTTAATAGCGATTTGAAACCATTTTTACTCGGTTATTTTCTAGTTAATTTGCAAAACTTACTATATATGCAATATAAAACCACACTGCCATGATGATAGTGAACTGATTTTGTGCTTATGATGTGTTTCTTCTTCCTTGTCTGATGTGCTTATTACACTTGATCATTCATTCTCTTTATTTATATTTCGTTCTTTTCATGTCCTGTCTCATATTTATGGAACTTAGTGATTGTCAAAATGTCCTTAATATGGGAAGAAAGATCTCATGAGAGTAGTATTTATTTTCATTTGTATTTTGTTTTTGTACTTTTCATCATCTTTTTATATCAAGTTTGTGTGATTTGATTCTGGAGTTCGTCTCGAAATCCCATTTTCTGACAAGGCATGACATAGTCTATATCTTTTGATTATTTTTGTTGTTGATTTCACTATTTCCGTTTTTGTTGTTAATTTAGTTTTATTTAGATTGGGTAGTAGTTTAATATTGATATTTGTGAAAGGGGTGTTTTGAAATTTAAAAGTTTTTGAAGTGGTTCTGATAAATTGACCGACATTTCCAAACTGCTAATCCTACTTGTGAAAGGCGACTAACATTTTCTCATCCTTCTGTTTGCACTTAGTCTATTTTTCCGCTAGAATTGTGATTAAGAAATATGTTCACATTCAGATTTAACATTTCAGTGATTCATATCTGCTTTTCAGTGTTTATCAGTCCTGTTTTTGTTCTGTAGGTTGAATTTTTTTTTCTTTTTTTAATTAAAAGCTTTGCTGTCTATTTTATGTTGATGCTAATCTAGCAATCTGTGACTTGGTTAGGAGATTTTTCTGGAACTGGCTCTTACATTGTTTGTGTATGAATCACATCTATGTTCGATTAATAGTTCTTTTAAATGGAAATGTGTTAATGAATGACTTACTATGATGGTTTTAAAAGGGTGTAGCATGACTGAACTTGATGCTACTCGTGCTAATACATTCTAATATATCTTGTATAAATAGCAATTTGAAACCATTTTTACTCAGTTCTTTTCTAGTTAGTTTAAAGAACTTACTATATATGCAATATAAAACCACACTGGCATGATGATGGGGAACCTGATGTTGGTGCTTAGGTTGTGTTTCTGGTTCCTCGACTGATGTGCCTATGTACACTTGATCATTCATTCTCTTTATATTTTTCTCTTCATGTCCTGCATCTTATTTATTGAACTTGGTAATTGTCATTATTTCCGTCTGTGATATGGGAAGAAAGATCTCATATGAGAGTAGTATTTATTTGCATTTTGTTTTGTACTTGTTCGTCTTATTACATCAAGTTTGTGCGATTTGATTTCTAGAGTTCGTCTCGAAATCCTATTTTGTGACAAGGCATGACATAATCTATATCTTTTGATTATTTTTGTTATTGATTTCACAATTTTTGTTTTGTTGTTTATCTGGTTTTATTCAGGTTGGGTACTAGCTTAATATAGTTTTTTGTGAGGAGGGTGTTTTAAAATTTAATAGTTTTTGAAGTAGTTCTGATAAATTGACTCATGTCAAATTGCTAATCCTACTTGTGAAATGTGACCAACATTTTCTTATCCTTCTGTTTGCACTTCTCAATCTGTTTTTCAAGTTGTTATGATAAATCCACGTATGACAGGATTTTGATTTTCTTTGTAGATAAGCACACTCTCTTGTTTAGAATTAAAACTTATGTCATACTACCTTTTTGTTTTCTTAAGGCTGTGTTTGCTTTATTTCAAGAAATGGACAAAGCATTCTCAATTTAATCATTATGCTTAGTTGCTTACTATTCTTGGTAGTCACGTACTTAAACTTGTCTGTTTGGTTTCGTTAAAATGTGATTCAAAACCAATTATGTACTGATGCTTCTAGATTACGTAACAATTAGGAATAATTATGGACTAATGCTTCTAGACTATATACTAATATTTCTATATGGTAATCGCTGCTACTGCTGATTCATATTCACTCACACCCCTACTTAAAGTTGCCTCATTTTCTCACTCATAGCAATGCCAATTTGAATTTCAGAAACAACCCTTTGTTTATTTCCCCCTCAAATCTGAATGAAGGAATTCATTTGCTTGACTGTTCGTTTTTGTTAGTGCTGTCTTTTGCTATATTTCTCTTTCGGTTATATTTTCATTATAGGTTTAGATGGTTGAAATGGAAAGAGAAATTGATGAATTCTATGGAATGAGTGTTACTTTGATTGCAAGAATCCCGATATAAGTAGAGAAGAGAACCCAATATATAACATCATCATCACTGCACCAGATCACAGGATCTTGTGCAGTTGTTTAGATAAATGATCACCACTATTTATCCATCTATATATTTTCATTGGCATGTGTAGAGGAGGGCTGGCTAGCTAAGTGACATTGAAATATGAATTACTGCAAACAATTACTACTCACTTTGCTTGGCTCCCTCTTCTCAAATTGAATGAATATGTGACTTACGCAAGCGGTGTTATTGGTGTCTTAGCAATCATATTTCCATGTTTTTGTATTTATGCACCTGTCATAAAATGAAAATGTGTATGGTTTCATGTTGTATGCTTTCATATATGTGCTTTGATTCAAAATATGATGTGGAATGATGATTTTGAGTTTTGCCATATTTTATTTCAATAGTTTGAAATTCTTAATTAGTATCCAAAGCCTTCTGCCTCCCATTTACATTTTATGCCTTTTACTTCTTGGCATGCACTTCCTTTTCGCTATTTATCTTTTTCCCATCAGTTAGTATCAAGTAAATGTGAGCAGAATTTGAACAAATTGTAATACGCTATTTTGTACAAAGTTTTGACAAATAGCAACTCTAGCAACACTACAGCATTGTAGCGTAGGAGAATTTGAACAAACCGCTGTGATCCATGATTATTAACCCTGATAATATCTCTTTTACATAAGAACTGTAAGCACATTATCTTATTATCAAGAAAATCTAGACTTCAAATCACACGATGATTTTAGATGAATCTGGTATTGTAATTTGATCCAAATCGCTATTTTTTGCAATCCGCTATTGATAACACTTTTGAATACTGATGTGGATAGAGGTAATTTGTGATAATATCCCCTTACCGACTGCATGTTGGTTCTATAACTCTAGTCAAGGAAATTTTTTGGACTCGTCCTGTAATCATGGCGTAAATAATGTAAACCACCCACTGCTTCTTATTTTCTGCTATGTCTTACTAGTTGCAAGCGGAGCGAGCTTACTCTTCAGGACATTGTCATCCATTCCTACACATAACCTTGTTTTAAGCTAAGTTTGCTTATATATGTTGAGCAGATTATTTTAATTTCGGAAATATATTACTGAAATTCTATTCAGTTGTGTTCGCTACAAAAAATAATTTATGCATATAAACAATACTGAACCAATTGTTGAAGTTTCTACTCATCATATGAATATTTTGTAATTTTTTCCGCCTTAGGCCTCCAACGGCTCTATCTATATTCTTGTAAGAAAAATTACTGAACTAATTGCAATTTAATATCGGGAAATATATTACAGAATCGCTAGTCTATTGTGTTCCCTACATGTCTGAGCTGTTTTGCTTCCATCATCCATGTCTATACAATAAGAATGTGTTGTTGTCATTTATCTCATGTGCTGCGCTGTTTTAGTCTTTTGATACTTCGAACATTGGCATAACTGTTGATAATGATGCCAAATCCGTATGGATTCTAATTCTGTAGGTTCATTGAATATTAACATTTCAGTGATGCATATTTTCTAATCTATTTTATGTTGATGCTAATCTGTGGCTTGTTTTGGAGATTTTTCTAGGACAGGATTGTTTGAGTCTGAATCACATCCATGTTTGATTTAATAGAATTTTGAAATGGAAATGTGGCTTTAATGAGTGATTTACTATTTTGGTTTAAAAGGGTGTAGCATAACAGAACTTGGTGCTACTCATCCATGTTCCCCCATTTTTACTCGGTTATTTTCTAGTTAATTTTAATAACTTACTCTATACTTTCAATAGAAAACCACATTGGCATGATGGGGAACTTGATGTTGGTGCTTAAGTTGTGTTTCTTGTTCCTCGACCGATGTGCCTATACTTGATCACTCATTCTCTCTATTTATATTTTTTTTCTCTTTTTTTGTGCTCTTTCTTGTATATTTAGTTAGGTGCTCTTGCTGATTTCTATTTTAGTTATAGGCTTAGATTTTGTATAATTAGTTAGGTGCTCTTGCTGGTATCTATTTTAGTTATAGGGTTAGATGGTTGAATTGAAAGGAGAAAATGATGAATGCTATGGAATGAGTGTTACTATGGTTGCAAGAATCCTGATATAAGTAGAGAAGAGAAACCAATATATAACACCATCATCCCTTTTGTTTATCTCTGTATAATCAAACCGAATTTGGAATGCTTTGGGAAGCAGTTTTTTGGATAAATGATCATCATTACCATCCGGCTCCGGACCGAAAAGACCTAACAAAGTAATCCCTTATCTTGGATCGGAGATGCTAACCGGGCAGGAATCAAAGTGGAGGACCTTTCTATCGCTTGTGTCTATCTCCCGTCAAATATGCTCCCCAGACATAGACTACGTACAAGGTAGTATTCTTGGATAGGATATCACCGTGTGGACATCAACATAACATTAAAGGCTCTGTTTGGATTGATGGAACCGGACGAAACGGAATGGAATGGAACACAACGGAATGGAGCGGAACGGAACGAAATGGAATAAGCAAGACACATGACATGAAAGAGGAGAAGACGACATGTTATGTGATGAAATAAGAAAATAGGGATAAAAAAGTAATTAATTAATTAAGTTGTTTCATTCCATTGTATACCTCTTAAATTGGGGGGAATGAAAAACAAGAGGATATGATGGTATATGATGGAATAGATTCCACCATACAGGGTTGTTCCTATAAAATAAGAGGCTCGGCTCTCTATTTAAAATAGGCCCTCAATAAAATAAAAATGCAATTTTTTTTGTGTAGTTAAGCTTCATTTAAAAATTTGAATCAGAAGAACTTCTAAACATGAAAGGAAATAAAAAAAAATCAAGTGAAAGAGATGTGAAATTTACCTAATAGTGTCGTTTGGATTTTTCACTCCTCCGTTGTGGGAAAGGAGAAAATGAATGGTTTATGCAAAAAAGAAATGATGTAGGTGATTCTTTCAATAAAATAACTTTTCAAATTGAGTGATTAAGTGATTATACAAATTAGGGGTTGTTTCATAGCATCAAATTTATGTCGAGAAAGGAGAACTAGAGTTTAGAAAAATCTCAAACGTGTACCGAAGAAAGAAAAGGAAGTAACATATATTTTTTTTATTTAAGTAGGGGGTGGGTATTAGACTTAAATTTATTTTTGAGGCCCAAAGCATTTGGAGGCCCGACTTGGTTGAGCATCTTGCACTCCCCAAGGTCCGGCCCTGCCACCATGTTCCATTCCACTCCATTCAATTTTTACATATCCAAACAACGGAATCCTTGTTTATACCATTTCATTCCACTTCATTCCATCTGATTCCGTCAATCCAAACAAAGTCAAAGACCATCTCTAATTGGAGGGTCTTAACCATTTAAGACCATGTACCTATTAGGTATCCCATTTGGGAGAATCTTTTTTAGGGTCTTATAAGACTCGGGGTCTTACTTAAGACCCACACTTTTAAGCGGGATTCTCACTCTTTTAATATTAAAAAATTGAAATGTAATGATATAAAGTTATTGATAGTTGATTAGTGAGTCTCATTTAAAAAAAATTTGTGAGATGTTGGGTTGGAGAGATTAAGTTCTTATTAGGTACTACCGTTAAAAAATTATAAATAAATGATGTTTACATGTGAGACTCAGTATCCAAAAATTCGTATCTCTATTGTAAATGCTCTAAGTTACTGACGGAACTCACTCCGAGGGATTGACCACTATGTGTAGCATATTTCACGGAGATAAGACATAATTACAATCAGTAGGTTCCAATCCTATGCCTAACAAGATCTTTAATGGTAGAGTCACAGACTTCATACATCATGATGATATCAACACATGCAGTGCAAGTTTTTTTTTTTTTAGTCGAAAGGAAAATATATAAAATAAAACGAAAGAGATGCAAAGACCGGGAAACATTAGACTTGCCTAGGTAACTCGGGTATAAAAAAACAAGAAACCAGAAAATAATAGAGTAAACCTTCCTTATACAAAAAGGGGTTAAATATATTTTTGAACTCTACAAATATGTTAACTTTTCGTTTTATTCCCTCTAAAAAATTTCTTTTACCTTTAGTCCCCAAAAAATTTGCATTTTCACTTTTAGTCCCTTTTTTTAAAGTAAAATCATATGTAGAATTCATTCATATTTTTGAATAAAATTTTACAGAAAAATTCATAATATTATAAGAACATCTAAAAAAAAATAGAATTTTTAACAAAACATGAATTTAATATGAATTTTTATATTTTTGACAATTAAAATTTCATATTTTATTTATGTTTTTTAAAAAAATTATATATTTTTTATAACATTCTACACATTTCTGCACAATTTCATTAAAAAATATAAAAATTAACTTAAAAATAGAGACCAAAAGTAGTGATTGAAAATTTTATAAGGACTAAAAGTTGAAGAAATTTTTTAGAGGGACTAAAACAAAAAATTGATATATTTATAGAGAACAAAAACATATTTAACCCAGGTATAAAAAAATATCTTCAGCAAAGGCCACAACAGTAACATGAACATCTATAAAAGCAGCTTCTAAAAAACAAATTTTAGGTATCGAAAAAAAGAGACTAGTTTTATCATCAAATCATTAGTTTAATAATTAGAAGCACAATGAGCTTTAACCTCAAATTTCTCACAAGTTTTGTAATAACAACGCAAAAAAAAACACGACCAACCCATTGATTAGGAATAATATGCAACTAGGTAAGGTGAGTAACACTTTTTTTTTTTCATTACTCTCTCAAAATTTTAGTATCAAATTTTTTTTTAACCAAATGATGAAATACTTAGAATGACATTTAAGATAAACTATTCAAACAGATTTTTCATTTGAAGCTTTCCTTAAAAATTTCTTTGTTAAAAAAATTATAACAAAATCATATTACACTACCAAAATCTATTTTGAAAAAAGATAACAAACGGACCCTATATATCATCTGTCATTAGAGTCTTTATTTTTCACTTATGCCTCTTTTGTTAGATGTATTTTCGAGCCATTTAATCTCTATTATATATGTCCCTTTTTTTTTTTTAAAGATCTATTATTATTTATGTCCCTTTGAAAATTAATAAAGGTGCCCTGACCAAAAAAAAAATATTAATAAAGGTGGAAAGTGCATATTTTAATAAAATGTTAATATACATGTAATTCAAGTTTTTCCGAGGAAATCATTTCTCAGAGGAGTGTAATTTTTTCTAATATATTTTATATAAGATAGGAATGAAAGTATATATTTTGACATAAGTGGGAAGTGTAGTATCATTTGAGCATTTTTTTTTGTTAGATCTACGAAATAACAAAGTCATTATAAACTCACACATAAGTGGATGTGTTAGAGTTTGAACTCTGATTATGATGTCCGACCTTACAATTTTAACATTTTTATCACTTGAATTAAGGTTTGTGAATGGTTTAAGCATCTATTAAAGGAGAAGAATGTAATTTACACTAATATTTTATACGAAACTTAATGCAGATCCATTTTTTTACCTCTCCCAAAGCCAACACAAATAATGAATAAAGATAATAATAATTTAAAAGCCAGAGGTGTGACATATGTTTCTGATCAAATTACCTTACTATGTGGCTCCAGGAACATGAGGCATTAAGTGGCACCTTATTAGAACCTTTGATGCTACGACAAAGCTTTTAGCTTTGTACCACTAAATCATGATTACATAATTATTTCTTCTTTGAAAATTATCAAACATAAATTGTGATGTCAAGGGCAAGTGAGTATCGTTCAACAGCAACAATATGCTCTAAACCAGCCACCAAAATCAACTAAAAATAGTTAAAATAACCTTTTTGGCTGATTGGCCCAAGTGGTAGATAATGGAAATGCATTTGCATCTTAATTCTTTCCATGATGATGATGGGAAAGATTGAAAGAATCTTCTTCATTTTATCTTCTTATTCCTTATTAAATGTTCTCATTGAAAATATTTGCTTGCTGGTAGATTTTTTAATGGCATATAATGAAAGAGAGGATATAAAATATAGGTGGAAGAGAGAATCAAGAGTGGATCATTTATGTTGGAAAAAATGAGGAGATATGAGTTGAATGTGTCAAAACATATCATATCCCTCTAGTTTTTATTATTATGAACTACACGTATGGTAATAGGTTTAAAAATGGCAGATGAAGTGCAACACAACAACTTCTCATTAGATCATCAATCCAAAATATTAAAGAGTTGGAAATTGGAATTACAAATGAGAAAAATAACATGAGGGTCAAAAATCTACTAGCAAGAGAATAATAATTTTAGATTTCATTGTTTGTCATAATTTTTTTTTTTGAGGGAATTGTTTATCATAATTTAGACACCTTATAATTTTTCAATATAAATTTATTGCTGAGTTCCAAACTTTCCAATGATAATTTTTACACCTTATAATTTTATTCGCAAAACTGACTTTATTTAAGGAGATATCTAGATCTATTTAAAACTTGAACAATCATAAGTTGGAAATTGTAAGCCTAAATTATCATATTAAAAACCCAAAAATTCAAAGCAATGGTAATTTACATGTCAATACTTGGGCAATGTTACCAAAATGATGAATGTAAAATTATCCAAAGGGGATGATACACAAGCAGAAATTAAGCAGCAGGAGGCCTGAGCTCATGATCTTGGGACGTATCGCGAGCTGATTGAGGAAGATAATGCCACATTGGGATATATCCATAGTTTGGATAAACAGCCATTTTGTTCACACTTGCTTGATAAGCAGCCATAGGAGGAGGAGGAGGAGGAGGCATAAACCCTGCTGGTGAAATAGGCATAGTTTTCAATTGCTTCTCAATCTTTTCTTTATCAGCTTTCAGAACAAGTTTCTCTTCACGGAGTTCGTTTTTCTCTGCCTGAATGGATATGAAAAATGTTATAAAATCTTGGACTCAAAACACTCAAGCATTGATTGCAATGTCCTTATTGATGTATGTATCTAATTTATACAAAACACCTGACACATTTTCCTTCCTTTAGAATGAATTATAGAACTAACATGCAATCTGTAAAGGAGTTATAAAGAGACAATGTATAAAGCTAACAGTTTGAAGCACAAATTGCCTCGTCCAAACCTCTATTCTTGCTATTATTGATTAGTCATTAATATATTTGAAGCAATTTGATTATGAAGCACCCACACTTCGCATGGAAGGTGGGTCAGGCACATGTCAACATCTGACACTAATACATGGTTACATTCAATATTTCAGTTTCTCAAATTATTGGTGTCAATGTTGTATCTGGTGTCCGCAACTACCTTTGAATTGATTTTAAGGATCACCACTTCCTTAATCCATCTAAATTAATAGTCTTTCTATACTTTTTGGCAGATTTTAAAAAGAAATACAATAAGAGATTTTTCAATCCTAATCTTTGGAGTTTGAATTCCTTTGGTGTTCTTTTTCGACGAAGCAAGAAAATATTATAAATTTACACATGTAGTTATAACTTAACATGACAGTCGATAAAATTAAATTAAAAGTAGAACTTACAGTATGCCTCTCTATATCAATATTTTTCTCTTCAACTTTTACCTTTTTATACTAGGCACTAGCTTAATTTGCAAACAACTAATCACTATTCACTACTATTTTCTCCACATGGGAATGAACCACCTTAGTTAATGCTTTATAGGTGTGTATTCCTAGTTCCTACATCAACTGTATGGATCTAAAAACATATCATTTCACCACCGAGGACTCGGTAAACCGACTAACTTTGGCCGTATGAATGAATTGAGCATTGAATGGGAAAAAAAGCTTAACATCAGCCTTCCTAATGAACAAGAGTTGAAAAGAGATAATACAAACAATTCATTTGAATATAAATATTCTAGCAGTTGCACTAAATAAAAGTCAATTTCTTTTCCAATACCATAGAGGGAGATTTCATGAATGAGGTAGCTAAAGAAGCGAACATTTCAGAGCAAAACAGAGAAAGGAAATATACAATAGTCATTACTATCATCAGTAGTTGAAAAATACTAACCTTTAAACATTTTATTTCCTCTAATAATTTTTCATTTGATTCTTTGAGTTCCTCAGCTTCAGTTTTAAGTTGGCTCAAAACTCTGATAGCATCATCAAGTATAGCCGGTTTATCTGTTCTCACAGGTCTCCCGGGTTCCAAAACAGCACTCAAATCACAAAATCTGCAGCAAACAATCACGATGAAGTTACACCCTTTTATCATATGAAGTAGATAAACACAATAAAAAACACTGAGAAGGTGTTTGGTTATAGTACACATGTACACATATCTATCATGCCTAGGTGTCTCAGAATATCTAAGAACTACAATCATTAATGACATAAAAACAGAAATCTATCATCATATAAATGATACAATTGGTAATTTATGAAAGCTAGTATTGAGGTCAAAAACATCATTTACATCCTTTCAGGGAGATAAAAATGATTACAATCGGTGGCTTCCAATGCCTAACAAGTATCATCAAGGGCAGATTCATAAATTTCATGCAGCATAGTATCAAACAGATGCAACAAACTCAAGTGTAAAATACAAGTGTATAAAACATGAACTTAATTTGTGAAGCAACAAGAAACTCAAAATCATGGGAAGAGTATACATTCCTTATACATAGCTAGAAGATTGATGCCCAGAAAAAGCTATAACAGCCACATGAAAAGCTAAGAAAAGCAGTTTCTAATCGACTAATTTTGACATCAACCATAAGCTTAATATATGGAAGCACACATGCCTTTCATTGAGTTTCTCCCTCCGCAATTTCTCACGGCAAGCTTTTGTTCCTGCCTTGTAGCAAGATTCAGTGCGTCCCCTACAAATAATTCAAAAGGAAATTTATCAAAATATCTAAATACTTAAATGTTTCAAATGATTACAACATTAGACCATCATAACAAAAGGTAATCAACCCGTTTATTAGGAATAACCTGCAACTAGCCGATATAATAAGGTAACTACCAGAGTCATCTAATATCATGATGTGTGATTTGAAATTTATATTGTCTTGATACTTAACGTAATTATAGATCTTATAAACAAATAGATTACATCAGTGTTATCGATGGCAGATGGTGGAATATGGAAGCCAGCCAAAAATCTGCCATATAAACATGGTGTTGCGGCCAATGCGCAAACAGATAATGATAGGTGTTGTGGCCCGTGGCAGCTAGCATAAAATCCTCTATGCTATAACACTATGGCAGAAATTTGACAACATTGGATTACATAGAATCAAAATCATATTTTCGAAGACCATAACTATTCCTTCCTCACATTTTTAAATAAGTAAATCACTTCATATTTAACAGATAAAGATACCTCTTCCTGGTATTCTCTTCTTGACACACAACAGCACCACTTGGAATGTCAGTTTCCGCGCTCACACTTGCAAATTCAGGCAAAAAAAATCTATCAGACATATTTGCCACATAAAACATAACCTACACTATAGTGTTGTTATAACCGCTATCTGATAACACTGGAAATTACATAGAATCAAAAGCGTATTTTGAAGACAGTAATTATTCCATCCTCAAATTTTCAGATGAGTAAATCACTCCATACCTCTTCCTAGTATTCTCCTCTTGACACGCAACCACGTTACTTGAAATGTCAAATTCCGTGCTCACACTTGCAAATTCAGACGAAAAAGAAATCGTATCAGCCATATTTGCCACACAAACCATAAATAACAAACAACTAACTACAAATGTGTCTTATCTTAATCCACCATGTGAATTCTGGTAAAAAAATATCAATCCTATAGTTTTGTAATTCAAAGTAAAAACAGAAAATGAAAACAAAAAAATGTTTTCTCAAATAAGCACACTCTAAAATTCCATTCATTACTAGGAAGAAAAGCAACAACAAATTAAAAATAATCATTCACAATAAAAACTAGAACAATTCTAACTAACAATCAATCCTATTAATTACCATTAACCTACGAAGCAGTGACACATACACGAACACCAGACACGACACCGATAATTATTTAAAAAATGACATAATTGAATGTAATCATATGTGTTTGTCTTTCTGACATGTCTTCAATCAGAAGTGTCGGTGCTACATAGCACACTATAAAATTCCATTCATTACTAGGAAGAAAAGCAACAACAAACTCAAAATAACAATTACAACTAGAACAATTCCAACTAACAAACAATCATGTTAATCACCATCAACCAATGAAGCAATGACACATACACAAACACCAGACACGACACTGACAGTCTAACACGCCGACTCGATAATTATTTAAAAAAATGACATAATTAAATGTAATCATATGTGTTGGTGTTGGCCACTATCAGGTGTCGGACACCAGACATGCCTCCAATCGCGGTGCTACATAGCCATCAACAAAAGGACAATAGGGAAAATGGTGAAAGCAAAAAAAATATTAAAATTCTTCACTCTTCCTCCAACTTAAAGTAATAAAACAAAATCTGAGAAGAAAAATTAACATTTAAATTGAAATTCAGAAAAGGGTCTATGAAAAAATATAAATCCAACCATGCAACCCAAAATTTCCCAAAAAATTACCCTCTAATCATCACATATAAAAAAAAATTGATTAAAAACAAAATCAACAATCATGAATCATGAACTTGAATTGCTACAACAACTAAAATGAACAATCAATCATGTTAATTACGAAAAGAAAAGCAAATTGCAAAATAAAATAAAAAATAAAAAATTGGGGAATCAAAATGAATTGAATTAAAGGGAAACCTTGGATTGGAATTGGACCAAAGGAAATGGGTGGGAGGAGATGGGTCGATGAAAGGATAATCGCCAAGAAAATCCAAATAATCGGTGTTTTCTAATAATTCTAGAGAATCCATTTTCGATTCAAACCGCTTGCTCTATCTGGGAATAACAACCTTCAACATTACCTTACGCAATAATAAGGAGGGAACAGAAGAAAACAATTTTACAATCTTGGTTTTTTTTTTTTTTTGATCGC
>Ga0228711_1003038_pt1 | contig 26034 bp, 12 predicted proteins | sample MedpolnodulmetaG_2_FD_177996 | JGI IMG/M metagenome (GOLD analysis project Ga0228711, IMG submission 177996) | Root nodule microbial communities from Medicago polymorpha collected in Santa Monica, California, United States - brown nodules | ecosystem: Host-associated > Plants > Roots > Nodule... | reverse complement strand
CCCCCTGATATATTGTATGTCACTCTACAATATCAAGGAATCATTAATGTTTATTTTCCTATTATGCCCTTTACTATTTATTACGAACATACTCTTAATTACGTTGCATCTTTTTCTACAACATGTCATTTCAGGGCATAAAATTGGTTGTATATTGAACTTGATTATTGTTTTTCAATATATATTTAGGGAGGGGGTAGTATGTTTGTTTTAATTTGAGGGTGTAATTTTCCTCCCTCTGATTTTAGATGGTCTATTGGCCCTAGTATTATCTGTATAACTTCTTACTTTTATGGGGACACATAATTGGCTGGTCTATTTGGTTCTGTATGGTACAAAAGCCTTCAGAAGTGGTCCATATGTTCAGTGTCAGAAGACGTGACAGTAGTTTGAAAGATGCAGACATTGTTTCGTTCATTAGATTTAAATTTTGTGTTAAGCTTTGATTTCTTTCTACACATGTTTCTGATGATGATGTAAAAGCAATAAAATAACTTGCTTTTGTATTCATTAGTGTAGAATCTCTGAAGGTCATGCTTGTTTGTGGTTCTGATCTCCTCCATTCCTTTGGAATTCCTGGATTTTGGATTCCTGACCAGGTACTTATGCATTATGTAGAAATCTAATATTTTTTTTATTAATAAAAAGGTAATAAAACTTTTATATTTAAAAAGATAAAAAGATCGTTTATATTTAGATCCAAGGTTACTATTTCTCTACACAAAAACTCTGCTAGACGAATTTAACCGATTTTGTCATGATGTGTTAGAATCGGCATGGTTAATTTGTTAGGATGTTTTTCTTCTTCCAACATATATGAGGCATGGATTGAGTATAAATCTATTTTCTGTATGTTAAGTGATTTTCCCCTGGTTGTGGAAAAAATGGACTATAATTTTGTCATTTTATATTTTTACTCTAGGTTAAGAGTATATGCAGAGATTACGGAGTAGTCTGCATACGCAGAGAAGGACAAAATGTTGAGAAGACTATATCTGATGATAATATTCTGAATGAGAATCAGGTACATCACCTCTCAAGAATTGCCATATCTTCTGACATGCGTTAAAACAAAACATGGACATTTTATTTTTGACGAACTATAGGCTGATGAGATCTTTTTGTCATGGCAACATGTGTAAAGGCATGGGAATTTCAAATTGAAGGATTAAAATTGATGGTTAAAAAACTTTGAAATTGATCAATTCTTCTCAGCCATGATTGGTTATGAAACATGGTTTGCTTTGTCTACATTTCATAGCATTTTTCCATGCTTTTATGCGAATTTAAATTTCGCACTACATTTTTTTTAGGTTAATATTGAAGTTGTAGATGAACTTGTACCAAATCAAATCAGCTCAACAAGAGTAAGGTAAAAATACTATCACCTTGTTTTGTTTACTTTATAAGAGATAAATCATGGTGATTTAACAGAAGGGAGACATTTTTAAATTTTATTGTCTGGTTTTAATTTTTATTACTAATTTCAGGGAATGCATTGCAAGAGGATTATCAATAAAATACCTTACCGCAGATGAAGTGATTGATTATACCAGAGAACATAAATTATACTTGAAATCAGATGATAAATAATGCCTACAAATTGGATATCATATGCTTTATTCGCTATGCAAGAGTCATTAATTACGTAGCTGTGTATTAGATTAGTGTTTAATAAACAGTTGATTTGGTGTTGTAAAACTAGCAGGTAAATAAATATTACATAATTCACAAGCTAAATGCAAAATTAAAGAGAATTGTTGAAGTTGTCGAATTTGAAAATTGAATTCAATATTGTCGAATTTGAAAGTTAGTTGAGGATTTGGCTAATAGCTTTCAACAATGTTTCACTTTTTTTCAAGCGATAACACCATGAAAGAAACCATGCCCCTCGGTTGTGGATTCCTCAGCCCTTTCAAATAATGTTAAATATGGATTTTTGGGGTTTTTCAGAACTACTATGTTGGAACAAAATGCGTTTAACAAACATTACACTTAGAGTGGGGGAAATTGTTATAACAAAAAATGTTTAACATATGTCACCTTTAAGGTTTTGATGATAACAAGGTATTAAAAATTGTCAATTGGATATGCTAATATTTGTTCAAGTGTACAGGACCATAGACAAAATTTTATATCTTTAAAGGGTTCTGAAAGGACAAAAGAGAGCAAAAGAATCAACAAAAAAGAAGCTTGAAGCGTCTGAAGAATAGTGCTCCTGAAGTGATGACGTCATTAGAAGCAACTTCATCAGAAGCACCTCATCAGAAGCAAGATCACCATAAGCTGAAGTTTATCAAGAGCTGAAGAACTTAAAGCTTTAAAAGCTGAAATCTCATTTAATCTTGCCTAAGAGTTGCTAAAGACGTAAAGAAGTGTAACAACAGCATTGAGATGAAAATTGAAAGCTTTGGATGCTTACTCCATCAAGAGCGTTGAAAAATAACAATTGTACAAACTGTACAACCACCTTCTCCACTACTTTGGTCGTGCTTTGCAACAAGACAATGATAACAGCTCTGCCTGCAGAAATGTTCCTTTATACAAGGAATGGATTTGAAATTGATCCTTCATAGGACAATAACCATATCAGGCAAAAGATCATTGGTGATCAACAAGCTTCAAACGACTCTTTTATGCATGTGTGTTGGCAATTCTTCAACGTCTCCTTCACACCACTATACAAAGGAGTGAAGATTTCTAGTTAAAAAAAAAAAAATATACAACATACAGACAAGAAAGCAATACACACACATTCTAAAGCTAGACTCTCAAAACATTTCAAAGTTCATACTCTGTTTTGTTTGCATTTCAAAGTTACTTAGAATTTCTTAGAAAAATCGACATTTTAGAAATTCTATAGTCTCAAGAGTCTAAAGAGTCTGTAATTGATTTGTATTGTGAACACCACTGATTGTATATCAAGTGTTTAAACTCAAACAATTTTCTGTGCAAATCTGTTTGTTTGTAAGTCACTTGCTTGTGTGCTTGAACAGTCTCTTGTAGTTGTACTAGAGCATAGGAAAGTCTTTTACTTGTGTGCTCGAGTATAGGAAATCTCTTGCTTGTGTGTTTGAGTACTTGTAATTTGAGATTACATTTTAGTGAACTCTCCTTGGAAGTGCAAGGGGACATGACTACTTCCGAATTGTGGAAGGAACCTGTATAATTGTTTTGTGTCTTTCTTCTCTCTCTTACTCTGGTTTTATCCGCTGCACATTTAGTCTCTAATAACTACTTCAGAAGTTGATTGTTATCTGCTTCTGAATTGTGACATCAATAGGAGAAACAAAGAAAAAACTAACACAATTCAACCCCTCCCTATTCTTGTGTTTTTCTCACCTTCATACTACTTTTAGAAAAACATAAGTAAAGTGAACAACAGATGAACAAAGGTATATTGTGAGCAAAATAACAATTTGATTGATAGAGTGTCTAAAACACACCCTTCAAGTCTTAGCCCTCATTGACTGCCAGAGTATTGCATGTTTTTTTTTTATTGTTGTTGTTCGATGGTTGTATATGGTGCCCTAAGCATGGTATTGTTCTTATTTTATGGTGTTTTTCGTTATCTTGAGCTGAAAACTTAGACAAGGGTCTTTCGCCCCAAATTATTAGTTTCATATGTTCCTTTGACAATATTTGACACCCCATCAGATCTTCGTGAGATGCTTTAGACCTGAGAAAAATTCAACAAATTTGCATTCAATTGTCCCTATTTTGTCTGATCCCTCATTCCTCTATATGAGCATCTCTCATCACCCTTACCTTGGCTTACAAGTTAGATATTTTTAGATGTAAAGAAAAGAAGTATATTTAATAACATTTTTCTAGAACTAATTTGTTGCAAGGAGCACTAGCAGATAGTAGCTACCAAAACAATAAACCAAATACAAATGGTGATTAACAGATTTGTTGTAAAAGTATCATGGGGTCGTGGGAGCATCGGCCGGAAAAAAAAAATGGTAGGCCAATAACTAAGGCGACCAAGAGATCTGAATATATACTGCACCTACATGCAAAATCTTAAAAAGACGGGAGCAAGTAATCCAAAGTTCAACCAGAAAGTAATCAAAGTCAGACAAAAAGCCAACTATATATTATTAGGGGTAGCTAAATATAAAAATATACATACTCATTTAGTAATTTTATTTTATTTTTGGGTAGCCATTGTACCCCTTGTATAAACATGCATTTGCCCCTGCACAGAAGAAAATGCAATTTGCTAAAGGGAGACAAATTTTGCATGGTAAGAATCGTTTACATTTGTAATTTGTCTTCTCATTGCTTCAATTCTTCCAAGAACTCCCTTAACAGCTATATCAAAAGCATCTTCAATTGTCTCTAATCTAGAACCTGGATAACGATACACAACCCTCGGAATGAGTCTTATAACTTCTTCTCTCATTGCCAACACTTCACTTTTTGAAACACTGAACAATGTCTCATTAATCATCACTTTCCCCTCTTTGACATCAATTTCAGGTATGAACACAGAGTAACTAGAACCGTTTTTAGGAAAATGCCACAAATATTGCTTGTATGCTGATAGTGGATGAAAGAAAACTGGAATACAACCCGCCAAAATTGAATCAAAAATTGATCTTCTAGTAAAAGAATCCCCTGGCGGTTGTAAACAAAAAACCGAATTCTGAAAATTATTCATAACTTGAATAGGATCACGACAACTTTTTTTCTTACTAGAACCATGATAACATCCAACACGTTTGCAACTCTTGGAAGATTCGCAGTGTTCGATTAACTCATTTCTAATAGAAGATGGTGAATCAGGCCTTGGAGCACCGACAAATGTAAACAAATAATCCCTTTTCTTATTTCTCATTTTCCTTTGCCATTTAAGAATTTCATCATCATTTGTAGGATGAAAATAAGTTGGATATGGAATTGGAAATTCACTGTCATATAAACCTTTACACGATTCTATTAACAAAAATGACATGTTACTTAATTCTGGCAAGAGCATTAGCTTTGTTCCCCAATTATGATCTAAATCACCTTCTCTCCTAAAATCACAACCAATTCTTCCACCAACCATGAAATGATCTTTACCATGCATTCTTTTCCACTGAGATTGTAGTGCTAACCATTTCACTAACTCATTTGGTGATTTATCTCTCATAGAAATATTAAATTCCCATAGATATTGACCTGCATCAAGACCAGCATAGAATGGTACATATATAGCCGATGCCAAGGATGAATCATTGGTTAAACACTTGTAATGTTTCATTATATTGTGGAAAATTACTTCAAGTGAATATTGATTTGTTGCATACCAATTTTTCTTTGATAGCACTTCTTTCTTTGATTTCTCAATAATCTTAGGTCCTACACCTAAGTTTGATAAGAAAACACACATATTTTCCCACTTCTGTAGAGAGCGGCATCCTTTCAACAAATGCTCATTGAATCTAGCAGGAAGATCATAAACATAGATATATTGGCCTAAACAAGGATCCACAATTTTTTGTGGCAACTTTTTAAATACTTCATCAGCATTGTCTTTAATCAATGAGGGGGTAGTGGCTAGTTCTTGCTTTGCATTGTTCATGTTATGAAGTAAAAATGCCATTCCACTATTATTGCTAGCCAAATAATAATTTAGAGAAAGTAGTGAGACACAAAAAATAGAGGATGTAATGAGAAACACAAACCAGAATTGAACCAAGTACTTCCTCAACATTGGCATGTCCATCTTCTCTTTTTGGTTGATTTCAGATTGAATATAGTTAAGAGTGTTTTTTTTTTCTTGGTGATTTGGAATAGGAAGAGAATGAGGGATTATTATATAAGAAGAAAAATAGAGCCAATCACTTTTTTATTTTTTAGACTATTTCAAATTAATACCGTCAAATTACCTACAAAAAAAATTCAAAAACAATAATTTTTTAAAAAAAACTAATAAATTAATACGGACACGTAAACCTTCTTTACGTATTAATTAATACGATCAAATTACCTACAATAAAAAAACTCCTAAAATTAAAAAAGGCTTAAATGCACTTTTCACCCCCTATGTTTCAAAAAGTTGCGATTTTGACCCCCTAACTTTTAGCCCTCTTTTGATTAGCTGATTTTGATGGAGATTATGACAATTTCTCAGTCTCTGATGGTGTAAACTGGCATGGGGATAGAAGGATGCTGATAAGTGGAGTTCAAACTGGTATGGTGTAACTTTTGACCCCCCTAAAGAAGGATCTACTTATCAGTTTGGACTCCACTTATCATGTCAGTTTGGACATCATGCAAGTTTGGACTCCACTTATCAACATCTTTCTATCCCCATGTCAGTTTAAACCATCAGAGACAGAGAAATTGGCATAAAATCAGCTAATCAAAATAGGTCCAAAAGTTAGGGGGGTCAAAATATCCATTTTTTAAAGGGAGCCAAAATCGCAACTTTTTGAAACATAGGAGGTGAAAAGTGCATTTAAGCCTTAAAAAAACTAATAAATTAAAAAACTAATACTTTTTAAATAAAGATGTTTTCCTAATAAATTAAATTCAACCAAATTCTTATCGGATTCCTCTTTATTTATTTTTATTTTTTATTCAAATAAGAAAATAATAATTAAAATTGATAAAATAATACTTTAGCAAATTATAATTTGGAAAATATATTTGCGGAATTTTCCAAATTAATACGGTCAAATTACATATAATAAAAAACTAATAAATTTAAAAACTAATAAATTTAAAAGCTAATAAATTAATAAGACACATAACCTTCCTTAGATTTCAATTAATACGATCAAATTACCTAAAAAAAACTAATAAACTTTAAAAATCTAATAAATTAAAGAAACTTATAAATTTTAAAAAAAACTAATAAATTAATACTGACACATAAACCTTCCCTACGTATCAATTATAAAAACTAATAAATTTAAATAAAGTCTTTTTGTTAATCTAATAAATTAAATTCATCCACTCAAAATGTGAAGTAACCTTTTTTAAATAGTTTTTTCTAGCCTTCTTAGATTTTAAAAAAGGCTACCTTAAAAAAATTAGTATATGACAGAAATAAAAGATATAGAAAGTAAATATGAAAAGTTTTTTGAATTTTGACTTCAATACTTATTAATGTTTATCGATGAGAGAAATTATTACACGAACACGAAGATTTGGGCACCTCATTTCTTTTAAATATCACACGCAAAAAAAGAAGAAAAATAATAGAAAAACAGTCATTAAAGAATCATTAGTTTTTAAATGATTATATGATATGTATTTTTTGTGTACGGCCAAACGAAATGTTTAAATCCTTGTGATCATCAAAGAACTATTTCATCAATGATATATTATAATGATTTGAAAAAAAAGGAAGTCAGAAAAGTAGAAGAACAAATTAATGCGAGAAAAAACAAATATTATTCATATCCTTTAACTCATGTCTTAGGTAGAAATTTCAAATCAAAATTCATTTTGTATTTGTTAAAGTATGAACCTACTACATGGGTCAATATATTATAAATAGATAGTACAATAACAATAAAAGAATTTATCAATGAAAATAATAATAAATTTACACGAAATTTGTAATAAAAAGCGATGTATAGAGAACTATGATAGTCATTCAAATCTTGCTTATGTCATTGAAAACAAATGTTAATTTCATTGTCAATCGCATCAATCATTTTTAGTCTTTCTTCATTGAAAAGAGTTGATCATCTGAAGAAAAAGAAAAAACAAAATAAATTGATTCATTGGATGTGTGAAGAAAGACTAAGTAAAGAAAAAATACAAAAAACATTCTAGTGACATGAGTATATATAGTGGAAACATCACTTAAAATTTGAAGTCAAAAATAAGTATCCAAAATCAATGCAAAATTATCGTTTTTTTTGTATTCAATACGTTCATTATGAAAAAGGAAGACAGTAAAAATAATTGCATTGACTTAGACAACTTGTATAAAATATTAGTACCAAACATATTATTACCGAAAAAATATATATCACTAAATTAACAGAGACATGAACAAATGGTAGCAATTAAAAAAAAAACAATTGAAAGCAATTAATGATAGAAAGCAAGATTATGTGCCAAGTGTACTTTTATAAAAAGAAAGGCAAATATTTATAAGAGAGATTACTCATGGGTCTCACATGTACAATTAATTATATTTTTTTTCTTTATTCAATTGTTGTATTATTTTAATATTAAAAAGCAAATTATATTTTTTTTGCAAGAAAAATTAAATTATATATTAGTTGCAAGAGTAATATTTAATCGATCAACATTAAATTTTCAACCAAAACTTTTTTTTAAAACAACAAATAATTTACCCATTTGAATGGAAAAGAAAAACAAACATACAATGATTGGATTTAAGCAAAACAACAAATAATTTACCATAATTTATTTTATATTATTTTTTCAAGTTTTAACTTTTTTTTTATAATTTATAATTAAATTATTTTAATGATATAAAGTTATTGCAAGAACCCAATTAATAATTATTTTAAGGTGCTGGGTTGGAGAGATTTGATGTTTATCAAGTATTAATTATAAAACGAATGACATGTACAGTCGGGACTCGTTTAAGCACTCAAATGGAGTGCTGCATTGTGGATGATCTAAGTAAATACTACTAATTTTACCATTAAAATTAACGCAATTAATCATTTCTTTAATAATCGTGCACAAACCTTAAACGACTAATATTATGAGACGGAGGGAGTAAAAAAAAAAATGTCAATTTCTTAACAAGTACGGGACACTTGTTAACATTTCCCATATAAATAAATATCTGCCACCTTCTCTTCAAGTTTATTTTCTATTCGTTCTTCAGGTTGTCTTTGTTCCTCTTCAATTGTTTATGCAATTTCTTTTATTTTCATCGTTCCTCTTGAAGTTGAGGTTTAAACTTTTTTAATATCATTTCTTTATCATGTATATTTTCACGTTCACTTGCTAAATTCTTGATTTAAAATTGTAAACTTTTCCTCTGGTTGGTTTGATTCCAGCTCCAAGACCACGACAATACCCTAATTGTTTTACTAGAACTAATTGGAAAGCTTCGATAATAATTAGATCTTCGTCAACATCTTCATCTATATCTTGAAATACATCTCAAGAAACTTTTTGAACCTTCAACTATTACCGGAAACACAAATCATAATTATAATTTTTAATGAAAAATATCAAATTAACCATTTTTTAGGTATAAATTAACCAAAATTATAATTAGTAAATAATACAATTAGTCCCATACATGAATTTCTCAAGAAGCCCCGTCTATCCATTCTCCATTTCTGTTCATGTGAGTCATTTGCCACAAATATTGGAAAATTCAGTTTTTTTCCAACATCATATCTCTCTAAGAATATTTTTTTTGCATCCACAAAACATTATAAAAGATTTTTTTAATAAAATAAACAATTAATGATAAAATTAAACATTATAATATATTGCCATATTTTAACCAACGACGTGAAATGATTTATGTCCACAAATAGGATTGATAACTTGTTCTTCTTAATTTGATTCATTCCTTTCACTCTAATACAACGCGTATCCACGAAATAAACAAATGGAATAAACATTATTGTGGATGACAAATACCGACATTGTCAACTTTGTGTATAGTGTGCTAACTACATAACTTTAAATGTTATGTTTTCATTATTTAAAGTTGTAAACCCAAATGTGTATAGTGGGTCTAAAACTGTAAATAATGAATACATGATATTGAGAGATCGACACTTAACACACTATACACAAAATTTTAATGTTAGTATCGATAATAATGATATTTCATTTGTTCATTTCGTGGATAAACATTGTATTACAATGAAAGGAACAAATCAAATTAAGAATAACAAGTTATCAATCATATTTCGTTAGTTAAAATATGACAATATATTACAATGTTTAATTTTATCATTAATTGTTTATTTTATTAAAAAATTCTTTTGTAATGTTTTGTTGATGTAAAAAGAAAATTCTTAGGGGAGATATGATGTTGGAAAAAAACTCAATTTTTCATATTTATGGCAAATGACTCACATGAAGGGAAATCGAGAATGGATGGACGGAGCTTTTAGAGAAATTCATGTTTCGGACTAATTATGTTATTTATTAATTATAATTTTGATTAATTTGTTATTTTTAACGATAAATTATACTCCCTTCATCCCTATATCTAAACTTTTGTCCCCTATATGTAAACCCATTTTTAAATTATAGATGCATTTATTATTATTTTTTTCTAAACATATCCCTAATTAATACTACTATCTTTTCCTTAAATATGAAAAGTCAAATTTAATACACATACAAACAAATGACAGTTTCGTAATATTAACACATAAAACAGACACATTAATTACACTGACAACCTTTTTTAAGAAATGTGAAAAAGTCAATGGGTGCCTACATTAAGGGATGGAGGGAGTAGTTATTATTTGCATTTCCTTTAATAGTTTAAGTTTAAAGAAGTTTCTTAAGGGACATTACTATACATAGATAAAGATGTTGACGAAGATTCAATTATTAACGAAGCTTTCTAATCAATTGTAGAAAAAGATTAGGGTATATCGTGGTCTTGGAGTTGGAATCAAACCTACAAGAGGAAAACTTTTAAGAAAGTTAATTTTTGATTTAAGAGTGAAATTGAGCAGTTCAAATTTTAAGAAAACTTTACTGAGGATTGCTCCTCGGAATGTTTATATTTTAATAAAAAACTGAGCAAAGATGAAAAATAAAAAACACTCTAAAACTGAGAGAAAACTAAGAGAGAGAAGAAAAGATGATATTTTGTAATATGATTTCATTGAGCATTGAAAATTCACATTACAAGGTATTATTCATAGGAGTTACACAATTGTTTGTAATACAAGTAATCCACGTAAAGGTAACAACCTAACAACCAATTGTAACTAATTCACTAACTAACTGAGACATAATGATTATGAATTATATTCTCAACCGATCCTAGGAAAGTTCAACCAAAAAATTTAGGATTTTTTTTCATATAATACCGACTTGTATAATTTCTTTCTCTTCTTTAGGTTCATCAAAGTATCGCAGCTCGTTTCTCCAAGTACTTTGACTCCTTTGTGTGTGGCTAATATGGGGAGAACGTAATAATCGGATCTTCAACAACGTCGAAACGCCTATTTTACAGCTTTTAGATAAAGTAAAATTTCATTCTTTGTGGTGGCTAAAAGCTAAAAACACTACGTTTGTGTAGGGCACTCAGAGTTGGTGGTCGGACCCTATGAGGTGCTTAGGCCTCGATTGACCATAGTTTTGTAAATATCTTGTATGACACTTGTTTGGTTGGGGTGTTCTCGTAGGTACGCCTTGTACTGATGAGACTACATCGCCTTTTTTAATATATTCCATTTTGATCTCTTCAAAAAAAAACTAAAGAGATAAACTTTAGGGTCCGTTTGACGCACATGATAGGATAAAGATAGGATATGATAGTAACATGATAACATTTATCCTATCACGTGTTTGGTGCACACATGATAACACTACATGTGAAACAAATAGATTTATTTCTCTTTCAAAAAATACATATTATTTTTAAATATGGCAAAATCAATACTAAGCAAAATTCATTGACAGGCACGTAAACACCACAGACAGAATTGCAAAATCAAACTTTTTCTTTAGAAGCAAATGCAAATTTATTAATAAGAAATACATAGAAAGTACACGATATCAATATTATGCAAGAGAATCACCACCGCAACTCAGCCTCTAAGATATAAACAGCAGCCATGAGGGGAAAACAAGCAAAAACATCACGCAAAACTACAAATAAAAGGAATCAGTTGAAATTGAAACCCAATGGCAATCGCAAATTGAATCAATTGAAAATATCTTAAATTTTAGCAATTTTCATTCACCATAGGTTTGGCTCTGTAAAAAGAAGAATCACCAGAAAAAGATGCTGGAGTGGAGTCGGTGAAGGGAATGATATGGAGAGGGAGTGGCACTCACAAGAGAATATGGAGACAATTGGGATTAAATTACAAAGAGGGGGAGTCATGGGAATCGAAGAGGGTACGCGAGTTATTGTGCTATCCTATTTGTAACCTAACTAAAACAAAGGATTGGAATAATGAAGGATGGATATGATAGCATAAGTAGTATCATTATTTTATCATATCCTATTGGTGCACCAAACATAGGATTTAAGTAGGATATGATGATTTTATCATATCCTGTCTCTTTATCCTGCGCACTAAACAGACCGTAATAATACGTATTTTTTACAAGACATATTAAAGCAAAATTTGATAACTTTTTAGAGACGAAAAACTTATTTAAGCTAATTTAAAAATAATTATTGTATTGACTAATTAAAAATAATTAAAATACAACACCAAACACCAGTCATTTACATATAAGGTTCGTTGTGTACCATTTCTAAATACACATTCAACGTGTGATTATGGGAAAACAATATTGATGGGGTTATATAATTTTTTTTGGCAAAATTACACTTTTAGTCCCTTAACTTAATTTCAAGTAACAGTTTGTCCTTTATCTTTTTTTCATTTCAATTTGGTCCTTTTTGTCCATTTTCATATACATTTTCAAGCTTCAAATCTTATATTCTTATGCAAACATAGACGAGGATCGTAAATTTGAAGATTGAAAGATCATAAGAAAATAAAATCATGAATTTTAAGCTTAAAAATTCATATGAAAATGGACAAAAACGACCAAATTAAAATGAAAAAAAGATAAAGGACCAAACTATTACCTGAAATTAAGTTAAGGGAATAAAAGTGTAATTTTGTCTTTTTTTTTTTAAGGGGGTTATATAAATTTATAGAAGCGTCTTTCAAATATTTACTACATATTAATTTATTGAATTTGTCCATGTTGTACCCTAGTGGTTTGACTGTATGGACATTTTATGTAGAATCTATAAAAGAATGTCGAAATTGTTCATTTTGTAAATAGGGCCAAGTTGGAGCCAAAAAAAAAAAAAACTGGAAAAACAACCACAGCTATGGACCTGCCTTGAAGTTTTGATGTTCCAAATTGATTCTTTTTGGACATGTTGTGGGCATGAACAGCACAAAAGTTGGTGCATTACTCAATTAGTTACAATCCATAAAGTCATTTTTAACTTACATTAAGAATAAACTTATGCTAAGCAGTTTCTTGTATTGACAATGATAACAGACTGAGCTTGAATTTCCACAATTAGCTTTTAACTCTCAAATACAAGGTCCTAGTGTCTTCATATTAATTGTCATTAACGAGCTCCACTACTCCAGTAAATTTGTAATTAGCAGTAAAAACAACATGACCTTGTTAGCAGCTGCGGAAAATTACACTTCAAGGAATTTGTCGAAGCCGCAGAAGCATGTGCATTATGGCAATTTTGCCCACAAATAGAAGTGTATATGAATTTACTTTGAGGATCACTAACTCGTCATCCTCTGGAAGCGCCTGATGAAAGAGGACTTGTTGACAATCTCATCATATCTATAAACCTTTTCTAGGAAGTGAGGTATCTCACTGAAGGTAAATGCTTGATTTCAAAGCATTGAGAATTGTAGAGACAGAGAAATCAACGCAGAAGCAACTCGTTCGCAGCTTCTTTTGAATTTCATCGAATGTCATCCAATTTGAGATAGAGTGAAAAAGGGTTTCACTGAAATTCATTTTACAATGTGCGTACCAAACGGGCTGCAAAGGAGCCGTCCAGAGAATGTTTTACCGGGTTGGATGAATAGAAACCATTCGGTGTCACAAAATCAGGTGGAACATATCTGTCTACAGGATCAATGTGAAAATCCTGAAACTCGGAAAAGGATAAATTAGCACTTGAAAAATGAGACTGGATAGTAAGTGGAGTATTGAACAGCACAGAAAATGGTAGACACAGAGCAATTGATTTTCCATATTTAAATTTAAACTTACATGTAACTTCTAATGCTATTCAAAATTTTCCTGTAATAAAACAATACTTACCGGATGTCTTTCTAGAAAAGCAGCTACCCTATCATCATTCTCTTCAGGATCTATGGAGCATGTACTGTAAACTAATACTCCTCCGGGTTTTACCAATCTACAAATGCACAGGAAAAAAAACTCCATGAGGGAGAAACAATATACCCCGTTTCAGCTACTTTTTATAAAAACTTAAATTTTTTGGAAACTAGTAGTCATCCAAGCATACAACAAGCCATGATCAGTTTCATAATTAGCAAACATCATGTAAAGCTCTTATTCACTTCTTTTAATGTATTCACACTTGGCAAATCATGAAAAGCTGAAAACTGATCTTCATAGTGAAACTGACTCTGAGCAAAGCATAGTAGGAGGAACTGATTTTCTAAACCAAATTTTAAGTAATAATCACATTCATCTCCTGAACTTGTGAATTTCTTAAAAAAAAACTTTTAAGAGCATCCATGGTAGTAGTTCATATAAAAAACTGCATGTGTCCCACGTGAGTAGTTCAGTTAGCGAGTTTATAGACAACAATGGAGTTTTAAGAAGAAAGTTCAGGGTTCAGCCCTAGAAACTAACATAACCACTAACTCACTAACATTTTCCTATCCCAAAAAAATAAATAAGAAATTACACGTTTTATGTGGATGAGATAACGTAAAAAAAAGTTCTTCATGATTAGCCTAATACGCCTCATAACAATCAATGCACACAAACAGAGAGGAAAAATCGAAGAGAATTAGAGAAAATATGGCTTTACGTGGATGCTGCATCCAGAAGCTCATCCTGTAATTTCTTCAATTGTTCCATATCCTCCAACTTCCTGTTCCAACGTAAGTCCGCTCTCTTCAAAAGCCAGTGAATAAGAACAGATTAAAAAACAAGGAAAAAGAAATACATAAATATGTTTACGTATAAACGATGACAGCGAGTAAACAAAATATTTAACACAACTACCTTTGAAAGAACACCAAGTCCTGAGCATGGTGCGTCCAACAAAACTTTGTTACTCTTAAGTGGTTCACCGTCCTGGGAAACAAACAAATTAAAAAAAGGAAAAAGAAACTTATAAGAAATAAACAATTGCAGAGTTTAATACTACATAGAATATGGAATGATATAACATACAGTTAATGTACGAAGATCGGCATGGACAGTGGTAACGACACCATCTACTTGGTGTAACTTTGCTGTCTCTTTAAGAATTCTCAACCTACCACTATTTACATCAACTGCATATACCATACCTGAAAACGCAAGCTTTTATTCTTGATATTCAATTTGTCTGTGCATTAATGAAGTAATAAAACAGGAAGCTAGTATATCAACATATCAGCGAGTTAGACCGTTGCAGAGCAAAAATATTGTCTGACAAGACAATTCAAAAGAAGGTCCAACATGATTTTAATAAATATATTCCGACCAATTAATACCTTGTCCACTTAAATGAGCGGCCATGTAGAGGGTCTTTCCACCAGGAGCAGCACAACAATCAACAATAGTCTCACCAGGTTGAGGATCAACAACAGAAACTATCAGACCTGCAATGGAGAATGTGGGATGCATTTTACAAGAGAAAATCTTCTTCACATAAGAATCTCTTATGTTTTAAGGTAAATAAAGGCACAGCTTAAAATGTTTTTATTTGATTAATATATTGGGGGAAAAACATAGCATACACAATATGCAAGGCCTTTGACCATATGACTTCTTTGTAAGGGTTGCCAGGCCAATTACCTAAGTGATTCTAGTTGGTGACTTGTATATTGTATCATGCACAGAGAATATGATGAAGAAACTAAACTCCTACTAATAAATGAACATGAATTTAAAACATAACGCATTAGTTCTCGCAGATCATCTTGGCAAAGCATTGGCTAATGTTCCAGGTAAAACTGGAGAAACAAGATAAAGAAACTTAGGACTTGTTTACTTTGTGCAAACATTTTTCATTTTCATTTTCTAAACTGCGTTAGTTTTATTTGTTAAGAAGGAGAAATATATTTTTAAAGTGAGTCATTGTGATGGAGAGAAGATAACATGCTAGTTAGGGATGATGCATTTTAGGAAATAATGAAAATAGTTCTTTTGACATTTTCATTGTTCCCGGAAATGCAAAACAATTGTTCACTTCAAGAGCCTCTTTTCTTCTTGTTAACAAGTAAAAACAACACAAATATTAGGAAATGAAAATAGAAAATGTTTTAACAAAGTAAATGAACCCTAAGATTTCATAGTCTTACAGTTATTCCTTCTATGAGAAAAGATGATTCACCTGCACTCTCATCCTGAACTGAACATAAACCCTCTTTGAATAGGCCGGCATGAATGATAATCTGAAATGTGAAACTACAAAAGTTAATGATTCAAAAGAGAAAGTCGTGCCTATTGTCATAACTGAAAAAACAGCAAGAAAAACATGATTTTGACACTTCCCAGTGGAACAAATCAAATAAAAGGATATACAGCTAAAACACAATTTCACACTAGCTAGCCTATTATGCTACACAATTCAGTCCTCACAGATTTTACTTCTCATCAGTAACTCATAGAAATTCATTATCCTAGTTTGGAAATTCTAGATAAAATAGCCTTTTTTCGACAAAAAGATAAAATAGCCTTATCATCAACTCATCGCCTCAATATCATACCTGCAACCCGGTCTTGATGCGAACAAAGTCATCCAAATGCAATGAAAGATTGTGTGGGACCTGATGTTTAATAAAAGGGAATTAAACCTAGTAGAGAGTAACCGATAATACAAGGAACAAGAGGTAAATATAACTGTTATTTGCACACGTTACATAAACTTCTGCTCTGACCCGTAGAGAAAGAGACAAATTCATTCGAAAGAAATTGTAAGAAGCAGGAATTTCGAAACACTATTAAAATAATCAATAAATAGATTAAAAAAACAAACTATTATAAGCAGAAGATAATGCAACATGTAGTAATGGAAGTGTAGCACCTTCAATGCATTAAGCTCTGTCACAAGGTCATCTCTTGAAAAACCCTTTGCCCGATTTGCTCTGAAATTAGACGAAAAAAATATAGCTTGAGTTCTTCGTTGTTTGTGTTAACATGCTACTTTGGGGAGAGGCACAAAAAAATGGAAGAAGCATTTACTAGCCTTAAGCTATAACTCGGTTCACTGTTGTTCCATATCATCAATTTAATGGCTTCTTCCTGGCCAAGATACTTTGTCCACCTCCTTACGATCCACTACAAAAGAAGTGATGACAAAGTGTTCCCAAATTTAGCCTTCCTTAATTTGATGCTAACAAGTAACAAGTCTGGCGAATAGCAAAGTTTCTATTACAAACTACGTTGTTGGTTTAATTAAGATTTTTTTTTGTTTGACACTAAGTCATCCATCACAAGGTGAATATCCGAAAACCATAAGTATTATATAAACTACTGGGGTGCATAATTTTGTACATTAAATGTTTTTCCTTATTAGCCATTGAATTTTAGTTGTGAATCTGAACTATCTTATATTAAAAGTTAACAGTGGTGCAGAAATAGTAGCAATAGATACACACTCACAACTGGATGTGAGTAGAGAGTTGCCAGCGCACGTGCTTGAGAACGATCATCACCCTCCACTTTGGGCAAAGGAAGAGTTTCATTTTCCTGCAAGCAAGACATCAACGAACTTGAGAATTTATTTATTTTGATAGATAACTTGAGAAATTCTTTGTAATATCACGCTCATGCAGTTAAGGGATATGTCATATGCAAAAAGTAAACCTTGAGCACAACTAGCTTTCGGAGGATTCCATTGACCATGTTGCCAGCACCCGGCCTGAGAGCAGCTTTCGCAAGCTGCACATTCTGCATTTCACATAGGAGATGGGAAAAACAATGAAGAGAATATTGGAGTTTGAAAAATATGTATTGCCAAATCATAGTAATATTCAAACCTTTCAATGTACTCAACAATCACCCAACATTTACAAAAAAATGAGTAATCACTACCACCTTACACAAACACACTTTCACACACACAGACACACAACCAAAATCACAAAATTAACCAATCAAACTTACAATCACAGCATAAAATGACATCAGATTTTACTTTTTAAAAAATAATTCTTCATGAAATATATGTTGAATTCAAACCGATAATCAATTGATTATCATAGAAAATAATCCCTTATGATAGTTGACATTAGACAGCATTAAAAAAGAAATGTAAATTCAACAAATGAGAATCCATTGCAAGCAATATCATTCGGGCAAAGAAAGTTCAACCCAATCTATTCAACAAGGAAACAACGAAAGCATATTTGTGTCAATGAAATACCTCATCTACAACAGCATAAGGTGGCATATCTAATTTGACGATCTCATAGAAGCCAATTCGTAGAATCTGACACAAACAAAGTACTAAGATCAGTAATCAAATATCAAGTATAAGGCCTCAGAAGTCAGAACAATGAACTCATAATTACACAAGGTATATCTATTTCACAAAGTTCGCCACAAAATCTCTAGCTTCTCAATCAGTTTGTACTATGTACGTAGTAATTATTTGGTTGATAGTTCATGCAAACATGCTCAGAAGTCAGAAGAAATATAAAACCTAGAATTACCTGTAAGAGAAGAGGTTCCATACTGGATATATCTTTATCATGACACAATGAACTGATTAAATGATCAAGGTATCTCCTCCAACGAATTGTGCCCCCAACAATCTCTGTAACCTATTTAATTTGCAGTATGAAACAATTAAATAATCAATAAATTTACTCATGAATGTTAAATGACATGAAAGGTAGTTTCAAAAGTAAAAGCACTTCAAAATTTCACCCTAGTTAAGAATGATAACAATCTGAACTTTACAAGGCATAGACAAATAGGAAAAAATAAGGGAAACGGGGGAATCATCAAGTTTCGGTATAACAGTAAATTTAACATTGTTTTGCTTAATTTGAGACAAAGATAGGTGACTCACTCAATCATTAAGGACAACCTATGTAGCACCGACACTTCAAATTGAAGGTGTGTTCGGTGTCCGACACTAATACAAGTGGCACTTTCAAAATGGGTGTGTCAGTGTTAGTGTCGTGTCATGTGTTGTGTCCGTGTCATGTGTTTGTGTCTGTGTTGGTGTTACCTAGTGGACAACAGATTCTCAGTTTTATTTTGACTGTGAAACTCCATAGACCAAAACATAAAATTTTAAAGTTATTTGATATAAAACAGAAATCTGTATCATGTAAAACTGAAAATGGGTTGAAATGGATAACCAATCTAAGGTCTTGATTATTTAATTCTCGAGTGCAAAATCCAAGTGTTCTTTGAACATAACCCATCTCATTTTCACCAGAACCTTTCCCTTTCTCATTGAGAAGGTCCGCAAAAGCACCACCAAGTTCAATCCTCATCAATCTCACAGCTGACACTACAAAAGTATTCAACAATTGAACGGAAAAAAAAATGAGAAATCCCCTTATGTCACGACTCAGAATTCTAATCGTGACTTAAGCACAACAACAAAAAAAAGAAAAAAAACTTTGTTCCAAGGGTCTATTTGGTTTGAATTATTTGAGTTTATCTACTAACATCAGTTTTGTGAAGCTGTTTGAGAGAACTTACAAAAACAGCATGATATAGTTCATAACCACGTTTAGCTTATTTTCACAAGTTCTCCAAGATATAGTTTATGAAAACAGATTATAGGCTTATCCGTAAACATATTAACTTTATTTTATCTTTTGATATAGAAATAACTTAAAGCATAAGCGCTTATCTTATGAAAGCAAAATGACATTATTCATAAGCTGCTTTTACCTTATTTTCATAAGCTCTCAAAAATAGTTTATGAAAACAGCTTAAAGCTTATTCGAAAACAATTGAACTTTATCGTCGTGATAATGGTTTATGCTATAAGTTGTTTATCCAAACAGGGTCTTATTGATGTGGAAGCATAAGTTAAATGGATAGATATACCAGCTCTGTGAGGAGAAATATCTGAATTAAGCTTCTGGGGTTTAACAGAACGGTTGGCAGAACCTGAAAGTTTGAATTTTTGGTTAATGTGAATGAAAGTGCATGACTAAAAATAAAAACAGTAGCATTGTAATTGAAATATAGTTAGTTTAGTTTGTTACCATTGTTGGTGGTGTGAATTCTGTGGGGAAGCTTGAATGGTTTTGAAGATGATGATGATGAAGAAGCTATGGTGGTTTTGTGGGGTTGTGTGAGGAAAGGTACTCCCATGTACACCACTCTCGCCATGTTTGAACCTTTGTAAACTGTTTGGATATGGTACTTTGGGGGTTTAACGGGTAATAAGTACGGTTCATCAGAGTAAAAACATTCATTACAACCAATGTCAATATTACATCATATAAAGGAACAAACAAACTCCCACTGCATTTTTTTTGATGACAAAATTAATTTTTATAAACAATATTTACTCTATTCAACTAAAAAACAAATCAACTAATTTTTTTTTCCTCTCTAAACTATCATTGTATTCAATTAATCTCTCAATTTACTTCGTTTTACTCGAAAATCTAATTTTTTTTTAAAAATGTGCAAAAAAATTTATTAATAAAAGTGATACAGATGATGAAATTACGACCGTATAAGGTGTAATTGAGACTCTAGTCATTCAAGTTACTAAGCCAAGTTCTAAAGTCTAAATTGAGTTGTTTATTTAAAAGAGTTTGATTCCGATAACAATTGAGAGTTGAGTCTAGTAAAATGAAGCGGTCTTTGTCTCTAACATCGTAGTCAACTAATGTTAGAATATTGAAAATGAAATACACTTTTAGTAAGAAAAAAAAATAACAATTGTGAAAAGTGTGTATTTGATATCAAATTAACCGTTAATTTGATCTTTAAACTCAAGCTAATCTTTAAATAACAATTGTGAAAAGTGTGTATTTGATATCCAATTAACAGTTAATTTGATCTTTAAACTATAATTTGCTCATCAATTTAGTTCTTAAACTACGAAAAATACGTCACTTTAGCCGTTAAACAATCATGAAAAAAACCAATTTTGTTAACGACTAAATAGTTAGACGAAAAAAATAATTTATAAACCTTTTAGTTGATTTAAATAGTACATAGAGACTAAATTGATGAGAGGATAGTGTAACTGCTAAATTGAAATATGGACCATTTATTCATTTATTGTTGCATAATGTCTAGAATTTACCAGGAAAAAAAAGTTGAGAATATTGAACTCAAGTGGTTTAAGAGTTCCACCAAAGATAAAATGTTGAGAAAATCTAAGTATGATTCTTGAATGAAATAAGTAAACCATTAAATTACTCACTTGTCTTTGTAAGCCATTATCAAATTAGTCAATGACTCTATTAATATTACAAACTAGTCCACATCTTTATCAAAAGTTTTTCAATTAGGTCTTTGCTTTTATGTTTTTGTCACATTACTAGAGACTTAATTGAGAAACTTTTTAACGAAGATATAAAGTAGTTCGAAATATTAATAGAATCATAGAGTAATTTAAAAGTGACTTACAAAAATATAAATTAATTTCATCATTTACTCAATAATTATTATTTGTGACTATAGTTATCTTTCGATCGAACTCTGAATTATCGACTACTAATAGGTTTGAATAAAGAAAAGGAAAAAAAGAGTTGAGTCGGATGCTGTGATGTGAAAGATGCGCATATTACAAAGAAGGTGGGCACACGCACAGCAATAAACACGGTGTAGCTGTAGCGTGCGTTCTACCCTTCGAGTCTTTGATTATTCTTTCTCATTCAATTCAACACCGTTACTGTTTGTTTCAACGCATTCTCCGGGTTGGTTCCCCTTTAACACGTAACGTATATATTAACGCTGTTATAACTTTTCAATAAAAATAAAAATAATAAATAATTCCTCAACCTTTTTCTTTTTTTATAACACCGCATTTTTTCTATTTTCTCTTCCTTTCCCACCTCATTTTCTTTTCCAGGAAAATCATCATCCTCATCATTCCATCCAATATTCATCATCTCGATGGTATGCCCCTAATTCATCGTTATTTCATTTTTATTTTCCATTTTACCTTTTTTTAATTACGTTTTTCAATGATTTTAGCTTCTTTTATTCAATTTTGTTATATACATACATATTCTCTTGCTTGAACTTTAGGTTCAAAACGCCTTTGATCGAGTTTTTTTTTTTGTTTTCAATTTTGATGGTGTTGATTATTATTATTATCTGCAACCACAATTATGATCTCAATATCTACGTTTATTATTTGCATTGATTATACTTATCAATGATTTTTCGATAATTTTATGCGGAGTGAATCGCCAATTTGTCTCCTAAAATTGATGGGGTTGGGCATTTATACCTCTTTGTCAATAGGCAAAAAGAACTCCTCCGATTTTGAATTATGTCGATCAACTTTATCCTTGAATCCTTGATCATTCGGCTAACTTGTATCTATTTTGCTGTCAAACTAGTCCTTACAAGTTAGTAGAAGGACCAAGTTGTCTCACATCATTCAATATAGGGTTTTTAGGGGGTGAATTGGAGATTTACTCATTTAAGGCACTGTTATTGCTCTTTATTAGGAAAACATTGTCTGTTTTTTACTTTGTGATTGTGTATATAGGGGGTTCAAATTCTTATTATGAGTTATGACTTCACAGTTCAATCCTTAAATGTGATGTGAAAGAATAAGGTAGCTTTGGTGCGTGTTCTGGTTTGGTCTTATGCTTGTGGATGCTTAATAAATAAGTTAGATGTATTGCCATTATTGGTTTCTAGGATAGGATGTTTTTTATTTTGAGTAGTTGCTGTCAATTGGGTGTTTTACCTTAAAAGCGTCCATGAACAAATATTAGGACTAGTGGTTGATCATAATATTGTAATATCAGTTAAATATCGTTGTGAACAGTTTTAGTAAATAGTTTTTAGTTGTAGTTGGTATAATGTTTTTAGCTCTACATGATTGTGGATTTGCTCAGGAAGTCCACAAACTAAGTAATTTTTGTTTGCTATTATAATTGATGTCAAAGTTTGTAATATTAAGCTCATAGTAATAGTAATGAGTTTTTATTGATTAATCTGAATATCCCACAGGACAAGGGTAAGCCACTACCAAAGTTTGGCGAATGGGATGTCAACGATCCAGCTTCAGCTGAAGGTTACACAGTGATTTTTAACAAAGCTAGGGATGAGAAAAAGACAGGTGGCAAACCTGAGTCACCTGCAAAGGAAAACACTCAAACCAGGCCTCCATTAGAACATGCCAAAACTCATGGTGTAAGACCTCTTCTCTTTTATTGAACATATTTGTCTTTTGAATACATGTTAATTGTGATATAATACACCTTTCTGCATGTGTACATGTTTGTTTTGGTGTAACCTTTTTTGGTTTCATTGTGTATTTTTCAAAAGAATTGAGAAACAGTTGGACGAAACGAAAGTGGTTGTTTGAGGATAGAGTGACCTGAATATATATGATTTCATTGTAGGCCTTGTTAAAAATGCCACTGTATCTAGGACCCCTTTGAAATTTGAAACAATTATTTAGTTGACTCCCACCCCCTCTTTTCTGTATGGCATTGATTGCAATCACATTTGAATATTGGCTTTTATATGTGTTTAGTCCTTGCAAATAGGGGTCATTTAAAATTTGGTCCCTGAATTTGCTAATCCTGGCATTTTTTGCCCTTGCAAAATTTAATCATTTAAAATTTCATCCCTCTCCACACTTAATCACTGCCACGTCAGTAATTTGATGACGTGGCTCTGTTAATTGCCCAACCAGATGAGTGAGTCAGCAAATAGGCATGGGAATGGACAAAAATACCCTTGAGTTTATCTTCTCCAAATCTTCCCTCCTCTTCTCTTCTCAATTCACGATTCCATCTCCTCTTCTCTTCTACCCCCTTCTCTTCCCTTCTATGCTCTCATCCTTGTCAATCGAGTTCTATGAATAACCAACATAGAAAGCCAACATCTGAATCCAATTAATCAGTGCTAAGCTTCAACTCACAAGACATGAGGAGAAGAATGACGACAGAGATATAAAGCCTCCATAAACGGCCTCAGCGTCAACACAAGCAGATCTCATAACCATATCTGAGTTCGACGGTGGCGCCGACGGTGGCTCTTAGTGGCCTGCACAGGTTTGTGAATTACACGATTCACCTTAAACGATGAAGCGCTTGATACATTATTTGATGTTGATTCGTTGACAATTTAATGTTGTAGGACGATGAAGCGCTTGAAACATAGGCAACCACCTTCTTCCTCGCCCTTGCCGCCGCTTCACTCACTCAGGTCGCCGTTACTCTCAAGCTTACACTTCACCGTCTCTCTCACTCGTGTATCTCTCAAAATTGAGATCTGGCAACGTCTCTTCACAACTTCACAACGTCTCTTCACAACTTCAGGGAGGGTCGTCGTCATCGTCAGCGTGCACACGGCCGTTGTCATCGTTGGCGTGCACACGGACGTCGTCATCGTTCGTCGTTGACTAAGAATTATTGAAAAAAGAATTGCGTTTAATTTGATTTGGGGTGAAAGGTTGTGTAAATTTGAATTGAAACAAGTTGATTAAGGGTTGGAGTTTGACGTTGGGTAAAATTGATTAAGAATTGAAAACAATTCACAAACTCTTCCATAGCTCTGAGTTTGAGATGGTAAGAGGACGATGAAGAAGAAGATTATGATGAATCTGGGTTTGAGAGTATTGCCTCAGGGGTAGTTTCGTAATTTCACACTTGCCTAATATAAAGAGGGGTATTTTCGTCCATCCACATTATATGTTTCTGACTCAGCAGCTGACTTACCCAATCAACAGTGACATGTCATCAAATGACTGACGTGTCAGTGATTAAGTAGGAAGAGGGACGAAATTTAATTAAATTTTGCAAGGGCAAAATGCCAGGATTAGCAAATTCAAGGACCAAATTTTAAATGATTCCTATTTGCAGGGACTAAACACATATAAAAGCCTTGAATATTTGATACTCTTATTAATCTTTTGAGGATTGGCATAGTCTTTTGCATTTGAAACTAATTAAATGTATGCATTACTTTTTTTTTTTTGGAGAGAAAATGTATGCATTGCTTATATAGTCCTTCATTCAATAACTACAACTTTGTATCTTTATTGGTGGTTAATGATCCATTTGCTATTTGTGTATAGTTAGTTGATCTAGCTGTAGGTTCTTTTGTTGAACTTGCAGTGAATGAATTTTGTTTTGAAAAAATAACTCCGGGAGATGCATCTTTCTTTCCAGACTTATGTATATACCTTTCCTCATGAAAAACTTATTTGATTTTCAGAAAAGTTGGTTTTGCTGCCTACATAATCCTTCAGCGGAATCATAATAATGTGGTGCTATGTATATGATTAAATGGAAGCCGTGCTTATGTGTAACTTGCTGCCAATGTTTTCTCAAGGATATAAACTGTGGAGCATACTGAGTTCTACTTGGATTCAGTTTTAGTTATGTAAACGTGAGTAGCAGTGGGGGAGAGTAAAGATTACAGACTATTTTTGCATGTATCTATATATGAATGTTTATTGTTATGAGCAACGGTTGCTCCCTTTTTTGCCCTTTCTTGCTCTTGTTCCATTATATTTCATGTATTACAGCAATACATATCTTATTTTATGAGGTGATTTATCATTTATATCCTTTGTTTTGATTTCCTGGAGCCCGGAACAAATCTGTTTGTAATAGTGGTAATTGCATTTGCTTGGTTCACTGTCAACGAAATCAAAGATTTTTAAGGTGGTCCTTGGGATGAGTATCATTTTTGACAGTTGCCACCAACTCGTTATTATTGACCCATAATTCATATTCCCATACTCTTATTGAATAGTACAACCTATAGCCATTGGTGGCAAGAAAAGCTACAAAGTACAACACGTACGAAAAATCAAAGAACGAGAACGGTCGGCAACATTATTTTTTCTTTTACCACTCTTATGAGGAAAAAATCATGTGGAATGGATCCCACCAACACAGGTAATGGAAGCCACATAATCACAAATGAAGTTCACCACATAATAAAGAGTGTTCCCTAAAAAAAAAACATAATAAAGAGTGTGGACCAAACCAAATAACAAATTAGAAT
>Ga0228711_1003036_pt1 | contig 26041 bp, 15 predicted proteins | sample MedpolnodulmetaG_2_FD_177996 | JGI IMG/M metagenome (GOLD analysis project Ga0228711, IMG submission 177996) | Root nodule microbial communities from Medicago polymorpha collected in Santa Monica, California, United States - brown nodules | ecosystem: Host-associated > Plants > Roots > Nodule... | reverse complement strand
TTTGCGATGAGCAGATTTGCTGGTGATTCTGCTCCTGGCAAAACTCCTGGCAAACGTCCATTTGCCAAGGCTTTATGCATTTTGCCAGGGCTTCCACCCCTGGCAAAATGCAACATTTCTTGTAGTGATGCCAGTTTGTTATAACAAGACGCGAGAATAACAACAATAATAGTAAAAGACAATAAAAAACGACAGAAGATACTGAATAGAATTCACTATAATCAATAATTACAGATACTGAATAGTTGAGGTAACACTAGTAATAGCAAAACCCATTAACTATTGATGCAAGAAATACCGACACACAATGCAAGTATTTACATATTTCTTCATATTATCCAATGTGGGACATTTTCCCAACACTAATTCAAGGCATATTTCAACAGATTCTTAGCTTGACTGTCTTTTTGAAAAGAATGTACATCACTTATTCTTGACATATGATATACAATACACTTGATTCAGAGCAATCTGTAACAAGAATCATCTCTATCCGTGCAGTTCTTCAGATTTTTGCCATATTCTCTATGTTGTATCTTGTTATCTAACTTTTATGCTTTGGCACACAATGCTATTTTAACAGCGCCCCACCTTTCGTTATATTATGTATGTTAATAGTAGTAATCTCCAAAATTAACAATTCCCATTCGTCTTAATAATGCATTTGTTTTTGACCAAGGTATCAATCAGCCGAAGGTTAATTATTTAATGTATGGAGATCCATTTAAGTTTTGACCTCTCGTAACAGGTGTTCTCCCATGTGCATCGACCAGGTTTTGAACTCGTGCAACCGCATGTTTACCAGACCCAATTATCTTGCTGATAAATTATTTTAATCAACATTAACAAACTTGTGAGTTTATAAAATATAGTAGTATATAAATTTTCAGTCACATTCAATAAGTGGGCTTACACAAAACTTCTTTTTTTTTTTTATATTCAGAATAGACACCTTTAGATGCAAAGCCACAAGGCTGTACCACCACCCTGCAGACTACTACAATAATGAGATTAGTTAGCTTCATGGAAACACTTCATTCCACATAGAAAGATCCTATATACTTGAGGACCATTGAGAGTGTTATTCACTTATTCTTAAAGTTAATTTGAAAGCTAGGTATAGAATATCTCAATTTGTTTAGGACAACCCCATAATTGTAACCGCATATAGGAGCACAATTTTGTTCTCATTCCTAATTTCCAATTACTACAAAATAAAACTAAATTGATGTTCATTAGCTAATATATCATATATTACTTAATACTTTAATTGGAAGAAAGGTAGAAAATTTCATTGTCTTTTTTTTTGGTGGTCGGGGTTCAAACGTATGACCTTGCATATTTTATGCATTGTCCATACCAACTGACCTAAGCTCACAAGGACAGAAAATTTCATTGTCTATAATGCGCTAGATTTTTTTCCGGATAGGAAGAAATATGAAAAAAAAAACCTAAAATCTCAATATTTATCTCTCATATAGTTTTAGAAAGAATACTAGTCTTCCATTTATCGAATGAGAAAAATAGCATACAATTTGAATCTTTCATGAAAAATAACATACAATTTCTCATAAGATGCTTTGGACTGTCATGCCATGAAAATATTTAATCTTTCATGTTGTTGTTATTTACATTATTGTTATAGTTTTCTTCCATCGTTTCTTCTTTGTAATAGATATGAGGGTTAACACCGCTTTTGGTCCCAGTAATATTAGCGAATTCTAGTTTTAGTCCCTATAAAAAAAATTAGATTATGTCCTTGTAATTTCAGATTCCTCCATTTTTAGTCCCTCGTCCACGTCAGCAGAATCTGCATACATGGCACACCGACTGTGTAATTCCATTTTTTTTCTATCATTTATTTATCTAATCACCTTACACGTGGCATATTCATTAATTAGTCGTTTTTATATTAGTCGTTTTTAATTGGCCTTGTGTTTTACGCGTCTGTTTCTAGTTCTCCAATATCTGCATGAATTCAATTTAGATTACAAGAGAAATTAGAATTTCAAAGTAATATTCAGAAAAATATAAAATCAAAATTTTCTTAAGACAAAATAGTTTCTTGGAATGCTTTAATATTGGGACGCAAATACCTAGCAACGATACCACTATGTTTGCATTTTTATTTAAATACTAAATTATTTCTCGCAAAATGGTAAATTGGGTTATTGTATCCACAAAAATTTGTGTGATATCATGCCATTAAAAAAGTGGTAAATTGGGTCAAAGTGGCAAACTGAGTTAGCCTGGCACGATTTAGTTCAACAATTTGGAGGTTTTGGTTCACATTTTTCCACGCTGTAAAAGTGGTGAAATCATGCACGATTTGTGGATTAGATTTAGTACTGCGCTGTGTACGAGCTCCAAATCATGACGCAATTTTGTTTGAGTCTGAGTACTATACAAGCCTTCATTCTTAGTTTTTTTTTGTGTGGCTTGAAGAGAGAGAATCTTTGGAAAAGCAAAGGAGGGAAATTTAGGATTGAATATCTTTGAGTGAGTTTCATGGGTTGGGAAACACTTAACAAACACCTTGGGTAGTAAAATATAGTTAAAGAAAGGATTAAAAAATTCTTTATTGTTTTCTCATAGAATCCATTATGGGTTTAAGTGACTTGACAATGGGTAGAAATTTAGGTTTGTTCTTTAGATCTAATTTCTTGTAATCTTTTTGTAGGACTCTTATCATAGAGGATTGGATAGATTCTTCCGCCCCCAGATGTAGGATGAATTTGTCTGAACTGCGTAAACAAATATTGGTGTGTTGTTTTCCTCTTCTTTCTTATCTTGGTTTCTTTAGTTATGCCTTTGGCGTTGCTTGAAATTGCTTTGATTTTGATTACTCCTTTCTTTTTATCTACACATCTAAGTTTATTGATATGATTTAAAGAATTGAATTCACAAAAACTCCCTTAAGTAATAACAAATGCCCTCCTTATTTAATGAGGGATCTCAAATTAAGATAATGATTCAAAGGCATCAAATGCAACAAGCTATAATGTGTTCCCAGTAATTGAGCTTAGCGAACTTATCGAGGTCAAGAGAAATGGATAAATGATATTATCTTATATCAGAGTCACAAAATTCGCTACCCTAACAAGGGAACCGCAAATTGGTTCGTACGTACCGGTTCACGATACTTTTGTGAATCTGTTCGTTCAAATTTGTATCAATTTGAATTACACTTTTACTGCAGTTGCATTGAGATGCTTGATTTATTACAATTAAATGCAACTACCAGAAATTCCCGTTTCTCTTGCGGATTTTTTATGTGGACAATAATCCACAAGAACTTCAGGGATTTTGCTACAGTTTTTATTTTCTAAAACCGCGGTAAAGTCCGTAGGTAACTATCACTTCAGCTGAGGCTTTTCTTGCCTAAGAGTTTTAGAATTTTTTTCTACTTTTCCTGTAGATTTACATGCGGTACCTCACACACACTGCAATGATTCCTTATGTAATGTCCCAGGTACTTCCGCGGAGTTTCCTGTGGATCTTTATATGGATTTCCCCGTGGATTTTTCGCACGCAGTTGATGTCACATAAGAGTCTCAAAATATCCAAAAATTTTATGTTGTGGTCCGGATAGCCAAATAGCATGTGATTTTTGGGGTTTCCAAAACTTTAGGGGCTGTGGTCTATCAATATAAATTTATTATGTGATAGTCTATCAAAATAAATTATTTTACATCAGAGTCTGAAAACATCCAAAATTTTGATGTAGTGGTCTGGATCACCAAAATTTTGGCAGTTTTTTTTAAAAACGTTTTACGAGACAAGCTTACTACGGGTATGCAAAGTAATGTTATACTTGTAAGGATATCCGTGCTAAACACGGGCTAGAATTTTGTCATCCTCAAGGGATAGAATATTGTGATGTAACAAATGTCAATTAAATTTCAACATTGGATAAAATATTGGAGGTTCAAGAACAAATAAGTGAAAAATAAATTAATATACTTAAGCCTTAAAATTTTGGATGAAGATATAACATCATTATCACTTGTGTGATTGCTCTTTCTGCAATATATCGATTTACACTAGTGTTGGTTCCCCATAAGTCCCAATGGTGATATCATATTCGCTTCAAGATTTTTGGGGAGCGGAAGTGTGAGTTAAAATAAGACATTGAATGCAATAGTAAATGTTGAGCAACATATAAGTGAGATGACTCATATACATAATGGCTTAAGATTTTGGGTGAAGTTGTGATGTGAATCTCACTTGTGTGCTTGCTTTTAGCCTAATGTTATGATACAACCCAATAAAGGTTCATGCAAAATTACCAACATTATGACGATTTGTTTTGTTAGTTTTTTGGTGTCATTTGTTTAATTTTGTATCTTAAATTTTAGTTTTGGGATGTTATTCGTTTTCAAGCAATTTTTTATTAAATCTCTATTATTTTATGTTGGGTATTTGTATTGGCTGTATTATTGCTAAAACAAATATCCTTGGTGTGTAAGTTGGAACCAATGTTCCAACATGTGGTTAGGCATCTCTGTAAGATGTTGGGTACAATGTTCCAACATCCTGGCACGGTTCAGTGTGTCTGGCTTCATGCCTATTTGTACGTGCGCCCTTTATTGTTTAAGGAAACAATATTTCCTTATCTTATTGACCAAGCAACGCACATATCTTTACAGGAATCAGCTGTGAAATATTTCTAAAGTAGTATTTTTATTTTAGGAAATATTTGTTATTCTAAAGTAGTTTCTGATTCTTGTTTTGGAGATTAGCTGAACCGATCTACTTTGTGCTGAAGCCCAACAAGAATATTTAGCCCAAGCTGCATCAGTATATAAGGGAGACTTCAAGACCTAATTGATCATTCAAACCGTCATACTAAAAAGTTTAGATTTAGGGTTTTGAGTCTACATGTGCTCTACTCTTGTATCGTTTGTGATGCAAGTTTAGAACCTTTTGTGAGCCTTCCTTGTATCATCTGTGATACTTGTTTAGGACTGTGTGTGTGAGTTTGATACTCTTGTGTACTACACCGAAGTTATGAGACAAGGTGTTTGTTGTTTGTGTTTGAAGGTAACTTCATCCTTGAGTTTGTGTTTAGGTCTGATAGGTCACAGGGGCTATGACTAACCATTAGGACAGTGAGATGGGATCTCAGATCTAGAATTTCCTAAGTTGAAATCAATACGGGTAGGTCCTAGGCTGAGAGCTTTAGAATAAGGACTACACTAATGGATTTCCTTCCTGGCTTGGTAGCCCCAGAGTAGGTGTGTTTGTCACCGAACTAGGTCAACAAACTCTCTGTGTTCTTTACTTTCTTGACGTTTATTTTTATTGATTTTATTTCTGTTTATTACGTGATGTTGAAACATTAATCAGAACATTGCAAACATCGAAACTTCTGACAGAACATATTAAAACAAGTGTGCTAAAATTTCATTTTAAATTCCTTCACTTTTAGTCTTTGGTCCGATTTTACAATGGAAAAATTGTAGACGTGTTCTGCTACGTTTTTCTAATTTTTTATTGAATCTCTATTATTTTAAATTCCTTCACCTTATTTCTTTTTCTAATTTGCTTTCTCTTTTCTTGTGAAACAAAGGAACAAAGACATCCCTCTATGAAACCGCCACCACCACATTTTTTACCTTGTTGTACCTTTGAACTTATTTGATTATTTCTTGATATCACAAATACAAATAGTCTCACACTTAGGGAAATACGTTAATGTGTCATGTGTCATTTAAACTTCTACATTGTATGTAAGAGTAGATATTGAGCAACATATAACTGAAATGACTAATATACCTAATGTTTTATGGTTTTGAATTTAGATGTGGTGTGAACTTCACGTGTGGGGTCTCTCTTTGTCAAATGTGATGATCAAACCTACGGTAGACACTCTAAGAACTCTGAGCATCATGATTAATTGTTTCGTTAGTTTTTGAATTTCGTTTGCATAATTTTTTATATTAAATATACGTTTTTGGATGTCATGCATTTTCATGCAAATATTTTTATCCAACCTCTATTATTTAAAATACATCCACTTTTGCATTTTGGTGGGATCTAACAATGGAAAAATGCATGTGTTTTGATGAGTTGACAAAACGACATTTTAAAATAATGTGACTTTTTTATCAATAAATTTATCAATCATTGAAGGGTTTGATATGAATGTTAATTTAAATGCCATAACCTAACAATCATCTGTCCTTAGATTGACCCGTTAAATTAATTAAAATTATCAGATCCAATTCAATAGCTATTGTCAGTAGTCAATTGATATTTGAAATCAATTTTTATGTGATCAATATACAAAAAGCATTAAGAACATATATTTCTGAATAACACTAGGATTATCATTGCATTTGAATAGAGATTAACAGTATACATATTTCAAACAGCTCAAGATAGATCCATCCAAGACAATCAATACGAATTTAGCTACTCATAGCTAAAGCACAAATAATTAATGTAAAAGAAGATAACATTACACGAAATAGGACCACCTATAAATTGGATGGCAAGTCACCACTTAATGCTAAACTACAAAATGTGTCTTCTAGATCCATAAATTCACAACCCTTGCTCTGAAATGAAGTTTTTATTATATAGTTCTCAATATGGCATGCACAAATCATGCCATGATTTTTAAAAAGGGTTTGTCTAACATATGCAATATTGCACATGTTAAAGTAACTAAAAATAGCAACTATTTATTGAAAAACAACAATTATTTATTAAAAAATTATATATTTAATAGAAAATACACAAGTTCCAATACAAACATACTACTTTAAACTTCTTAACATGTGCAAATTTGCACATGATAGAAAAACCCATTTTAAAAATAGTGTCATGATTTTGCATTACATTCAAAAGTGTGCCATGGTTTTTTCAAAATTATGTGGTTATGGTTTTGGTTCGAATCTTTCATTTCTTAAAATACTTCAATTCTTAAAATACTACTGGATTGATAGAATATTTCAATTCTATCTTTCCTTCGTTCTTATATGGTTATGGTTTTGCCAAACCAAGGCAGCATATCATTGAAAACTTGCTAGCCACTAAAAAAATTTGCTTTGTGGAGGCCGAAGTCATTTTTTATTTTATTTTGAAGAACCCAAACTTGTCCACGGATACTGACATCAGGGAGAATTAAACTTCAAACCTAATGCCGAAGAAGTCATATTCTCTTAGCTCAAGTAATTTTCACTCAGCTCTCTCTCTGCTTCAATTCTACATCCTCCTGGACCATTTGAGCTTAGCCAATATACTCGGGCCAAGAGAAATGGATAAATTATATTTTCTTGTTTCTTGAATCTTCCAACTTTGTCTGTCCTGTTGTGCGCAAGTGTGAGTTATATGTCTCACATCGGATAAAAAAGTAAAGGTTGAACAGATTATAAGTAAAAGGAGCCATAAACACATAGCCTTAAGGTTTTGGGTAAGAGTGCGACGTCTCTCTTGCAAGTGTAGTTGTTCTAGCCTCGATGTGGATGGTCCCCCAGGCTCCCCCAATGACGACCCAACAGTGGTATCAGAGTCCCGTTCGACAAAGGGTACAACCGAGGCAGCCGGTCTGTTTGCGCAGAAAGCAGCAACGACGGTACAGTGTCGGCCCGTTGCGGAGAAACTAGCAACGGAGATACAAGCAAGTAAGAGCTTCCGCTTGAGGGAGGAGCATGATGAATTGATGAACTCACACTTGAGGGGGGGTGTTGTGTGCAAGTGTGAGTTATATGTCCCACATCGGATAAAAAAGTAAAGGTTAAACACCTTATAAGTAAGAGGACCTACAAACCCATAACCTTAAGGTTTTGGGTAAGAGTGTGGCGTCTCTCTTGCAAGTGTAGTTGTTCTAGTGGATGGTCCCCAAGGCTCCCCCTATGACCCAACACGTCCATATCAAATCTATTGAAAATAACAAAGATAATTTAATCCCAAAAACATAAGAACTAAGTTCCCTAACTATTCACCTAATTAGAATGTCTAAGCAACTAATATAGGTAGAATCACGTTAAAATTCACAAAATGGAGTGCATAAGTTTTCATATAATTAACATTTAGAGTTTCAAGTAAAATTGGCAGTTATCAATGACCAAGGTTTTCAATCGGACATGTATTTCAATTGCTTTCAATCCTTGATAATAATTACAATCAAATGCAGTTGATGCGACTCTAGTTATAGTCTCAAAAACATCCAAAATTTTGATGTTGTAATCTACATCACGATGAGACAAGCTTACTATGGGGATGCAAGTCCATTTTATATGGATTTGTCTCATCAATCCACTAACATGGAAATAGTCTTTGCTCTCAAAAACTGCCATAATGAACATTTCAAGTTATGATTTATACATGATTTTGTATCTAGGATTATTCCTTTTCTGACCGGTTTTCTAGTTGCTATTAGAATATAGCATAAAGTGTAACCATTCAAATTCTTCTAATTAGTATCTATGATCTATTTAATCACAAAGACACAAAGTAGTCATGCCAAGATACTATATTCTACATCAAATTAGTATGAAGATGTTTTGTAGAATAAAAAAAAGACAGCATGCAAACAACAGCTTTGCCTACCGCATATATGTTCACAAAGCTTGAGGGCCAGGAGACAAATAACTAAAAGAGAAACTTTTGTACAAAAAAGCCAAAACATATGTTCTTTTCACTTTACTTTATTCTGGAAAATCCTAATAAAACATACTTAAATCTGATGTCAGGTTAATTATAAAGACAACATGTTTGAATGGTGTCTAGGTGTCAGGTTAATTATAATTCATAGATTTTTTTTTTGAATAAATTATAAGTCATAGATATCTAGGTGTCTTTAATTATTACTACATAGTATAACTTTCTTAGTTTAAATTTTTATCACTCATACATTGATTTATTTTATAAAAATAAAATTACAGTATAAAATCTTGCCCCCACCGATTGAATATTTATTTATTTTTTTGGTCAGGTAGCCTGGCGGCTAGAATTCACCTTATAAGTTGAATAAGTGGGATGTCCGGAGTTCGAACCCCGGTCCCTGCATATAATAATGCATTGTCCTAACAACTGAGCTATGCTCACGGGACAAATGCTTCTATAATGTGAATTTTTTTTATCTATCACATTAAGTCGCCATCTTTCTATAAACTAATGTTACCCGCTAGCTTTGTCAAATGCTTCTCGACGTTTTGTGGACCAACATTGTTATATTACATTAAAGTGATCAAACGATTTTGCATTGGCAATAAGGAAAGGATAATCTGCATTCCAAGGATTAAAGACAACTAAAATATTGCTATAAACCTCAAGATGCAGATTATCTAATCCTTACCCAATATTTCTACCGACTCCATCATGACAACATATATCTCTAATAGAAAATGGAAACTATCAAGTTGATTTCAGTTCTGCATTGGTGATAAGGAAGAGATAATCTGCATTCCAAGGCTTAGATACATTTATGCATGGTTGTTCTAAACCTCAGGATGCAGATTATCTCATCTGATCCCAATATATCCTCATTCAACAAGTGTGTTTAGTGTTGGTACTGAGGAAAATGTAATTTGAATCCCGAGGACTCCAATTGCAAGTAGTATATATTAAGCAAATGGGAGTACAAGAAGAGCATGAGCAAATACTCTAAGGAAGAATACTTGAGTTAGGTTTGATTGAGAGTCATCTGCATCATCATAGGAGTTTATATTGTGCTTCAAATATATTCGATTAAGAATGGTTTGCCAATCATTTTTTTTAGGATTCTTAACTTGACCGCGTTCCTGAAAAGTATATATAGATCACTTGTTCTTGACAAAATGTCACATTCAATATATAGGCTTATACTGAAATTTGTCTTTTTTTTTTATTTCAGAATACAGGGCCGGTCCAACATGTTAAGAGGCCTAAAACAAATTTTATAATCAGGCCTTTTGGAATTAAAAAATAATAATATCACAATGCTTATTAAAACCATAATAAATCAAGTTTTGTTGAATCTAAGATTTGACCTTAGTACCATAATTGACTTATTTTGAGGCCTTTTTTCTTAAGCCAAGATCTTGATGACTAAAACCCTTACTTAAGTGACTTGGCCCTTAGGCCGGCCCTGTCAGAATAGATACCAACAGATGCAGAGCCACAAGGATGCACCACCCTGCAATGAGATTATCTAGCTTCAAGGAAACACTTAATTCCAAAACGAATATATACCAACAAATCTAACACTTTTGACAGATGTTCTATACGTGAGGACCATTGAGAGTGTTATTCTTGAAGTTTATTTGAATGGTATAGAATATCTCAATTTGATGGGGACAAGCCCATAATTGTCACGGCAGGCAGGAGGACCATTTTGTTATCATTATTAATTTTTCACAAATAAAAACAAATTCTCGATCATTATTTATGGGTGTAACAAGGTATTCTCTACGTGTATCTAAAGATACAAATTCATCGAATCGGGTAAAAAAAACAATGGACGGTAAGGTCATCCATCAAGAGTTTTAAAGCTGCTACATTCTCTGGGTAGGATTTGAATCTAATACCTTTGGTTAAGATGGAAGAACCTGAATCATCTCATACATGTGCTCTTGGGTTCATGATCATTATTAACAACGAAATTATGTTAGAACAACAACTTGTAACAGAAGATAAAAGAAATGATAAAGCGCATACAATGAAACATGATGCTTGGTTTCGAAGTTCGTCTGAGTATGCCTACTTCTCCAGCTACAGTGCAGTTGTAGTTACATCTTATTCATAGTGAATAGAATCAGGGTTTACGGTGTTACAACTTTCGTATAAATACTATCGTCCAAAATACAATGTTGCAAATGTTTTATTCATACACACACTTCCCCTGTAGTTTCCCCTGAATGAATAGGACATACCGTATGACCGTTATTTTCGAGAACACTTTCAACACTATGTGTCGGTAACTTTAATAAGCATCGGTTGTGATACTGCTTGTTAAAGAGTTTGGGAGGTGCAATTGGCTAAACCTTCAAGAATGTTAAGATGCCTTAACACCACATCTCTACCAAACAACTTAATGCATTAGGTCTATGGGTCATCTTTCCTATATATCCAACATTTCCTCCACTCATTGTCAATATCAGACTAACCACTCTCACTAAAGATTCCAAAAATCTCTTCCTCAAGTGTGAGTCACCCACAACATTAGACTCTCTCATCCCTTCCCACTTGACACTCCCTACGAGCCATACCCAACGATCTCCACCTAGGAGAATATTTAATTGTATGAATATTTATTGTATGACGTTCACATCTTTACAACTAGCGTTACAACTCTTGTTTAACACTGAGAAACATGTACGAAGTCCATGCTTAGTGGGGGAGTGGAAATGGGATCTTAGTGTGGATCAAGTCTAGTGATGTTGGTGACTCACACTTGAGCGGGACATTGTTGGAACCACAAATGGGAGTGGTTAGTTCAACATTACTGCTCTCGGCGCTTCCCGAACTCCACAACAAGTGGTATCATAGTCGATGGTTACTAATTAAAGGGGCTGACTAGTGACAAAATTCTTCTTGACAATGGTGGTTAGGTTGCATGTCTCATTGATATATCGACAAGGGAAGTGAAATTTTATGTGGAGGAAAGAAATCTTTGGCTTTAGGGGGAGCATACTTCATATCAATGGATGGACTAGCATTTGTGAGGGATATTGTTTGTATAACAAAATAAGTAAAAAGTCTCGCATTAAATGAAAAATGGAATGTTGAGTAATTTATAAGTGAGAAGATTCATATATCTAATGTTTTATAGTTGTAGATTAAAATATGGTGTCAAAATCTCTTTACATGGTTGTTCTTAACCAAATGTGATGTCCCCCGTGCTCTCCTTATACCCAAATAATAAGCTAATAATTAATATATTAACATTCTTTTTGTTGGAAAAATATAGTGTAAAAGCTAGTGGTGGAGTGTTTAGTAGCATTGCACAAGAGGACCCATATTGGTAATTAGCTCATTGTAGATGGAGAGAATATGATATGGTGAAGCCTACAATATTATTGACATTGCATCTCAAAGGCTTGAATACAATTGCACCCATATAAGTCTATTTATAGGTGCTTGTAGATGTTTCTAGAACTAGAATAATCCAGGCCTTTGTTTTCCTTATCTACACAAGATTATTAGACCATCGACAATGGGGAGTCCTTCCCCTATTTAGCACTATGCTAAATAGACATCCATTGTGACACCAATTAATATGGTGCTTATAGAGATGAGTGCTTTTATAGGCACCCTCTCTCTCCTATTACCCATGGGTCCAACATGTGCAATTAATTCTATTTTTTTTCTTCTCTATTCAATTGTTGTATTATTTTAATATTAAAAAGTAAATTATATATTAGTTGCAGGAGTAATATTTAATCGATCAAAATTAAATTTTCAACCAAAACTTTTTTTAAAATAACAAATAATTTACCCATCTGAATGGGAAAAAAAACAAAACAAACATACAGTGATTGGATTTAAGCAAAACAACAAATAATTTACCATCATTTATTTTATATTGTTTTTTCAAGTTTTAACTTTTTTTTATAATTTATAATTAAATTATTTTAATATTTTAAAATTATATAATTATGAATGAATATATAAATTATTGTTAAAATTTAATGATATAGAGTTATTGCACGGACCCAATTAATAATTATTTTGAAGTGATGGGTTGGAGAGATTGGGTGCTTATCAAGTATTAATTATAAAACGAATGATGTGTACACTCAGGACCCGTTTAAGCACCCAAATGGAGTGTTGCATTGTGGATGATCTTATAGATGTTTCTAGGCTATAACTTAACCTAGACATTAATAGAATAATCTAGAAACATGTAACAACTTTATGTTATTCTAGTTTAAAGTTCATAATGTCATTTAAAGGTCTCCCAATTACACAATTTTCTATATTTTAATTTCAATAATGTGTTTTTCCATTGTGAATATTGTACCTTTTAATATTGTTTACATGCATTTCCGTTACAGAATTTTGTTATTAGATGTTATTTGCACGTCTTTCCATTACAAAATCTCCACGTTTTAATTAAACGTAATTTCTGTGTTTTCTCTTCTTTTTTTTGTTATGCCTTTTAATGTCATCTAATTGGCTTTCCATTTTTGAAAGTATGCAATGTATTGAGATTTAAGCATTTAAGCATTTCCGTTGCAGAGTTTTTTCAATTTAATGTCTTTTATGAGCATCTTGATTGAAGATATCTTGATTTTAATGTCATCTATGTCTATTGGTCTTACATGTTTATGCCTTTTAATGTCAATTGTGCTATTTGATATCCCAGATTGTATGTCTTTCAATGTCGTTTATGTGCATTGATGCTCCTTGCAGAATATTTGTATTTTAATGTCATTCAAGTGCATTTCTGTTACACACTTTTTTCAATGTAAAGTCTTTTATGAGAATCTTGATTGAAGATCTCTCAATTTTAATGTCATGTCTATTCGTCTTACATGTTTATATCTTATAATGTCAATTATGGCTATCCCAGATTGTATGTCTTTCAATGTCATTTATGTGCATTGATGCTCCCTTACAAAACAGTTACGTTTTAATGTTATTGAAGCGCATTTTTGCTACAGGTTTTTTCAATTTAAAGTCGTTTGTGACAATCTTGATTGAAAATCTCTCAATTGTAATGTCATTAATGTTTATTCGCCCTACATGTTTATGTCGTTTAATGTCAATTATGAGATTTCCTAACCCAAATTGTATGTCATTCAATGTAATTTATCCTCGTTGATGCCCACTTACAGAATATATGTATTTTAATGTCATCGAAGTGCATTTTTCTAATTTATATTTTATAATTTGAAGTCGTTTATGAGCATCTTTATTGAAAATCTTTCAATTTTAATGTCATTTATGTCTATTCGTCATAAATTTTAATGTCTTTTAATTTTAATTATGAGGTTTAATTTCCCATTTTGTATGCATTTCAATGTCATTTTATTCTCATTGATGCTCCCTTGCAGAATATATGTATTTTAATGTCATTGAAGCGCATTTCCATTAGAGAGTTTTCTCAATTTAAAGTCGAACATTGTTGGAAAACATGAATGATACATCTTACTTTCAAAATAGAGCTATCTTAGCTCCTAAGAATTAAATTGTCAAACAAATCAACAATTATGTATTGAATTTGGGTGGATTCTAGGGTGAGGGGTCAATTAAGTCCCTCACCGATGAAGCACAAAGAAAATACCATTAGATTTGATCAATGGACCAAATTTGTTAAAAATAAAATTGAGAAATCTATACTTGTTCACGCACAATCTTGTCCCACATCTTCTCTTCTCCTTTCTCCTATCGTATATTCCATCACCCCATCCTTCATTTTTCTGCTATAGAGAGGAGAACCTCTCACCGTCACCAGAGCGTATATTTTTCTCATATTCCATGAAACTGTAGTATATACATGTTGCTACGTTTGGTGTTGGATCTGGCTTGGTTCAGAAAAGGATGAATTCAATTAGCTAGGTAGTTTGGTGTAGTTGGAAGGGACAAGATATACATGCTGCTACGTTTAATTCCATTCCATGCCACATATTGCCATGAAAAAATATCATCAAGTAGAATAATTAATTAAGTCTTCATCTTGATTTTTTATTTTATTCAAAAAAAATTATAAGAGATCTAAGAAACAAATTAATTGGACGGATAGAGATAGAAGAATCAATGGAATAGGGGAAAAGAACCACACTCTGGTGACGGCGAGAGGTTCGCCAGTATGAGAAAAATGAAGGATGAGGTGATGGAAGCGAGGAAGAAGAGGGGAAGAGATGGGACAAGATTGTGTGTGAACAAATGTAAATGTTCTCAATTTTATTTTTAACAAATAAGATCCATTGGTTAAATCTAACAGTATTTTCCTTCGTGCTCCATCGGTGAGGGACTTAATTGACCCCTCACCCTAGAATCCACCTTGAATTTGATTCTAAGAGAAGAAAAAACATATATGAGTTACGATTCTTCATATTCAAAGACCATTGATGGTGATCCAGTAAATGATGTTGACACTCCCGAATTCCTTAACACAATTATTACATTGAGATTTCCAAATCACAAGCTAAGATTAAAAGTTGGAGTGCCCGTGATGCTATTAAGGAATATAGATACACAATTAGGATTATGCAATGGGACAAGGTTGATTATAACAAGGATGGGAAAATTTGTGTTAGAGTGAAAGGTGATATCTGAAAGTAACATCGGAGAGAAGGTTTTTATACCCAGATTATCGTTAATGCATTATGACGTAAAAATCCCTTTCATGTTTAAACGAAGACAATTTCCTTTGATAGTTTCCTTTGCAATGATCATTAATAAGAATCAAGGTCAATCACAAAATAACACGTTAAGATATACCTTCCAACGTCTGTGTTCTCACATGGTTAGTTATACGTTGCAATATCAAGGGTCACTTCAAGGGAAGAGATGACAATATTGATAAAATGTGAAGACGGAGAAGATACTAATGCAACGTCAAATGTGGTCTACAAAGAAGTATTTCGTAATTTATCATAAATAATGTTGTCTTTACTATTTTCCAAAAATGTGAATGTGATCTTGATATGATTAGTGTGGATCCATTTTCTTTTAAGTGTGTGGATCCATTTTAATGATACGAATTATATGGTTACTATCTTTTATTTTGGTATAATTTATTTTTCTCGACTAGTATTTTTCTTGACTAGTATTATGGACATACAAAGTGGTGCCTCTTAAGCGAAGCACGGGTCGATGGTCTAATTTTTTTAAATCATTAACTAAATTTGTTTCTCTTTTGGAGTTTGGCCTTTATATATTTTGAAAGTCTAAAAAAATAAATTAAAGGCTTAATTGCATGTTTGATCCCTTATGTTTATTTTAGTTTTCAATTTGGTCCCTTATGTTTTGAAAGTTTCAAGTTGGTCCCTTACGTTTTAAAAGTTTCAAGTTGGTCCAAAACGTTACTCATATTGGAATAAGTTAGTACATTCCGCGACATGATATTGAGTTTAATAAAACAAAAAAATTAAAATAATGTTTTAAAACTGATTTTCTAAATAAGTTAAGTTTCATCACCCATATTGTCAACCTGAATCTTTAACTGTTATATGACTGAAGGGACTAACTTATTCCAACGGGAGTAACGTTTTGGACCAACTTGAAACTTTTAAAACGCAAGGGACCAACTTGAAACTTTTAAAACATAAGGGACCAACTTAAAAACTAAAATAAACATAAGGGATCAAACATGCAATTAAGCCTAAATAAAACTAACCCTTTCACTTCTTTAACCCAACTTTTTTCCTTGAAAACGTTTGCAACGTTCACCCCCACCATGTTCAGGAGAACGTTCCAACACACGGTAAGCATTACTGGAACCCTTCTTTGCAAAAAATGTTTCAATTTGATTTTCTTTTACTGTAATCCTGTCATTCTATACTTCTTCCGGTTCTGTGATTTTACTGTTGTTTAGTTTAATACTGTCTCTTATTAATCTTTGACAGATTTTCTTAAAATAAGAAGAAGATAAAAATAAATTAAACAATGTGCACGACTGTACTCTGATATCAGGTTTTCCATTAAATATTATCGGAAAGGCTGTGTAGAGCTTTCCGGCGGAAAAGCAAAGAAGCGTGTTTTGGAAAAATTTAAGAAACGGTTTATATGAAGGAATGAATCCGAAATACATACATAGAAGAATATAGTGGGGGTGAATTCATGCTAAATGGGAAATGTTGAAAGTGAGGGTAAAAAATTAATATGTAACAAGTTAAATAGCAAAAGGGCAAAATTGGAATTGTTTAAAGATTTGTAGGGTGAAAGTAAATGTATTGGGGTATAGGGTAAAATTTCCGACAATGAAGGAAAACCAAGTACACTCCAACATTGTTCTCTTAAATAATTCAATAAACCAAGTTAACAAAAAAAAAAAAAAAAGACAAATGACAACGGTAACACACTAACAATAAAAGATCCTCGGTAGAATTTGCCCTTCTATTCCTGGTCTCTTGATTACAAAATCTATCCCTTCAATCATACCAATGAGACACTGTAATTCAACTCACAACAGAACAATCCTGCATAAAACACAGTTAGTAGTATGTTTTATCACCATATCCTACACTGCTTTCCCAAATAAAGAAGAGCTAAACTAGAAGTAAAGGAATTTCCCGTTCTTGCTTCTAAAGCTATAGAACAATGATAAAACACTTTTCAACTCTATACTACATACAAATACGGGTGGTTTTGATTTAAGACAGTCACGGGAATTGGGAGAGTATATAAGGAAATTGGTTGTCAACATGTATGCCATTAGTTAATTGTGTTAATTCAAAAATGTATGTATAAAAATTAACCCCCATAAGATCGAATCAATCACTTTTCCGACTATATATGGCATAGTCTCTTGCGTGTAGTGAGGCATAGTCTCTTCCTTGTAGTGAGGAATGCGGGAATGAACCATGATAGGGATTTGAAGCTACCGCATTTTGATGAAATGTCTGAACATTGCCCCGGGGTATTTGTTGGCAAACATGATGAGACTGTGAGGAAGGATTATAAGAACCTTGGAAAGCAGCTGGGTTTAAGCCGAAATGAGGAGGAACATGTCCTGGAACATAACCATGATGCTCCATAAAATTTGTACTATATGTAGCAAACGGTGATTGGTATCGAGATTGGTGGGGAAGTGGGGGAGGGAAAGAAGCAAGTCGATTGGGCACATTACTGCTAGGATGTACATGCACCTGACTTGTGCCATGGGGTTCAGTTCGTTGAAAATCTCGAACCTGGTTTTTAACTACAGTTCTCTTTTTCGGTGGACTGGGATTTCGGGAAGTAGGAGGGTTATTCTTCTTTTCATTGATGTTGCTAGTAGAAGTACCTTCGGATCCATTGAGCACATTACTACGAGGAGGTACATGCACCTTACCTGTAGGAGGGTTATTCTTATTTTTATTAGTGTTGCTAGTAGAAGTACCCTCAACTCCATTGGGCACATTACTACTAGGAGGTACATGCACCTGATCTGCACCCCGGGGTTCAGTTTGATGAAAATCCCCAGCCTGGTTTTTAACTATGCGTCTCTTTTTCAGTGGACGGGGATTATGCAAAGTAGGAGGGTTATTCTTATTTTCATTGATGTTGCTAGTAGAAGTACCCTCAACTCCTAGAGTAAAAACCATAGGTTTTCCAAACAAATGGTCCATTAACTCAATTCCCTGGATCTCGCCGTTTAAAAACCGCGAAAGGTAGTCAATGGAATTATGGATACATTTGTAGATCGTCTTAAACCCTTCAGCTCTAACTGCTCGAGCAACATTTTGTGATAGATCTGTAAAATCCTCCACCTGTTCAAGAAAATATATAATCAAAAATCAAAATAAACTAAATATCATAGGTAATAATCCAATTAAAATAGGGGTGATGGAAAAGAATTTGGTTACACTCATTGAGTAACGCCAATTTTTTAAAACCCACGACCCATTGTATGAACTCGTACAATATCCATTCTGCCAAAGGTTTTCAACTGATGCTAGCTGCGCTAAAACGAAATTACCAAATGAACATGTTTCCGTGAAATTGAAATACATAATATATACTATGGCCCGAACAAGACAATTAAGTAATCCTCTAGTACCCCTCATAACCAAATTTTCAACAAAAAAAAAAAGTATAAAACAGGGAAAAAATTGTCTTTTATTGGCCAAAAACATGAGACAGATCTGCCTACTGTTAACATTGTTAATGGGTAATTGGAAAACATAGGAGCCTGAACAAAAACCAGGACAGACTCAACTGGAGAGCAGAAGAAAGTCAGAGTTGGTTGGAAACCACACGAGCACAGTATTTCAGACAGGCCAGAAATGACACAGCGTTCCCTCATCATCTTCCCAACCAGGTTTCTGGCAACAAGACCAGGTTTCTTTTCCGAACCAGAAATTCAAAATCTGAAAAACACTCGAAATAAAGGACCATGAAGACGAGGCACAAGGTTGGTAATCCAGCAAAAGAAAGGATGTTGAAGACAAAGCAAGTATTCAACATACTTTCGCAGCATAATACGTCAGCAAAAATAAAACCATTTCCAATTTTTTTCCACCATAAAGAGGCCACAAAAGCAAAGGATGTTGAAGACAAAACACGGATTTAGTGATTGGGTATGAGGTCTTCTAAAACATCCACAACCCCTTTCCAAATATCAGAACAACAATCAACATAAAAAATTACTATCGGAATCAATAATGTTGAAGACAAAGCACAAGGTTAGTGATTGGATAATAGGTCACAAAAGGATGAGCTATCAAACGAAAGAGGGGATTAAAATCTTGAATGCATGGCTATAACACTTTGCATGCAGGACTGCGAAACGACACTTGTGCCGGTGGTTTGGATGCAGAGGCAGGAGAATTATTATCATATATAAAACAACATATAATAGTAAACCAGAATTCTCAGTAGGTAGAAAAACATTGTAACTACCTTGACTAAAAGAGTAACAAAAAGATGGGCCAATGACTGTTTGTTTTTATTCCCACAGTTGGTATAAGTTTTAACAGCCTTCGTCACAGACTCAAGATCAGCTCCCTCTGAAACACAATTATACACAAATATCAAAATTAATTGCAACACAGTCCTAGAAATTAATTGTAGGCAGATCTTGAGGCTAAGAGGCGTTTTAAAATTCAATTATCACGTTCCTCCATCTGTAGGTTCTTAAATGAGATTGGTGTTCAGAATAGATACGGTAATTGGTGTGGTGTGTGCTTCAGTCGAACAAAAATGAGGATTGCAAAATGTATCAACTGCGAGCAACGGTGAGGATTATAAAAGGCAAAAGGTAGTAATATTTATCCTAAAATAAGGTAGTAATATTTATCCTAAAATAAGGTAGTAATGTCAAGGTGGGCCTTACTGGCTGGTGGTTATCCTGAACGAGGAGTTGTGGAGAGGGATGAAGATAGGTGGTTGGCAATGAGCACGGAGGAGGGAGACGCAAAAAGGAAGAGGGAGAAATGAAAAAAAGTTGGTGTGGAAAATGTGCACTATAAGATATGAGGGTCCATCATGAACCACCTATCAAGGAGGTCCATACTAGCCAGACTTTATTTAACATAGTCTGCTAGTATGTTCATCTATAAACAAGCTAAGAATATAGGATGCCAAGTATTTTAAAAGTCTCGGTGATAATACTTTTGTAAGAGTGGACTTGTACTAGTAGTAATACATGAACAATGGACCTCGATTGTTGCATACACAGGTGTTACAGGTTGAGAATAGATAAACACATTTTTTTCTGTGTCAACGTCTCCAATCATAAAGAATGTTCATATAAATTCAAGGACAACTAAATATTCAATTAAAAACTTTTATACTATCAGAAACTTTACCTTTAAGTAAAGTAGAGAATGGAGGTAAAATGGGAGGATCGCAAGTCTGCAATTGAAATAAATGAAAAATATAGTATTAGAACTCAGTGAAGAAAATAACATATAGACAAGGCATCGCAAGGTACTATTTACAATCAATTTTTAGTTACATACATATCCCGCTTGATATTTTACCATGTAAACCGTGCGTTTTCAAGAAAAAGAATTTCGAAATTGCAATAAAATGATGCTGAACAACTATATTTATCAAAAAAAATATCCTGAAAATTGCAATATATTGCCACAACTTGTGTTTAATAGCTCTGTAAATTAACAATCAAATATAAATCCATTGAATTATTGACTACCTAACTAAATCCAATTCTCGACTGATATAAAAGTAATGCTTCCAAAATAAATATGTGCTTCAACAAATATTTAAAATGTTCCAATACCTGAAAATGAAAAGCAACAAACGATACAATCGACAAAGAATTCAAAGTAGCGTCTTTGGAACTGTTGATATTATGTGCCTTAGCCCATGATTTCATCTACAATATGCATATATAAGAACCAAAATGACTTCTAAAAGTTAGTCAGTTATACAAAAACATGTATCCGGGACAGTAGGTTTGACATTTAAGAGAGTAAAACTAGTGCGTTACAAATGATACCACCAGCAAAGAAGGGTATGGAAAAACTAAGATCAATCTGAGATGTATTCACTAAAAACTTTTGAAAATCCAATTCAATGGTAACTTTCTGACAAAACTCGTCACAGTTTGACTTCAATATGTTTCGACAACACACCTTCAGACCAGAAATAGAGATTTTTTTGCCCATACACAACAACAACAACCAAGCCTTATCCCACTAAGTGGGGTCAGCTACATGGATCAAATGACGCCATAGTGTTCTATCATAAACCAAATTTGGATCCAACTCATTGGCCTCTAAATCCTTTCTAATGGTTTCTCTAATAGTTTTCCTAGGTCTTCCTCTACCTCTTCTAACTTGACTCTCCTCCATTTGACCTACTCTTCTTACCACAACATCTACGGGTCTTCTCTCTACATGCCCAAACCATCTAAGCCTATTTTCTACCAACTTTTCTACTATAGGTGCTACCCCCACTCTCTCTCTAATGGTGTCATTCCTAATCCTATCATGTCTAGTCCATACACAATTGCACATAATTTGTCACTGTCATGTTTCAACAACACACCTTCAGACCAGAAAGAGAGAGATTTTTTCGCCCACGCACAATTTGTCTGTCAATTTAACCTAACAAAAAGCCTGTGTTTAACCGTGACCAAACTGATTATTTATCACAATTTCAATATCACTACAGGTTTTCCATCTGTTTCCTTTTCTCGTTTCAAATTGGTATTAAATAAAATATTAACTCAAAAACCCCACAAAAATTATCTGCAATAGCATTTAAAACAGAGTAAACATATTGACGCTGAACTTTACTGAAATAACATCAAAAGCGCAGAAGTATCATAATTACCAGTAAACATAGCTTTTGAAATCTTTCATCTATGGCAGAAATTGCACGGATAATATGGGATTTTGCAATGCCGTCCCGATTTTCGACTGATAAATCACATTCAACACCTGTTCCAATATCAGTAACTTTTACAATTGGTACCTTGGCAGACAGGATGACATCTAAAGCAGTAACATGCCCACTTTCTGCAACACAAAAGCCATCGATGTTAGAATTTCTACAACAACTTAGAAGCTGTAGATTCATATCAGCATTGCACAAATAGAATAAACCAAACCCCATGTTAGAATCCTTTTTAACAAGAGCATAACAAAGATAACCGAAACATTTATTTTTCAATTAAAATATTTGTACTCATTAAACTAGGTTGTCCTACAGCTTTCTTGTTTAAAAGCTAATTACGATGTGACTTTCAGTACAAATATTCTCAAATATCGAATTAGTTCCATGTTCTAAATAATTTATTACCCCACATTTCAAGGTAGAACGTTTAAAAGCAGTGTATCCACAAAACATAAAAAAAAATCAGTTGATGCAGTTTCGAAAAAGAGTGAGATTTTGTTTTGGATAACAAAAGAAAAACTTCTTTAGAAGAAGGCGCTGGATGTGCTCCTTGTTTATTAACAGACAATTATGTTAATCTACACCTTAATGTGAGGCTATATCTGGTCTCAGTCTCTTCCGGCTACCTCATCCAACTTACTCCACTCGCTATGTTTTGAAAATTAGTTCTGTCCAAATTTGTGGTAACCATATAAGAAGTTACAGACCCATTGTCATATCTATACTGCATCTAGAACTTGTTACTTTCAGGTATTTATGACCCTTGATCCAAATCTTAGAGAAACTGCTATTTTTCTCTCAAATAATTTAATCTCATACAAAGAAAGGAATTTTGGCACTTTTTGAGAATCCCAAAAATATAAAACAAGGCATAGTGGCCTTGCCACAATTCAATTAAGGTGTGGCATGAACAATTTTCACTTGTGTAAAGATTAATACACAGACAAGATAAAAAATTTAAGTTAGGTAAAAGAACCATGATAATAATCAATAGCAAACTCGGATGACATAAAGCTATGAGATCATATTCTTGAAAAATAACACTGCCTGTCATGCATACATAGAACAGTATGTTGTTGATAGATAGAATTCAAGAGTAAGTGATGCTTATTGAAGAACTTTTCCTTTGGCAAAAGCTAACAATAAAAGCTGATAGTATAATAAGCTTACTTTGAATTGACCGTAACTTCTTGCTGAACTTCCGAAGGACTTGAATCTTCTTCATCCGATTAATTTCAATGGAATCACTGAAATTGATAGACAAGTCAAGATCACTTCTTTCATTGAAAATGTCCATTACAAATGATCCATATTCTTCCACAACAGGGGAAACCTTACTATTGCCTGAAGGGAAAATAATGTATTATCAAAGGAAGGCATTGTTTTAGTTAGGGGATAAACTAAAAATTGAGCTATAATTGAAGTAAAAGGACCAATAGGTGTAAAATGAAAATGAATAGATGATAAAAAAGGAGAGGTAAAAGGTCATTTTAATTTTAAAACAGCGTGATTTTGTTTTCCTACATTGTTAACTGTTCAATCCCAATGCAAAAACTGTTTCTCTGCCAAAAGACGTGTTTCCAATATGAAATCAGAAAGAAGAAATGGAGTGAATCAGGCCAATACAATCAAAACGGGAAAAAAGTTTGGCAGTGTGATTTCATAGTCCATTAGATGAGCCAAAACACTATATAATTTCCTATTGGGTTTAGTAAAAACTATGAACTGGTTACAAATCATATTAAACTCATGAAGTAGTGAATGAAATAGTGCACGTAAATGATAAAGAAACATTGAATATCAGTACAATTAGATCCAATCAGGTAAGAAATATGAAATATGTTACCAACTTCTTAGATTCTTTTGAAAGCAAATTTTGCAAGCTAAATTTTTTAGGAAACAGGAAGAAAAGATTACCATATATTTCCTTTGCCATCATATTGAAGATGCGAATCAAATCTCTCCTGTGCTGATAATGAACTGGTTTTGGACAATCCCTATCATAGGTATCACAAAGAAGTGCATCTAAATCAACTATACGTGTAGAGTTGAAATTGATCTTAGCTAATTTCTCAGACTCGAGCTTCTCTGCAGTCTTTAGATGGTCTGCGAAAAGAGACAAATGAGTAATTCACTGCTTCAAATTTAATATAGCATTTGCCTATATTTGAAGCACCAATATGTAATAAATAAATAGTTAGGGAAATGATGCATTCCTAGGAAGGTGACTTCTTCAGTCTTTTGCGCTTATTGTATAGGTGTTTATATATAAGATATTTCTATAACAAAATACATAATAGAGTAATTGTTTCAATGTAAGCTATAAGCTATTTTTCATAAGCTACCTTAAAGAACTTATGGAAATAAGCTGAAAACCGCTTATAGGCATGTCATAATTCATAAGACATTTTCTAAGTTCTCCCAAACAGTCTCACAAGTTTATTATTACATAAGTTCAAATAAGTCAATTCAAACTGACCCTAAGATAATGAGGGGTAGCAGGATATTTAAATGATGCTCATTGAAAGCTCAATTTTTATCAATAAAATTGAAAAAAATAAGGAAATGGATCACGGTATACTTCAAAAACAAAAAACAGAAAAAGAATTATACAAAAAAGATTTCTTGTTCAAACTGTATCTGAAGTTCTATATTTCCAAATACATCATGCATTGAATGAACTTAAAAAGAACTTTTCTTACTTATAAATGTGACTGGAGAGAGTATTTAGGTAAAAGTGAATTGAACAGTAAATTAAAGGCTAAAATCAAGTGTGGAAACCAAAAGCTACGAATTCTAACTTCAAGTAGAATTAGTTCTATTTCAAATCCAAACATGCCAAATCAATTTTACTCCTCTAGAATCAATCCCTTCCATAATTGAAACCAAACATACACTTATTGTTCATCCCATTTTTACATGAATGCAGTCAAACATTAAACGATTTATCTTCAACCCACTTAGATTCAATTTTACATTATCAATTCACTCAAAATCAATTTTTGTCATCGCAGAACCAAACAGATAAGACCTCAAAGACATACTAGTTAGTAGTTACTACCTAGCTGCCCCTCGTATCTGAAAGCAAAACCCATCCCATTGTATTATCATGTTTTCAATCCTTAAAATGAAAGTATGACAGTCAGTATAACCTATAATAACCTCCAATTGAACTCAGTTCAATAAACCAGACGAAATCATCGTCTCTACTCTTCTCATTCATCAAACTCACAAGCTATGAAGATATTAATTAAAGTAAAAGTCTAGTATTTTTGTTGAAATTGAAATAATCTTGGTGACTATAGTATATCTGATATTCCAAACTCAAAACGGATACAACACAACAAGAATTTACATGCACAACTATTAAATAGGAATGAAGTGAAATTGAGAACCTTCTTCTTCATTATTTTTTGTAACCGTTTGTTCACCTTCCTCGGGCAACTCCATTGTTGCTTGCTTCGAAACCTAGAATTTGTAGTGTGGGGGAAAAGAGGAGAGAGAGAGAGAGTTGTTGTGATGTGAGCCTGTGAGGGTTTATGGAAGAAGGGAGGAATATGGTTCGTAAATGGATGGATCTGTGGTTGCGAGGAGAGGAGGAGGAGAAGCGTCGCACGAGAGAGAGAGAGAGAGAGGGAATAATTTGGGGAGGTGACGGTTGAAGTGAAGTAACGGATAATTATTTTGTTTTAAGTATTATATTTACTGTTCGGTTGAATTCATTCGCCACCTTTTACGGACGACTAGGATCACCTCTGTACCACTCCCTCATTCCCTTTTAAGTATGGTGAATTTTTCGATTTTTTTTTTTTTCCGACCCTATTGCCCAAAAAACTTTTAAGTCTGACCCCCTTTGAGAAAAATTTTCCAAAATGACCCACTTTCATTTTTGGAATTTTTTTTTTGTCCTTTTCCCCATTCCCGCCATTTCAAATGGCAACGGCGGGAATAAGCCTACGCCTGACACGTGGCAGTCGGCCACAGGCTGACTGATGGGACGGTTTATTTTTGATTTTTTTTTCGGTTCCCGCCGTTTTGACTGGCGGGAATGACTTTTTAATATTTTTTTTTTCGTTTTTTTTTTTGGCACAATATA
>Ga0228711_1003035_pt1 | contig 26047 bp, 17 predicted proteins | sample MedpolnodulmetaG_2_FD_177996 | JGI IMG/M metagenome (GOLD analysis project Ga0228711, IMG submission 177996) | Root nodule microbial communities from Medicago polymorpha collected in Santa Monica, California, United States - brown nodules | ecosystem: Host-associated > Plants > Roots > Nodule... | reverse complement strand
AATATTATTATTAAAAAAAAAAAAAAAATTAATTTATTAAAAAATTTTAAAAAAAAAAAAAAAAAAAAAAAAACTAAACAAACGCACCTGAAAAGAAATCTCACATTATTAAAAATAAACTCACCTACTCAATCTCTTCCATTTTACCTTTGTTTGGTAAAATAAACTATAACCTGGCTACTAGCTGAAAACTTGTTTATATTTGAAAAACTAATCGATTAAAGTTCAAGTGTTTGATAAACTTAGTTGTTACAAACATAAAAGAAAATTGTTTTTCCCACGTAAGAAGCTGCTTAAAAACACATGAAAATGACGAAAAACTTTAAGTTGTAGATAACTACAGCTCATTTTTCTCTTTTGAAGCGAGATGTAGTTAACTACCACGGGGATTGTTGGTCATTTCCATGTGTTTTTAAGGAACTTCTTATGTGGAAAAATCAAGAAAGTTTCTCATCTCCTTAATTATGTTCAATGTAAGTTAACTCACGTTCGACTTTTTTGATGTGAGTTTACTCACGTACGCATGTTAATAAGCAAAAAACAAAAGGGAGAATAGCAATTTCCAAAAAGCAATGTTACATAAGAGCCCAATTAGGAGGCATCGAAGAAACAAAGCCCAGCCCGACCCACAAATCAATGAATTAAAAAGAAAAGAGCAATTCATCAGAATGGGAGGTGAAGAAAGCATCTCAAAGACTGTTCTATTTCCAAGTTAGTTTTATTTCATTTCTTCTCTCTTTAATCTATATTTCTCATAATTCATAAAAAAACAAACCTACCTTATTTCATTCACCGAAGATTTTGATATTCAAACTTTGTTATTGTGGTGTGTTACTTGTATTTGTATCAGAAACTGTGGAAATAATACAAAATATGGTTTTCATCATTTTTTATATAAATCTTTGAGAAGGGAATAGGGAATCAGTTAAATTTGTTGATCGGCAGAGTTTGTTAGAGAAGGAAATGTTGATATACGTAGAGAGTATGGTAAGAGAAAGGCATTGAGAATCATTTTCAATTAGAACCAAAGGTTGTGTTTAGGAATTTTGAGAAAAAGAAAGGGGAAAATGAAAAAGGAAGGAACGATAGTCCTCCGCCTTGAGTGGATGGTTTACTTTTCTTCATGATACATAACCTGTCTAGATTAGAAATGAAAAAAATTATAGAGTTGGGCTCAGTGGCGGAGCCGGTAAAAAAAAACTTAGCGGACCACTAAAATAAATTATAATATATAAATACAAATTAAAGTTGTAATAAACATTAAACACGAAATTGAAATCACGAGGCCTGAATAAAAAACTAGGGTAGATTCTTAAATAATTACATATTTTACAGCTACTATAAATTACGATTTTTTTTTGTATAGTACAACTAAAACCGTTGGAAAATTGTTTAAAGTCTTGCAAAATAGACTTATAATTGAATTATTTAAATTTTTTGGGTGGGCCATTACACCACTTTGCGGGAATTTTGATAGGTCAAAATCTAAAATCGACACAAAATTGTATAAAATCTCGCAAAATAGACCTATGATCGTTAATTTTTTAATTTTTCCAGATGGGTCGTGGGCCACCCTAGCCCATAAAGGGCTCCGCCTCTGGTTGGGCTAGTAGAATTCTGCTCTTTACCCAAACCGTTTCGCTCATTCTCAAAGTAATTGTCTAAATTGCCCCTGCGTGAGTTAAGTCACGTTGGGTACTATTTTTGTTCAAAACCCAGCAGGCAACTACATAGCTCCATTTTTTCTTTCCCTCCACCTCCAAAAATCCAAAAAGTGCGAATTTTTGGGTCCACGGGTCGAATCCCCTCTAGGTGGGAAACTATTGATGCTCAAAATCTCGATAGTCAATGCTCATATGCCAAGAGTAATGTTCCAAAGAGTAAAGGTTCACGTCTTGGCACTTGCTCCCGCTCACAAGCTTCGACTTCTACTTCAAAACCAAAACCTTATTTGCAAATACCATACAGTTCACAAATTCCACATCTCATGAGACCTTACATTGAAGACATTGTGAATGTTAGAGGGGATGGTAATTGTGGTTTCCGGGTCGTAGCTAGGCACATGAGATTGAATGAGAGAGATCATGTTTTGGTTCGTCGTGCACTTATTAATGAGTTGAAAAATTACAAGAGTGACTACTTGCCGATATATGCTACCGAGAGGCGTTACAAACTTATCTTGGATGGTTTACACCCTCCAACAAGTAAAAGTGGTATTGCGCCTCCAGAGAAGTGGTTGACCACTCCGGATATGGGTCACATTATTGCTAGTTGCTACAATAGAGCGGTTGTTCTATTGACTTTACCCTAAATGGGTGGTTCATGTGAGACATATTTTTCCATCCGGAGTGCTCCACCACTTAAGCCACATTCCAACATAATGTGTCTTTGCTTAATTCGGACCACTTTCTTCATGTGAAGTTGAAAGAAAATTGTCCGCTACCACCTCCTTGTAAGGAGCGGATGACTCACAAGATTGGTGAGACAGAGCAACGGCTTTTTGAGTTTTTGGATAGACAAGCCGCCTTCGATGAGCTCATGTCTAAGGAGCCGATGCCGCCAAAGAAACCAACAAATGAGCACAATCCTATTACTTGTGACACTCCAACTCTGAAAAAACCAAAACAAGATTTTGAAGTCATAGATGAAGAAGAAGATTATGCACTATCACTAGTCTAGTTAGATAGGTTATAACACTTTTGGGTCGGTCGGTGTTCATCCTATTTTTTTGTGGTATTACACTCCGACATATTTTTTGGTGGTCGATTGTGTAATTTGGATATTTATGGCCAATATGTAGTTAATATTATATATTATATAAATATATGAAATGAATTATTTTTTTGGTGGTCGGTGATGTCCCACCAATTATTGCTCGCATTGCTTTGTCTCTAATTATTCACACCAATTATTTTTTAATGAATTTGTGTTTATGTAATTTAACGATGAATTTCGGTAATTTTGACCGTTTATGTGAGATTATGATTTTATAAATTTATGAACAAATTGGTGTAATTTGGACCATTTACGTGTCATTAAGTGTGTTTAAGTGATTACGAGTCATTACCGGCGAATTTGTGAAATTTGGATCGTTATGTGTGATTACGTGATTGTGAGAAAAACAATGTTTTTGTGTAATTTTGATCTATTATGTCGTATTATCCGATAATCTTGTTAAACTGGCGTAATTCGATTAAGTTATGAATGTGGCGTGATTACGGGTCAATTTTGACTTTCCAATTACCTGTTCAGTACTGCACTGCATTAGTTGCAGGTTTTGCTTTCTACTATGAACGTGAGTCAACTCACGCTAGTACAAATGGCAACGTGGGTTAACTCTCGCTGAAATTAACACTAGCGCATGTTAAGTCACGCAACGTGTGTTAACTTACGTTGCCATTTGTACTAGCGTGAGTTAACATGCGTGGGGGTATATTCGTCTTTTCACTTGGGAATGAGTGAAACGGTTTGGGTAAAGAACATAATTCAGGCTAGTACCTATAGTAGAAAAATATGGAAAATAAGCTTAGGTGATGTGGGTCTATAGTAAGGAGAATAGATCATATTGTGGACATTAATATATCCCTTTAGACCTATGAAGTTCAGATACATGATACGATACGGCACCGATACGCTGATACGAGAAAATTTTAAAATATAAGATACGATACGGCTGAGATACTTCAATAAAAAAATTAAATTTAAACTACACATTCAAACTCAAAATACAAAATATGGACTAAAACTCAAAAGTAAAAAAATTGGCGCAAAACCTAGACCAAACAAACATAGAAAAATGATAAGGCATAACAATGAAATTGCATTCACACAACAATCAGCAATAGCATCGTTCTCGAACAAACAAAGAGACACAAAACAGGCGACAACAACAATAGAAATATAAATGTAAGTAATATTGATAATAAAGAAAACGACAATTAGCCAATTATATATATGATATATCCTAAATAGAAAACATCATTACTTAGTCAATTACATATATACCAAATATAATAGAAACATCAGGTGCCCGCAAATATATGTTTCCACTGCCTATTGCTCGTATTCCAGATGTATCTGAAAAGTATCGGATAATTGTTTTTTAAAAAAATAAAATTTAATCTTCGGATATTCTCCTGATACGTATCGGGAAGTATCAGGCAGGTATCGGTGCTGGATATTCAGGGGATACCATACGTCACCCATTTTGAAGTATCTGGGCTTCACAACTTTAGACATAGGAAGACGACCATGAAAGACAATTAAAAAAGACTTGAGATCAATGAGTTGGACCAAAATATGGTTTATGATAAAACTTTATGGCGTAATTTGATTCATGTAGCCGACCCCACTTAGTGGGATGAGGCTTGGTTGTTGTTGTTGATACAAAATCCCCCTAGCATGGAGGAACTCAAAACATGTATTGAAGGAGGATTTTTGAAAATTTTAATTAAAAAAAAAAAAAAAAAAATCTTTTCAACAATTTTATAATACTATTAAGATTATATCTCACTCCCTCCCCCAAAACAAGTGTTGTCAAATATCGACCATGACGGATATCGGTGTCGGGTTATTGGCTTTCCGCCATGGCCAATTTTGTAAAGGATGGCGGCACCACAATGCCATACTCATACATGGAGGTGCCACATGTTGGCCAGTATGGCGGGTTTTTGACTCTCCGCCATCCTCCATCGACAACACTGCCCAAAACCCTTATGTCCCCTCCAAACTTCCGAACAAATTTTAAAAGTTTTAGGCTAGGAGAGATCATATTGTAATATATTTTCTTATTTTTTCGATCAATAATACAATATTTCTATTTCATTAAATTTGACTTTTGTTTTGGAGTGAGATCAGTGCCTCTATTGCTACTTTCTTTTACTGTTGTTTTTTGATTGATTTTTATGTGATGATTTTTTTTTTGTTATTGAGAATTGGAAAGGAGAAACCTTTTTCAAACATGTTCACTGCGTTTTTTTTTTCTCTTCGGATTTTGAAGAAAAAGAAATAACTTTCAAGTATATGAGTTTATGGGTTAGTAAAAAAATATTGGGATCTACATTTCTCAACAATATCCTTCTCCGCACTTGATTTTGAACTCGGATGGTACTGACGAAGAAAGTTTGCAGGTTTTCTTGGTTTGGGTTTGTTAGTTTAAAGGGAAAATGTTTTTTGGTATTGTGATGATGATGACGAAGATTGTAGTATGAGTTTGAATTGACGATGAATAAGGATTTCTAGTTTGGGTTTGTTTGTTGGAAATGAGTTGTTCTTGGTTTTGTTGGCTATTGTTGACGTTGGACTTAGATGTTTAACAGTGTTATAGAGTTTGGTGGTGGTGGTGATGAACTAGTTCTTCAGGTGAAGAAGAAGAAGAATGTTAATCTTTTTGGTAATTTTTCATAAAAAAATGTTAATCTTTTTATTAATCTATAAAATAAATTAATATTGTTTTTAGATATAACAAGATGTAGAAAAATATATATTGTTTTTAGATATAAAAAAAGGTAAAAAAATATCAACTCTTTTAGAGCTAAATTATTTCAAAATTTTATTCCGCAGTTTTCAAAATTGCCGAAGTGAATACCAATTACTATCATTTTAAAATTCAAATTGCTATGATTAATTATTCTATTTCAGAACATAATTAATGAAAATGAGAAAAATATTATTACTTGTGTTAATAATAGCAAACAACAACGAAATAACTATAAAATATGATAAAGTTTATCAATCTGATAATATTAAAGTGTCTGAAATACCAATACTTTTAGATCAAATCTAATATATCAATTTAAATTGAAGGAACACTACAACGAGACGAAAAAACAAACTAACATAACACCAAGATGGCAAACAAAATAATATGTTGTACTAAATTGATAAAATCACTAAGATTTTTTAAAAAATATATATGAAAAATCACTTATATAAAATGATAGAAAAATTAATTAAAGGGGTGATTTATGCCAAATTTTTTTTATCCTAAACCATTCCTTATAGATGGACGAAGAAAATGAAAAGAGGAGAAGAGAAAAAGAAGGGAGTGATGAATCTAAAATATTCGATATTACTATCAATTTCAAAATTTACTGAAATGAATATCAATTCCATAAATTTGTATTTTGAAATTGCTAGAACACAAGAAAAATGAAGAAAAAAAAATACTTTTGTTCCAAAAAAATTTGAGGATGTCTGAGAGTGGTGTGTTTGTCTTGGCTCTCATTATAAGAAGCATGACTGATCTATGTTTGAGTGCACCACCAACCTTGCAATTGGCTTTTCTGCTCATCTCCCCTTTGACCAATTTCTCATTGGCACTTAACAATACGTCACTCTCTACTTCTAGAAACAATCCCATCTTTTTTACATGTGAAAATCATCCTATATCGTTCAATGTGTGAGTGAGTGGACATGTTCAAAACCATCCATGCTGTTCCACCATATATGGTTTTGTTTTTCCACAGTCAATTAATGATATAATTCTACTGATTATACAAAAAAAAAATTAAAACGATACCATATTTAAGGTGTATAAAATGGAGTGTGAACCTTTTATGTATGAAGATGAAGAATCTATCTACAATTTCACAAATTCTAAAGTACTGAGAATTAGTGACAATAGAACCTAAAAAGTTTCAACCATATGTTACAAAAGTTTTTGATGTGATGCACGCTTAGCTAACTCTCAGTTGACCAGGCATGAATATATAATTCATTTAATATTTTTCTCTGTACAGCAGGTGATGAGCAATTGAGCATGCACACTAATTCTATTCGTCGATCGTTAAGACATTGCATTTCTATAAAGATTATTAGTTTGATTTTTTCTTTTATCAAATATTTTGATTTACATGTCAAATTAGGTCCTTCCATTGCATATTGATCATGGCAAACACTAGAGTCGATTCAAATATTCAATTTCAACAATTATAATCAGCTTGGTTTTTAGATCTGGAGATCTATATTTTGTTTTCATTTGTTTTCAAATATTCAATTTCAACAATTTTAATAAGCTTTCATTAGATCTATATTTGGAGATCTAAATTGCTAATCTGTGCTTTCTTATTCAGTTATTTTGTTTGCATAAGGTTATGTATACATTATTTGGCGAGTCCTTTGCGAAAAAATAAGGTCAAATACCACTTTTGGTCGTTTTAGTTTGACATAAGTTTCAAGTTAGTCTTTAAGTTCAAAAGTTTCAAATAGATTCTTTTAGTTTGACAGAGCTAAATTGGATAATTCACACTTATATTCATTGTTTGTAATTGGAGAGCTAAATTGGTAAAATGTGCATCTTTTGTCTATATCGTGATAGAAACATTCTTACTTTAAGCAGTTTTTTTTTAATAAGCTAAAATGGAATATATTACTCAAACAATGAATCTTTCCTAGCACAAAGTATACTAAAAAAGAAACAGACAAGTCCAAACAGTATTTACAAGAAATCTGTACAAAAATACAAAACTAGAACAGAAATAACAATTAGCTTATGTCCAGTATTGTGAACGGATTAAGCCACCAACCATGAAAGTTGAAGGGAAGAGTAGTAAATTTCGCCTTCAACCACATAAATATGAGGGACTTAATCTTATCCACCACCTGGGTCACCGAGCAAGTTTTATCTGTAAACAATCTGTTATTTCTTTCTTTTCAGTTTTATCTTTTTTTACTCAAGTATTTTTTTTTTATTATGAAAAACACATTGTTTCTAGTAAGAGAACTTAAAAGAAAAAATTGCTAAATACCAGCCCTTGTTTGAACCTCAACCAAAATGTGTATACTCGTGTAACCAGGCATTACATCAAGACAATAAATAGTTACATTTAGGATAATATATGATTTATTCACGAGATCTTATAATTTCCAAGATTCTAGAAAATTATAGTACATACAACCACATACTATTTTTGGAATAAGTCATATGTATGTGTTATTAATCACCTATACATACATCCTCTATACGCTGGTGTCCAGTAATCTGGTCCATTGTTCTCTCTATAAACTATAGGGGTACATGAAGTAGGAACTAAACAAAGACCTTTACTTCGAAGGTCTAGCTTTGCATCTTCCTTATCTTTTCTATCGAAGTAGCTTCCCCTTGGATCCTGGATTAATTATTATGTCAATATGTTAATCATCTCTAATTAAGAGTGATAATTTGAGAGACTAATTTAATTTTAAAAAGTGCTTAATAGATATATATAGCTTAATTTCTTAATTACCTTGTGTGAATTTGCCTTCAAGTAAGGGTTGCTCAGTAACTACATAATAATTAAGAACGTAAAAGGAATTAAACAACATAAATTAAACTATTAATTGCATATAATAAAGAAAAAGATTATTATATTAGTTGCAGTTGAATTGTTTGTGTTTGAAGCGGCATCTTTAATACCAATTGTTTGGAAGAAACTTAGTTCAAATTATGACTGAAATGATCATTTGTACTTTACTTACTTCTTAGTCGAAATATGAATTATAAAGGCCATTTTCTATGAATGGAAGGGTTATGATAAAAAAAAATTGCATCTTTAATCTCTTATAAGTTTTTTTGAAGTATCTCTTAATTATAAGTTAAAAAGTATAATGGTTAAACATGTTTAGTCCCTATAAAATTTATATTTTTCATTTTGTTTTGTTTTTAATCTTTTCTTTTTTGGTTGAAAAAGAGGGCTTACGCCCAAAAACGAAAAAACACCAATGAATTACACGAATATAGGGCATGCAAGCCTCAGAAATTTATTTATTTTTATTTTGTTTTGGTTTTAATCTACTAAAATATCTTAAAGAGAAACAATTGTCTTTAATCTCTTAATTATAAGTTAAAAATATGCAATTTTGTAATTTGTAGCGGCTAAGATTAACATAAAGGCAGGACACATATCTTTATTAATCATAATTAGATTTTAATTAGGTGATCTTTTGTTATTTAAAATCTCCTTATAATATATTTACTCCATCCCAAAATGTAAGCAAAAATTGGTCAATAAAAGTTAATGTATTTGTATCAAAATTTATCAACTTATGTTGATATATTTTTGCTTACATTTTAGTATGGAGGGAATATAGTTGATGAAGCTCATGAGATACTCATGGAAAATGTGTAATCGCTTAACACAACATTGTTGTTAGTTTATTCATATTTATAAGGAAGTAATAATCCTAGAAGTCAGATTTCGTTTGCATTAAAAATGAAAAGGAGGAGAAAAGCAACAATAATTGTATATTATATTCTATATAGTTACATATAATGCATAATGAATGGGAACTTTTCCATAATGATACCCACCTGGACTTGTTCTTCAAGATACTTTATGTACCCTATTGCTTCAAACAGCACAGATGCTGTATCAGTCTGAAATTCAACAAGAAAAATAAAATAAATTTATTATTATGAAGTAGGTAGTGAGAAAAGTAAAAGCACTGTGAATTATTTATACAAAAAAGATAGGAATGAAAAAGGGTAGAGGTGTGGGGATTAGTGCAATCTGTAGTAACCTTTCCAAATGGAGACACAATTTGTTGAAGGGCTGTGATCTTGTCTCCTAGCTTGACTTTAGGTGCTTGCACCTTTTAAACAATCAATAGAAGTTTCTTAATTTACATTAATACACAAAAAAATAAAAAGGTTTTCCCACTTTATATGACTTTTTTACACTCATAATTAGTTCAAGTTGGTAGTTTATTACATAATAATATATGTAATGTACCTTTGAAGCTGAATTTGTTGTTGAAGTATCTTGCTTAGGCTTCTTCAAACTTGCTTCTGATGATTCTTCAGATCTTTTCTTCTTTACTTCACGTGTTGTTCCCTCTCCTCTTCCATTAGTAGTTCTCATCTGCATAAATTAATTGCATGCACATTTTATTTGACAAATTCATGTCATAGCTAGCATGACTTTTTCTAAAAAATTTGAATAGAAATTAGTTGCCATACTAAAAACTTTAAATCAACAAAGAAATTAGTGGTGCAGAGACTTGATTATTAATAAATTTTTCTGTTTAAAAAAAAAATATAGGTACAAAGATGGATAATCACTATTTTAGGTGAAATTTTGTATGTACCTAACAAATTAACAATTAAAATTTGTCTATAAAAGAAGAAGAAAAATAACTCACATGTGATGGTGTTTGAAGCCCTTGTTTCTTTGACTCAGATAAGTTTGAGTATCTCATATTAAGCCTTTGTGGATGAATTCCAACAACTGGCCTTCCAAGCCTACTATTAAAGGATATAACATCTGAGAAATTTTTGGTGCATGGTGAAATATTTGGCAACCCTTCATAAAATTTGCCATTGTGATCTCCCACTGAATTAAGGCTATTATTAAATCCATCAAGATATCCATTTGGGTTAAGTGATTTTCTAAATACATGTCCTTGCATCACTTCATTTGCATGATGATGATATTCTTGCTTAACCTTATTCATGTCTTGAATATCATGGCAACTAGGGAACATTTTATTACCTACTCCTTCTCTAATAGTACATGATGTGGAATCACCAAAAGGTAGTTTGAAATGACAATTAGGGTCAGAATCATGTGTGTAGTGATTATGATCCATATTGGAGGAATTAGTAGACAAATTGTTGTTTGTTTGTGAATCAAAGTGGCTACTAACTTCAGGGTCAGGTGGGGCAATAGACCAAGTGCTCACAAGATTGGATAATTTTGTCAACCTTTCATTATTCTCAACAAGAGCTTCACTGTATCCATTTAAGTGCTTCTCAAAATTAGTATTGAATGAAGTTGAACCACTAGTATTATATTCCCAACTTGTTGTATCAAGTTTCTTCAAATAGTCACAAGCTGGTTGATCAAACATAGTGTTTGTCATGGTTTTTGATGATAGGCCATCCAAGAAATTCTCTCCAATTTCTTGGTTGTTGTGCAACTCTCCATTTGATCCAACACCTCTATATATTATTTTGCATAAGAAAGTAAATTAGTTGTAATTAAAATATACAAAACATTTCTTATCAAACAAAAAGCTAATTAGCTGTATATAGACTAAAATATATAATAAATTTACTTTTTAATTATATATCTTACAGAATCCAAGTGGGTTTTTTATTGGTACGTGGATGGATATACAAGGAAACTATGAAAGTAGAAGAGATCATTGTTGCATAGTGTGAAAACACTGATTATAGTGCACATAACAGCTGTTATCTTGTTATAGATAGTGGAAAACAAAGGCCTAGAAGAATATTATTTACGCACACTGAAAGAAAAAAAACATAGTATACCTTAACCCTATATACCTAACTTGAAACACCCTAAACTTCACAAAATTTCTAACCTAAAACTCTAAAAGATTTGTCTCTTATTATCTTCTTGCCAGTTTCAATAATATATAGCAATATAAACATCAAATATATATTAATAATTAGGAAATTGTTTAATGTCACGAAATAATATCATTGGAATCCATGTTTTCACTCAATAGCATATTGAAAATTTTCTCCTTTGTTCTGAAATTCTGACGCACATAATTTCGTGATATTGAGACTAGTTTTCATCATAAACATACACAATTGTAATAATTAACAATATACAAAACTTACGACAAAACATGACTCCATAGTTGGTTATCCGAAGCATGTTCGGCCATGAAGTCGTTGGAGGAAGGTGGTGCATGCGGCTCGACGAAGACTCTTCGAGAGGATTCAACGGTGAGGCTTGAATGGTTGGATGCATTGGTGAAAGATGTAGAAGAAACAGATATATCTTGATCCTCACAAGAAGAGGAAGAATTTGGATTATTCATTTGGTTGTTCCATGCATGTTTAACATCGTTCCAATTAGAAGAAAGAGAATTTGCTTGAAGATACCACCAGTTTAATGGAGTAGTAGATGTAGCAATAGTGTTTCCACCACATTCTTCACTCATCTTTATGTATTTCTCTTCTTGTTTGTGATTCCTTTAATTGGTGGAATGGATCTAGGTAGGGGTGTATATGTATATATAATCTCTCTTAATTTGTTTCTTTAATTGTTGTTATGGCCTTGTGGGGTGGGAATTTATGGATGAGATTGCTCAAATTTAAGTGACGTATAAGTATCTGTAGGTTATAACAATTATAGGGGAGACAATAAAATATGCAACCGAGTTTTCCCACTAAAGTTCGTGGGCAATTATTATATATAAGTTGATGGGCCAGCATGGGTTTGGCTTAAGTTTGCTACCACGGTGTTTAGGGCTGCTAGTTTTACTTTATAATAACCAACCAAGTTAAATTTTCACTACTTTTTAGACAAATAAAAATGTACTATGTATTTTTCCTCATATTCTTTCTTCATTTACTTTTAGTACTTTTAGGATAAAAATAAGAGTACACAATCAGTACATCAAATATGGTAGTCGTATGAGCATTTTGATATGCAGTGTCCGAGTTCTTAACATTTAGTTGGTGAGTTCTCCTTTAGGTGTAGGTAGGACGTAGGAGGAGGGCTAGGTTAGGCTTTTTATTGGTCGGGCATGCGAGTGTGTGGTATATCTGAAAAGCCCGTAATGACCTTTCTCAGAAAGTAACTTCGAGATTGAGCAACTGATTGATAGGATTATTTTTCATTCTTGGGAGTGGTTCTTTGGTAAATTTCCTAGGCATCGCAGCTCCCCTTATGAGTGGGAGACAAAACCAATTCTTTGTTAACACCTTTAGGGTTCAGTGTTGTTTGGCACATATGGATCTTATGTGTCTTCGAGGGTTTGGGAGGTTCCAGGATTTCGAGGTTCTTCTATCTTGTGGGTGTTCTTGTCTCTATTTCTCATGTTGGCGTGTTGGGGTGGGCTTCCTTTTTTTGCTTGTTTTGTGTGTGACCAGGGATCTTTTTGGGTCCTTGGGCTTTTTTCTTATACCTTTTGTGTTTGGCTATTTTCTTTCCCAACCCTCCTTTTTTTCTTGCGTACCCTATTCAAATTATAAAATCTGAAACCAAGGAGGATTTGTGAAGGTATTTGGAGGGTGTTTAACGTTGTTCGAATTATAAAATCTGAAACTCATAGGACGCGTAAGAAATTTATAGGGTTTAGAAAAGAAAATACCTTTGTGTTTTTGGTGTGTGGGTGCTCGATGGCCTTTTTATTTTGTAGTCTCTTGGTTTTGATGCTTTTAGGTGTGTTGGTGTTCTCCTGGCCTCCGGTGCCCAAAGTTCTTTATTGCTTGAACAAATCTATTGATGAATTTTTTTCTTCGATATGTGTGAGTTCTCCGCTAACCAATCTTTAGAACCAAATAAAAATAATACAATGAAAAAAAACATTGATTTACAAATAGTAACTATTTATTATTCCTTTAAAAAAAACTATTTATTATTGGCCACTCCACTAGAAGAAGGAAAAAACTAAATTTAGATAGGGTATGTGATTTGTCGCTAAGCAACACAATTTCGTTGCAAACAAATTAATGTGCCACATAAACTAATTAATGTTCTCATTGAAAATAGTCCTGATAATTCGGAGTTCAACCGGAAGATAAGTAAAGTCTAGTAAAAAATTATTTCATTCAGGAATCGAATTTAAATTATCTTGAAAAATTCAACATTTGTGGATCTCATTAACCACTTAAACTCAAGCAAACTCTTAGTTCTTCCATCACTAATACCGGACGAAAACATAACATAATTATTGATTTTGGCCACAAATTAGTGATGGATTTTGTTACAAAATATCAATCTATCACAATTTAGAGGGATGCATCATGTCACAAACTTTGAGATGGATTAAATTATTTCGCTAATATGAGATGCTTGTATCATAATCAGAACCTGTCTATAAATTAAATCACTCAAAAGCACAAGTTAGATATCGGTCTTAAAATTATTTTTCAAATGTTTGTTGCAAAATTGGAATTTTACTTCAACAACTATTTTTTATGATGACAAACTTGTTGAATTAGATTTTAATTTATGATTCTCACTAAGCAAATCAGTAACAATATTTGTATCTTTTTAACAAAGAGCTCTCCCTAAAATTTTAGCATTCAATGTCATGTAAAAGTTTTAAAATGCAAATTGAGTAACTAAACATGTGATTTACTTCTTCTTTTTTTAGCAAAGGCAAATTTAATGTATGTACATCACGAAAAACATGTGATTTACTTTAACCATAATATATCATTCATACCAAATAAATTACATCACAAATGATTTTCTATTGAATATTCAAATGGTTTAAAACAAAACAAAAGGCAATTGATCCTAAGGTGAAGATATTAACTTCTAAGGTGGAGATCGTCATGAGAGGAAGATGAGGGGGAAGATATCGTGGATGCATGTGGGTTAAGGCCATAGGACACTTTTTACACACAACTCAGTTGATATCCAATTTCTTTAATTTGCATTATAAACCACGATATATAAGATCATACTTTGGTGAACCTACATTCCTTTCAAGATCTTTGTTTGTACTTCGCTGCTTTGCTAGGGTTCTTTTCTCTTTTGAACCTTTTCAAATCAATTTTGCTTCTAATAACCCATATTAAGCATCGATCATCTATGTTCACAGATATCTCAAACTGACCAAAAATGAGTTTTGTTTGTGCATTCCTATATATGAGAGGTTTGGATTGACAACTAACTATTGTTTGAGAGCAGATCAATAATTAATTATCGTTGAGGATATTTTAATCAATTTAAGGTGTCTATGAACAAACACTATATACGAGCAATTTTCAACTCTTGTGTGTCGTATCTTTTTTGGATTGAAATTTGTAGAGATAATAAGGTCGAAATGCGAGGATTGTCAATTAGGTCCAATCAATGTTGGCCTCGATATTCTGATGTATAAAAGAGTTTAGAAATTGCTCTTCTCACGCTCGGTATTTTTCAACGTGAGTTAATCCAAACTGACACTTTTGAGATCGGTTAAATCAGCTTAAAAAATGATCGACCTGGTTTTAAAATTATTAGCGTGAGTTAACTCACGTTGAATTAAGGGAATGAGCAAAATCAAAAGTGAGAAGAGCAATTTTCAAAGACTTTTTGTGTTTTTTTTTTAAAGAAAAGACTTTTTGTGTTGATTCTTACCAAAACCTTTTTTTTATCAAATCTGTATTTCAATTTTTTATAAATTACATTTAAACCGAGGAGATGGTATCTAAGTTCAAGATGACAAAGACTTTAGAATTCAAAAAACACTTACAAAAATATTTACATTTATCTCTTTCAAATGGCAGATATTTTGATCTTTGAAAAATTAAAAGGATTGGATAATTTAATCCTTCAAATTTATAATATGATAATTTAGTTTTATAAATTAAATATAGTTTTAGTTCATCTACTTGGAAGAGATGGAAAGGGATACTTTCCAACTTAATCAAAGGCGTGTAATTTCTTAGTGAGTTTTAACTTTCAACAAACATGTTACTTAAACAAAACCCAGCTCTTTTCATCTTCTATATCTGAGGTCTACAACAAAATTTAAGATGAGATAGTTAAAAAAACAATGTTAAAATGCACTTTTGATCCCTTTAAGTTTCACAAACTTGCGATTTTGACCCCCTAAATTTGAAAATAACACTTTTGCCCTCTTAAGTTTCACCCCCTTTGCAAAATCATGGCCCCCTTGATTTTGACTCAGTCAAAGATGATGTGGATATTTTTTATATAAAATATTGACTACTGTGAGCAGACATGGAAATTAATTAAAATTAAAAAAATTAGAAAAATGAAATTAAAACTAATAATAAACATTGGAAAAATCTTCTTCATCTTCAACCCTAATCTTCATCCTCAAAATCAAAATAATTCAAACAAATCAAATCAAACTCAATCTCTATAACTCATATCCAAATTCAAACCAATTATTACTGTTGCTTTTGGTTTTCCATCAAACACAACAACAAAAACATTGTCTCCTTCCTCTAAAAAAAACAACATTGTCTCCTTATTTTATTTTCCAATTATTTTATTTCATTTCTAATTATGTAGCTTTTATTTATTTTAAAATAAAAAAATTACACGGTCAGCATGTGACATGCCATCCACATCAGTTTTGACTGAGTCAAAATCAAAGGGGACTATGGTTTTGCAACGGGGTAAAACTTAAGGGGGCAAAAATGCTATTTTCAAACTTGGGGGGCCAAAATTACAAGTTTGTGAAACTTGGGTGGCCAAAAGTGCATTTTACCCCAAAAAACAAATATAATCTTTTCTTTATAAATAAAAGTATGTGTGTTGGGTTTTGGAGGCTCACTAGAGCGAAAGCAGATAAGGGTTAGCGAGCACTAAAATAGGTATTATGTAAACAAAGTATCATGAAGGAGATTCGTCATTATACTCTTTTGCATCTGGTTAACAATAATTGATGGAAACAAATCGAATCTAAATGTTAATGTATCCCACACACGCTTTAGAATTTATTTGTGCATTCTTCTTCATCATCTTCTTGGTTAAGTTATATTGCAGCAGACCTCTAACACAAATTCTAACAAAGGCATCATATGCAGATAAAAAAGACTTCATGAATTAAAAATTGTTTTAAGTCTCACTTAATATTAAAAAACTATTGGTTGTTATTTTTTTCTTTCTCTTTGTAAGTTGAGCTATCCAACCTCCATGTTTAATTAATTATTCGGATTATATTTATAAAATACATATAATTATGCACCTTGCTGGTTATTTGGATTTCTTAAAATATTTAATGGATCATATTATTTGGATTTTTTTTAAACATTATATTGGACCAAATTGTATATTTAGAAAATTATCTTACAGACCTTATAATATTTTAAAACTTAAGTGGACCTAATTGACCTCAAAACATATAGAATAGTTTTCTAGATACACCATCAACACATAATTATATTGATCATAAAGCTATATAGGTTAAAAGTGTATATGCCTGTGCTACACATGAGTGTTTTTTGGTTGGCAAGAGTGATACACATAATTTAAACAATGCATATGCAAAACATTATAATATATACATGAAAGATTTTTATTTTTGCTAACCTACCAGCCCACATCCATGTATGCAAATGCAAGTACGTGAAGAAATAAGGGAACCGTGGTTCAATCGCTAGGTTATATTTATTTATATTCTTTTAAAATTAAACTAAATTAAAATAGTTTCTTCTTATATATGACTCAGAGATCATTGGCTCTATCGATCGACCAGAAAAGCTAACTTTAGGATCTCCACGCCACTACAAACAGATGTTCCTGAGCCACATAATCCAATTCACTTTACAACAAAATTAATTAACTAAATGTCGAAAGTATCCCATGATAACCAAATAGATAATAATTTAATAGTAGCAAAGAAATATAAAGGTTGGATAGGAGACCATATACACTAAATTGAAAAGTTGGGTGGCTTTTCTTTAACATTTATGTCCTTTTTGTTTGTACTGTTCAATTAGGAAACTATTGATAATCAATTAACCATGATAGAGATTATTGAATTGTTTTGCAATATGATCTTTTAAATGTAACTTTTCTTTAGAAGGAAAACGTGTAACTTAAGAAGATTAATTTGCTTGTGCCAAAGGGAAGAAAGCTACGAATTGCATGGAAGGATCGAACGGATTACCGATTTCCATGTGCTACGTATTTGACTGAAATTTGTTGGAATACTATGTGTGTTTGTGTGTGAATTGAAAAATTCCTAAAAGTTTCATATTGGAGAGTTTACACGCAACACTTGATGTTTATACAGTGGAGAACGGACTCTTAGACTGTGTGATTGAAGGTAAGCAGTTTTGTAAACAGGCGATGACACACTGAAGCTGACCATCAAAAGTGTGTCGCCGTTGTTCGATCGTACCGAGTATGGTCTTAAGTTAATTGATATTTTTAGGAATTTTTTGTTTCAGTACGCATCATCGCCACACGTTTTACATGTGTCAACATACGCTTGACACACATCAACATGCATTGAATACATGCATGGGTGCGCCCTCCCTTCACCAACTCATGTTTTTGTGCGCTTTAATGAGGCAAGATCACTTTTTTATCTGATGTGGAACTTCTATCTCACCTTACGTTTATCACAACACACAATAAGCTAGCTCTTTATAAGCTCCTATGACCAACAAAAAAAGTTTGATAACAACTGTTTTCTCACGAGCTTATAACCTATTTACTAGTATATGGGAGTAGGTTATATCTTATCTTTTTTTTTTCTCTCTTTATTTTACCATGTTATCTGATTGAGAAAAAAAATTAAATATTGATTTAACATGCATTTTTTATAACTTATTTCATATTTATAAGTTAGTTCAAACACTAGTATTTCACTAAACACTATATGTTCAATCAACTATCTTATTCACTATCACCTATCAACTATCTTATATGTTATCCGTTATTTTGTAACAAACAACCATTGAATGGCAAAATATGATAATATTATCGAAGATTATAAATTACATGCAACACTATTTAGAAAATCATGTATGTTGTCTTTATTTTTTCAGATGAAAGGATCCCTTGGAGCATATTTTCAATTAGACTACTTGACAAAATTATACTAATAACATAAATTTATTGAGCAAAAATATGAAATTCATCATCTCTAATTGACCCACTAAATTTTGTTAATTACCAAAGAATTTGTGGGTTGTTTAATTTTTTTTTTTAATTGTGAGACTTTTATGTGAAGATTAGGGAAAGTTCAAAAAGTTGTTCAACAAATATACAGATCATGACTTTGATGATCTTCAAAAATTGCAAATCTTCTGCATTAGTTTGAGACCAAACTCAAAGATTATGTACGATACCTCTCTGCAATATATAATAGTTAGAGTAGTGCTAACAACACTCTATTTTGAACACTCTCTAATACTCACTCATAGCTAACTCATGGTGCATCTCATGGAATGTCATGGTGCATGAATACACCATGATAGAGCATAAACCTCTACATTGATTCTCTTTGATGTGCTCAATTTTTCGTAATGCATGCCTTCGTCCATGGGTTTATGATTCCATGAACACCGGGGGTATATTTCTTACTATCATCCAATAGTTTCAAGACAAGTATTCAAATTATTAGACACATAGATTATTTAGGGAAGATTTCACAAACAACGACCTTCCCATATAAAGAACAAATTAGGTGAATATAGACAAAATTCTTTGATATGAGTGGCTAAAACCAAATTAAATTAGATAAGGGTGTCCAATAAACAGAATAATAGTGACATTTTTGTCCTACATTGACATGCTTTTTAATCTTGCTTTTAAGAAAATAAATTTCAATTACAATACCTTCTTTACACCTGTGAGTAGAAAACACGAGTCTTCTACTTTTCAACTAAAAACACACTTGGATGTGGACAAGTTCAGATGTGGCTATTGCACGCCAACCTTTTGTGTAATTATAAAAAATTATAAGACTTTTTGGATATTGAAAAATCCAAACCAAAAAGAATTTTTAAATTACTAAAATAATTTGTGGTCTAGTGGGGGTTGCTTGTCTACATTATATAATATAATCACAACATATAATAAAAGCATGTTGACTCAATTTCTCTTTGTGGAGGAGTTATCTTACATTGATATAGAACTTTTGATAATTTAATTTGATTTTTTAAATTGTGATGTGTTTTCTATTTTGATGTGAGATTCTTTGTACTTTTTTTTTTCAAGTCCAATTCCACTAGGGATTGGGTGCTTGTGGAGGTAGCTTATAAAATATATATATAATAAATTAAATAAATTTTGGCTAGTTTTATTCAGAGAGAAATTAAATTCCAAATGGCTGCTCTATATGAATTATAACACTCATGATGGTGATGTTTTTTGGGAGAAGATTTGCATGTATGCTCTCAATGCTAGAAAGTCAAACTTATGTTTGAACTGCCAATAGAAGTCAACCTTAAAAAATTACTACACGAGTTTCAATTACAAGAAGTTTTAATACTTAATTCTGTATTCTTGACAAAAAAATTCTAATCTTGCGGTTATTTACTTTGTTTTTTTCTTCTCGATAGGGTTATTTATTCTCTTATTTTAAGTTATGTGTGTGTTTTTTGTGTGTGCGTGTATGTGTGTGTAAACAAGTTCTCTACATATAATACTGTTTTACTAGGTGTATGTAGACTAGTGTTTCGAATTTTTATTTGCCTTTCAAGAGAAAATTATGAATCACTAGCACTATTCTAAGTTATGCATGTAGTGTTCTACATAGTACGTTTGCATCTAGAAAGTTAATGTTGATAAGCTTTTATGCTGAGCGTATTGCAAGAAAAATGTATACACTAACACTAGAGGAGTTTTCAAGCATCAGAATTGTTTATTCTTTATCCCATGGTTCTATAGTGTTAGTGATTGAATAATTAAAAAAACATTTTTATAATTTTGAATTAACAAAATTATTTTTTATGTGAAAATCAAAAACTCATTCTTCCACGTCAAAATTTAAATACTTCTCTTATGTGATCATTAAAATACTATTATGTCTAGAAGTAACTTTATGAAAAGATTAGAAAAATGAAAAATGCTAAAGAGTGCCTTTAAGGCATTGGTTAAGAAGATAAAATTAGAAATATTGAATTGAAAAATGGTAAAAAGTGATGAGTTTGACTTTTTAAAAGTTAAAATATTGTTGAATCCAATGAAAATTTACTACTTTTGATTTCCTTAAAGAGTGCCCGTAGGGCACTTGGTAGTGTAACCCTATAAAAATTTATAGTCGTTTTGAAGACAAATTAACGTTTGACCTAAATAATTAATGATGTTTTTCTTAGGGGACCTAAATTAATGATGTTAAAAATCAACTTGGTACCGCCATATCGCTAGTTTATACTAAAAGTTCTAAATGTAGTATTGTCTAACCAGCTTGTCTTATTCTTTATTTGGGTATAGGTTAGCTGTCCCTATGCTTATATCTTCTATTTTGATTAAACACTTTGTGTAATTATGGTCGTTTTCTTTTACAACGTCTTGTGCGGAAGAAGCGACGTTTTTGTTGTTAATATAAGTTTCATTTTTGCATGTTAAAAAAAATGGAGTATTGTCTAAATAGAGTAAATCTGAACTTATAAGTTTATATGATTTAACTAATATAATTGTTAGGTAATCATCTTCTCACAAGCTTAAAATATATTTTTTACTAAAGGTCATTTTATACATGTTTCAAGTAGAAATTGAATCATGTCCATTTAGTAGTTTTTTTTTTTTAATAAGTCAAATTAGTACACTGGAAATGGAACCAAAGATAATCGTATATAGTTCTACATATTTCTTTGTTCGGCATTCTGAAATACACTAATTATATAAGCATGTTAATGAAAATCATGTCATTAGACCGTTACACCAATAGCTTTTCTTTTCTGGCAAATTACCATGTCATCGTGAGTAATTTGAATGTCTAGACAAATTGGTCTTACAAAATGCTAACATCAATCAAAATAGTCCCTCATTTTAAAAAAAATGTTCCTTTCTTCTTGATCAATTTTTATTTTTGGAAATTGGCAAGTACGTATTTAAAATTATAAAGTAATGTTTACGATGGTTCGTCTGTTAACTTTTATTGTTAAGAGATTTTGAGTTTTTGACATGTTGTGTTAACTAGAGAGTAGAGACTTATTTACCTATAAAATTTAGGTCATTGTAGAGACAAATTCATCGGCAAATGCAATCTTTTTTAAAATGGAAATCAATCTATTTGTATTATCTAGTAGTCATAAAAAACATTGCATTTACAGATGAATTTGTATTTACGATGGTCTAAATTTTATAGGTAAATACTCTATTTTTCGTTTCGTTGTTCGGTAAATTGTACATATTCTCTATAATTATCCTCTTAGTCTCACGATAAATTATTCTCTACAATTATATTGTGATGATATTGAAGGTGTTCAACATGGAAGTCCGCATTATATTAAGTTAATGTGTTACATCATAATTCATAATGTTAAAAGTTAACAAAAAAATAATTTTAAAAATAATTCATTATGTACTGTATTTGACAATTCTCAATAATCAAGAACAATGCTTATTGGTACTAGCAATTTTGAGGATCAAATTGCCTATTTCCTCTATGCTTTTTCTTTTCACACGTAAAAATATATTGACATATTAATCGAGAGATCAATGCACATATTAAGTTAACTCAAGATTAGAGATGACAAAAATACATAAACAAGTGAATACCCTATACCTTGCAATGAGTAGTAAACAGTGAGGAATTGGGACAACGCTACCCGTTTTTGTCCCGCCAGATTGCCCTCCTAATACATTCATATCAAACGAGTGAGAACAATTAATTTATTTTTTTAAATAAGGTTAGTAATTAGTTGTTATATTAGTGATTTTCTTCTTCGCTCGAGTTTAAATTTGGATCTCCAAAAGCATGCATTAAATACAATTATTTTTACGTAGTGAATTAAGGATAAAAGAGATTGATAGGGTGCGTTTAATTTGTAAAACAATAAATACTGAACTGAACGATACAAAACAAAACAATATAGCATAAGACAAATTTTTATGGTATTGAATAATTTTTTGTCTTATATAATTTTTGGTAGATAAAATGTTATTTTGGTATTTTAAACAACTTGTACGTGGGACAGAAAGTTGTGTTGTTGTTTGATGAGGGATAAGAATTTCAGTTTTTGTCTTGTCCCCTCCAGTTTGTCCCAATCCCTGAAACCGTTTTACAAATCAAACACCGTACAATTGAAATTGTCATGTCTTACCCTTGATTTTTTAGAAACCAAACGCACCATAGGACTGTTTTCTAAGGTGTGACCAAACCTTAAATTAGCAACGATTATAGATGGTGGGAGTAATATATATCAAATTCATTTTTTTAATGACAACAGTTAGCTTTCTTCTTATTAGAACTTGAACCTAAACTTTTAACTCTTCAATTCCTATAATCTCTTAACTGAAATCAATTGAGCAAATATAATTTAACAAATTTAATTATATTTTCTAATTAAAAAACCAGAAGTCTTCTTTGTTTCTCTCACGGTTCTCCCTCAGTTTTTCTCATCATGGTCTTTTCAATTTAAGCCATTAACGTACGTGCAAGCTAGGAATGAGACTCTGAAACTTTACATACCCGCAAAAGGAAAATATTTGGTGGACATTCCGTATAGAAATATAAATTAAGAGAGAAAAAGATAAAATAATGTAATGTGATTCAAAGAGAAATAGAGATAAAGTGAAACGTTGAATATGCGTTTAAAATATGAGGTATCAAAGTAGTATCATTGTTGCTTGTAAAACTTGTTGGAATAATAAATTTATCTGAAATGTTTAGGGTATACTCTGCTAATTGCACACGTACTTAAGTCATTAGTTTTTTATAAGTTCATCTAAATACTTATTGAAATGTATATCATATGTATCATCAATATAAGCTACTCATAATGTCTCTTAAAAATATAACCTGATAAATGCTCCAATTTTATAACAGAAATAAAATACTAGTCAGAATCGAACTATAAATTAATATAGTTTACGGTTATAGCTAGTTTAACCAAATGGAAGTGTAACTGGAGCATCACTAAAGAGAATATTACAAAACTTGGCATTTTGGCTCACTGCTAAATTGGTCTTCAGTTAAAGTACAACAGAAAAATAAACTTCAAAGTGAAATGATCTTGTGAACTCATTGAACCTACATGAGTAATAAAAAGAGAAAATGTGATATAACCAATCTTACAAGCATGCACAAATCCCGCCCCCTTTCTTTCTCAAAAATCAAATGAAATAGAAAGTAAAAAAAATTATGAAGTAACAGAAAGAGGCAAGAATAGGAGATTGTATATTTCCTGCATCACTGTTCATAACTAAAAAAAGCAAAAACAACATCGAGGCTCAAAAGCTTTATAGAAGCACCGCAGGTGAACTTCTCATGGTTCATCATCCCTGTACAAAAGATTTGGCCGAAGCACCAAAACAGGTTATAAGCAAACTGTGAGCGCTCATTGTGCTCTTGATCTAGCACAGAACCTTCAGACCTTTTGTTTGAGAGTCACATCAAGTATCCCAATAGTTATTTTAGGAGTGTAATGTTCATCTGTATCCACTTCTTCGATTTCCTGGAGCAGGGTTATGTAATATTCAATATCAACCTTAATTTTGAAATCTACTGATTTGACACATTTTGTAATATTATTAAAAACCATTATTTCTCAGACACAAATAAGTATTATAACTGACATTCAAACAGTTTGGTGCATTTTCTTCCCGAACACGTCATCCAATCACAGAATAGTAACTCCATTTATACAGATGTCAAAATTAGTATGGTGTTGGTATCCACCTACTAGAACCATTATTGTATTCATTACTAAAAATTTCAAAATCAACCATTATTACATATAAAGTGATAAATCAACAAATATTGGTGTTGCACAACATATTTAACCTTGATAGTGATTGAAAATAAATGGAAAAATGGCAATCATAAACAGCCAACACAAGAAAAGATATGTAAAAAATCATCATGACTAAAACAGAAAGGATAACAGGAAAGGGAAAACAAATTTCCAGACAATTGCAGACATGACAATGATAATAAAGCAAAGTTAATCACCTGAACAACATCCTCTCCCTTGACGACTTGCCCAAACACGATAAGCTTCTCATTTAGATCTGGAATCGGTGCAGTTGTGATGAAAAGATCAAATCCTTTGTTGGTGTGTTTTCCCTTGGATGTTCCAAGCATGAATGCTTCATGTTTCATACTGGCGAATCATCATGATATCTTATATTAGAAAATTATACAACTCACTGGTGGATCAGCACCTGGATTGACTGTATCTGTATATATAAACTGCAAAAACCAAAAGAATAAGAAAACCTTGCAGGTTGCTTTCCTCTTAAGTTCCAATCAGCTGCTCCTGTTCCTTGACCATCCCCTGCCTGAATCACATAATGCTTAATCACGCGCTGAAAAAGCATCCCTTTGAAGTGCCCTTTTTGACTGCAGACAAATCATAGGTTAGGTTGGAAGCATCATATTAAACAAATTTCATGTGCCAACCCGTTAATAATGAACAGAATGCTAAATAAATTGATGCCCAAAAACGTGACAGATGTTAGATAATATAGTTATTATTTATTAGTAAGGGTATTTTAGACTTTTATATTCTCTAGTATATATTCTTATTGTAAGACTATGCATACTAGTTTTGCTTATTATGTTAATGAAACCCTAGCCTCCATGGGTTTTCTCTTCTCTCTGTTAAAATGTTCATGTCATATTATTTGTGTTAACATGGTATCAAAGCCGGGTTAAGGATTGTGATGTGGGAATTGGACCCAGGCCCACGCTAGGCGTGAGAGTGGGTGTTGAAGTTTGTTGTATGTCCCACATCGCTCAGGTTCCCGGGAAATCGATTGTATAAATATGCTTGAGTCCCCTCCTCCTTTGAGCTAGCTTTTGGGATGAGATCCAAGCATATTTAACAACAGAAACATCAGACCACCCAAAAAGCTGTATTATCAAACGCAGAAGTTGTTATTTGTATCATGCAGTTGTTGGCCCCACAAACAGCCGCGCTTGCGGCCACCAGAGGGTGTGTTTATTTCAGGATGCTATAACGCTATTATTATACTGAGAAGCATAGCAACTCTAAAAGTTGTAGCACTCAACTCAATGTTCACACTCACATAGCAATTCTACTGGCTCAAGCTGTAAGTGCAGTAAACCAAAGTAACATCCATATAAAAAAGTACAAATTTGTGATATCTTTTTAACAAGTTGTATAAAACATGTTACACAGTTCATGTTGTTGAAATTTTAGCAATTTGATAGAGAGAAAAGAGAGAACACATTTCTGATTTCACAAAGAGGATTTTGAATGATTGTGATGTTGTGAATTTGTGCTATATATAAAAAAGTACAAATTTGTGATATCTTTTTAACAAGTTGTATAAAACATGTTACACAGTTCATGTTGTTGAAATTTTAGCAATTTGATAGAGAGAAAAGAGAGAACACATTTCTGATTTCACCATATGTATGCTATGCCTCCTTATCCATACCTAGCTACGGACTATGGGACACAACTGTCATTGTTCACACATCACATGTGGATTGGGGGATTTCTCATAGTTGGTGCTGCTGCACATGCAGC
>Ga0228711_1003034_pt1 | contig 26050 bp, 20 predicted proteins | sample MedpolnodulmetaG_2_FD_177996 | JGI IMG/M metagenome (GOLD analysis project Ga0228711, IMG submission 177996) | Root nodule microbial communities from Medicago polymorpha collected in Santa Monica, California, United States - brown nodules | ecosystem: Host-associated > Plants > Roots > Nodule... | reverse complement strand
GGAATTTTTACTATAATCACTAAAGATTACAACTGCTCAAGCACACAAGCAAGAGACTTCTAATTCTTAATCACAACTGAAAGAGACTTCTCATAATCTAACTTAATCAAATAAAAGATTGTTTGTTTTTACACTTGATATACAATCATAAGTGTAAACAATTACAAAATATAGGAAGACTCTTAAGACGACTTTAGAATTTCTAAGATATAAACGTGGTAAGAAATTTTTAAGTCTTTATGCGCTTTTGAATTTTGCAGAGTAAAGGCACTTTCAAATTGTGTAGTCTTCTTCGTTTCTTCAAGTCTCCAGCTCCTTATATAGGGAAAGAAATGAAAGGTTGGAGAGGTGCCAACACATATTTTAGAGTCTTTGAGAAGCTTGATTATGGACGTTGGAATGTTTCATGATTTGGTTAATGTCATTGAAAAGACATTTGAAAATTCTTTGATTCAATTGGAATTATCTGTTTTATTCCTTTTGTCCTTGAATTTGACTTAACACGTGATCCAGGAGAAAACAAATTGTACTTGGTCAGATGCTGAAAGCGACCCTTCTTCATAAGAAGACAAAGATGACGTGGCTTCTGAGTCTTCATAGTCTGGGTGACTCAGTGTCTAATGATCTAGAGTCTGACCTTCAGAATCTTCTAGATGCATTTTCACTTCTGATCAAGGCGTTGACTTCTGGTTGACCTTTCTTCAGATATTCTACTAGGTCTTTAGCTTCTCTTGAGCTTCAAATGCTCTCATATATGTTCAGAATTTGATAAATTTTAATCTATGAGCGTGCACATTTGAACACATATTAGCTTATTCAATTGTTCTTAAATGCTTTGTTATGATCAAAACTTTATAGGCATTGTACAAAACCCATTTTGTTTCAACAAACTTATCATATTTTGAGCTAGGAAACACAGAGAACAAAAGGAGGAAGCTTAAGAACAAGCTTGAGTTCCTTTACTTGCCTATTCAAGGTTGGATGCTTCATTCTACTTTTTCTCATCTATGTTTGCAAGCTATTTTACCATGGATAGATAAATCTTCCCTTTGTGTTGAGAGCGGGTGCAGTTAGATTTGATTCTAATGTAAATCATTCACCTGGCTAGTTATGTATAAGTTTCGGTTAAGTGTGTCAATTATTTGTCAAATAGTCTAGTGGCTAGAGAAATTCACCTAAAAGGTGAATAATTGGGGTGTCTGGGGTTCGAACCTTGACCCTGCATATAATATATATTATCCCTTACCAATTGAGTTAAGATTACAGGGACACCGTGTCAATTACTTTATTCATGACTTAATTCTTTTTCGGTCTTAAACACTAAAATTTATCTTTTGATTTAGAAGAGACCATATATAAACTTTTTACCTAAGGGATATATAATAGGTTCATTTTTAGATGTTAGGCAGAGCCGTTCTTGTGGGGGGTACAAACAGCTCTATTGAGCTGGACCTCCAAAATTTGGGGATCCAATTTTTTTTTCTTTATATACTTCATGTAAACAATTAATAGATACACGTAGCGTGACAAATGTATCAGATTTTGTGTTCTAGGAGTAAAAGTGCTATTTTTCATCCCCTTGGTCTTGGGTTCAATACCCATACATTGTTCAGATTTTTGTTTAATTAAATTTTCCTTTTCATTTTTCGTTTTCTTCTTTGATTAATTTTTCTCTTCCTTTTTTCTTATCTTTTTCTTCTTTGATTAATTTTTATTTTTCTTTATCTCTTTTATTTTTCTTTTAGTTTGAGAGGGTTTTGATTTGGACATAATAATTGTTGATTTGAGTCTCATGTTTTCTCAATACCTTCTCCAATTCAGTCAAATTCTCCTTAACATATTGGATTTTATATTTACAAGTAAAAACACTATACATTTTTTTTTAGTTAGAGCATTTCTTGTAATTTTTAGTCCATACTTATTGTATAATTTTTGTTAAAGCATTTTTATTTTTAAGAAAGAACAAATATTATAATTATTCTCTCAAATAAAACATTATAAACCTTTTTGAGATCTTATTTTCAATTTAAATTAAACAGATGATTTCTCTTTTAAAAAAATTATGTTTTTATTTTATTAAGGGTCTAATTTTACTCGAGAGTCGAGCCTCCGGTTATATAGGAACGGCCCTGATGCTAGGTGTGAGGCATTGTAATCAGTTTATAATCACAAACCACTATGAGAGTGTAATGTTATTATATCAATTAACTGAGCAAGACAACACAAGACAAAATCAATCTCTTATTATTTTTGGGAAATCGAGTTGTATGGAGAGTGATAGGTGAAATAAGATTTGAAACATTACAAAGTATATAATCAATTAAGAAAATACATTACATTATTAGTTAACAAAACTTAATTCCAGCACAACTTTTAATCCATCAAGGAAAGACATTAACATTTTATACTGATAATTTTGGTATAGTGTGCTTTACTTTGTGTATGCAAAAATCCTCCTAGTTAGTGAGTTGAAATCAAAACACTCACTGATACTCCCGCTTCCCCCACATAGTTTGATGCAACTGGCTCACATCTCAAGGTTTGTACTAAACTAGTGACAGATGGAGATGAAGACTGAAGTCTTGAAATGTTTACATAATTCCACAAGATGCAGCAACAACTTAAGCTCTTGGTATATGCTTCATCGTGAGGTCCATTAATGTCAAAAACTGTTGCAGATGTTTACATAATTCCCCCTATTTTTGCTCTTCCACGTGAGCCAACTTTCAGTTAAAGTTTAGTTGCTGTGGATTGCTATTTTTAAGGGAAAAATCTCGGTAAGTTGTTCCACTTCTTTTCCTACTTATCCCATAATCTGTTGAACGCTCCTATACTAAGAGAATAGAGCTAAAGATCAGCCCTCAAAGGGTTACACGTTCTCCAGCCTTTGTGATGGGCAAAGCGGGAAATCGTATTCATCATGGTCACTAAACCTGCTCTTCTCTCTATAGAAACTACGCCATCGAGTTTGAGTGAGTCAAGGTTTGGAATAGTGAAACAGTCCGGTTATAGCAGCAGTAAGCTCAATGGCTGGAGGTTATTGCTCTTTTGATTGATTAGGATTTTATATTAAATTTAGAATCACATTTAAAGCATTAGTTGTAGTTAAACATGCTTGTATAATAAAATCTATGCCCAAGAATTTTGTTATGTTTGTGTGTTTGATTAGGATAAAATATCAGATTATATTTCTTGATTTAGCCGCAGGAATTAAGAAAAGGAACATAATTTGATAGTTTAATCATAATGAGGAAGATGGACAAGAAAAGAATCAGACATTGTTACCTCCAAATCCTTAAGCTGAGCCGCTATATCCCTCATATGCATGATGTGATCACGCACTCCTCTCACCCTAGTGAGCTTCATGGTTGAGAACTTTATGATAAGAGTGTTCGCAAGGGCCTGATCAGATGTGGCAAACTGCTCATCAATGGCCTTAATAAGATCCTTAACCTTTTCATATTGCTCGATTGAACCACGGATACTAGCAGATATCTTGGTCTTTATGAACATAATAGATTGACGGTTAGATCTCTCTCACTTCTCATAAAGATCCACAACATCTGGCTCGCTGGTTTCAATAATACCAGTTGGTTCATCTTTCCTAATACCAGTTGGTTTACTCAATTAGATTTATACTACAACTTTACGATTAAACTATCACTCTGGCCCTAAATGATCACATGACAGAGTATAACTGGTGCCCTACACAAAAGAAAGTTGTATTTCTTGAAGTAGACACAAAACATGCAATATTGGCTTAAAACAAACTTCTCACATATATTTGGTGGTAGTAACTGATGCTGCTCCACTTTTTGCAACAAAAAAAAAAATAATAAATTAAAAGATTACAATCGTTGTTCGTGAAATTGAAGTTTAAGATTAGTTAACCTGGATTTGATTTTTGTGCATTGCTGCTTTTGATTTATAATTTTGAATTGAAGTCGAGGATTAGTATATACATGAAGTGAACAATGAATACCTAGGTTTAGTTTTGGATTGGGTTCTCTAGCTCAACTTTTTCAATTTTTTTTATCATTAGGTAAAAATTTCTTGAGCTTGAGCTGATTTTTTTTATATAAAAAAAAAGTGTCGTTTAGGGGAAAAATCTTTGAGATTCATTAATAGATGGTTGATTGTGGATTCTTATTTTTATTTTCTTAAGGATGTTCGAATTGAATTATTTGAGTTTATCAACCGACATTAATACTAGTGAGATGGTTTGGAAGACATCATGAAAACAACTTATGACATGTTCATATGTTCTTTAAATTAACTTGTTAAATAAGCTTATAGCTTATATGAAACAGTTTGCAGTTACACTTGTTATAGAAATGCTTTTATACATAAGTTCTTGTATGGTAAATGTTTATGGTACAAGCTCTTAATTAACCTCTTTTTATTAAACTACAATATATTTAACTTTTTATCCAAACAGTCCTTAAACTTTTCTCGTGTTTTTATTTATTTACTTGCTGAGGTTATGAGTGTAACCAATAACCGTTGGAAGTGTTTTAAGTGTCTTTGAAATCACCGATACGTGACATTGTTAGACTAACTTTTGGTTCTTCTTTGGGGTGTATTTTTACATTAATTAATTTGCATAATGATGGTTCTTGTATGATTTAATTTCAGCTTAGCTGGTTTGATGTTGTAGGCAATATCTACGTTTATCTGCATTGCTGATGTATATACTAAAAAGGTAACTACACAATCAAGTGATTGAGCTCAAGTGGTTACTGAACTTCTCTTGGGACGAATAATTTTGAAGAACTTGAATTCAATTCTTGATGGAAACAATTTTGCATTCTAGTTTGATAAAAACTAGAATAAAAGATAATTACATTTAATAGATGTCATGTTATGCTTTTGCATTCTAGTTTTATAAAAACATAAAATAAATCAATATACATAAAAAAAAAAAAAAAATATGAAAAACCGCATTTATCCTTATATGAATTTCTGAAATTCATTGAAATTGAGGTATATTTGTCTTTCAAAAAGTTTGGCACTCAAAATTAATCTTTTAAATTTGTAAAAAACATGTAAAAAAAATGGTAACCTTTTTTGGATAGTTTATTAAAATTTCAGAGTTTTATAAAGATGAAAAGTATGAATTTGATTGCGACAAATTAAAAAGTTAAAGACTAATCCACTTCTAAGAGATCAATACTTACAATATTATTCCAGAAGTGGATCCTACTCTAGAAGCAATCTATTATTTTTTGTCATATCAATTGTATCTCTTTTAGTCTAGCTATGTTTGCTTAAGCTAGTACTATTACCGTATTAAAAATACATTTCTAGTTCAATCATACCACAACTCAAAAAAATACGAGGGGTTTCAATTCAAGGATGTGCTCTCACTCCAGAAACATATGTAGCCTCAATGGACGCAGATGCTGTTTCAGCAAAGTCTTTCCATGAATCAGTGGATAATATGACAAAATCTGCGAGTTTTCCAATAGATAAGGATCCCAAATCATTGTCAATGAAGCTTGCACGAGCAGCAGAAATGGTATACCTGTCAGGGTTAACTTGAGAATCTAAGAAACATGCATGAATGGCAAGAAAAATGACATTAGTAACCAAGTGACTCACATAGTTAATGAGTTGCACCAAAGAACGAATAGTTCGGGATAACCTGAGTTTATTCCTAGGTGGAACAATTATTGGCCAGGCTTTACTTAAACTCTGAATTATGAGGGGGCCCTTCCCCAGGAAATTGGAGGGTTAACACCCAAAGAAAAATGACATTAGTAATGAGTTGTAACCCCTTGATATATCAATTAACCATTCAGTGGACGTAATTAACAATATCTTTTATCCATGTTAACCATCCAAATTGTTGTAAAAACATTTGTCAAAATAACACATCTCTTTTACGATTTTATTATTATACTCAAAACCTTTGGCTACTGGATAGTGCTGTTAATGCCATGGATATTTTGACTTTTGTTTTTGTTGGTATTCATCAATCATCAGTGATGAAGTTTGACATTGGGACTGAGTGCACTAAAGTAAGGACCATTAGGAGAAGATCCATAGAGTATATATCATTAGGTCAAGGCATCCAGTAGATCATGTCAATCATTAAAAAGGAAAACATTATCATATCAACAACACCTAAACTAATGGTATGACAATTAAATTTAACATTAGAACAAAATTAATTGTTGAATCCTGCTTACCCCTTTATTGCATCTTCTAATGAAATGCACTCTGATGGAATCCATGCCTCTTTCCAAGTAGGAGGTCTTCTTGTCACTGCTGTCTTAATGCCACTCAAGGGATCGATGTCTACCACCTTTTAAATAGAAAAATAATGTAGTGTGAAGTACCTTTTCGTTAATTTCTTGTATCTAATACCTCCCTCCCTTTTAATAAGCCCCTTTAGTAAGTTTTACATATAGTAAGATAAATAGCTTTTGTATTTAACATGTCCATTTTGGTTATAGATGTTACAAAAATACCTTTTTGACTATTGATGTGTCCAACTCCGACTTTTTATCTTCCAAGACAACTTGGTAGTATTCATAAGAGGTATATTTGCGAAAAAATAATAAATGTATCTAGTATTTTCGAATGAGGCTTATATTTCGGAAAAATTTGTTTTTAACAGGGGCTTATAATTAGGGACATAGGTGATATACAGTACATGTCTACTAGCTAGTAATTCAAAAATACTTACTGGCCAGTCAGAACCAAACGCAACTAATGCATTGGAATCTAATAGTGACTTAAATAAATATGATTCCTTTTCAGCCCTATCATTGCCAAGCTTTTTACCGGCAGTGTCGGCATCATCCAATAATTGATCTGGCTGTTGGTGAACAGTAACAAGAAACTGTTAGAAATCTTGTAAAGGACATTGGTTCTACTGTTTAAACATATAAATATGTAGAAGATATGGTCCATATGAAAAGATTCATATTGTGTTACTCTTAGACTAGAGCAATAAATAGAAAAATGGAAGGAAAAGAAAAGGTAAAGGCCATTTTTGGGAATAAAGTAGTATAAAGAAGAGGTTTCATGAGCTAATTTCTAGCATATTGAAATATCAACTTCTGCAAATGAAATTTGAAAAAATACATCCTAGATGTGACTGTCAACCCCTCAAGATATACATTTTGGACTAACTCGATGGTGATAGCAATTACCAGAATTATGCTTTTCTTGATTAATTATGAAATGTCTTACCTTTATATACAAGCTATCTAAGCTTCAATAATGAAGTTATAATTTAATTTAAGACTTGATCCAAACCTACCTTCTGTTGATTTTCAATGTTAGTGCACTATAAATGATAATTGGTATCAAGAAATAGGAACACTTTTTCCTTGAAGCTGAATGGTGGAACATTAGACCTTTAAGAATCAAATGCACTTAAAGATATCAAAAGTAAACAATCATATAATTTATAAGACACACTATAATGGATTTACCCTAGAGTCCTTTACATGTTCAAAAGAAACACCAAGATTGAACTTGGATAATATATCAAATGAAAGAATTGTAGTGAAAAATGAAAGAGAAATCAGTTACTGGATTTAGCAGTTATGCAGCAAAATCTATTATTTATTTGCATGGTACTGATGCAGCCATTGTAGAAATTGCTCCATTATAATTATTTAAAAAATAAATAAAAAAAAATGTAAACTACAAGATAATGGCAATAAGAAGAAACCTGCATAGAAGCAACAACCCCTTCTTTGCCAAATCTGGATGGCGTACCAGGTGCCAACTGCTGAGCATGCTCAATCTGAAGACAGAGTTTGACACCACCAAGGAAAGAAACAGAGGAAGTAGCATCACTTAAGTGTATAATAGAAAAGAGATACCCTTGAGACAAATAATTTTATTGTTTCCAAGCATTCAACTTGCAACTTGTATAATAGAAAATTATCGAAAGTTTCTCGTATTTTAACAAAAGAGATACCCTAAATCTTCGATCTCTCATTCCATTTGTAGAAGCAACTGAACTGTATAAATCTAATATCAAGTCATTTGCCCTGTCTCCAATAGCATGGATTGCAACCTGAAATAAATGAATAGTAAAACTGAAAGATAGTAACTGAGATTTCATATTAATACATCAAAGGTTAGTTATAGCAGTAGAGTAAAGCACCTGAAGACCAGATAAATCTGACTCCAAGGTCATGTTGAGAAGAGCATCAGGTTCTGTCACTTGTAAGCCATAGTTGTCAGGCTCATCTTGATAAGGCTGCAAAGTTTTATATACTAATGTAAACCCCTTTATAACTACATGGTAAATGCACATGGTTAAACTGGGTGTTAAATTCATCTTCTTAAAGCAATGGTGTCCATAGCGACGCTACAGCGCTATAGCGAATCGGAGTTTGAATGAATTATTATTGTTCTGTGAAACACTAATATTTGATACCAATTGTAAAATAAATGCTATAGTGGCGCTGTAGCATTGTGACAGAGAATTTCAACAAATCGCTATTTTTCGTGATCCCTGATTGACAACACTGCTTTAAAGGTGGGTTCTGTAACTGTTTGTCACCTTAAACCATAAGCGGCCAAATATGGAGCTAATGGATTAGGTAGCAAATGGGTCATCAGAAATATATTTAAACTTTTGTTCATCAACAAATATTGAAAGTGAAAAATTTAAAATGCTTGTCTCACCTCATAAAACAATGCACTATTGGAACCCAAAGACCCATCAGCAAAAGCTTTGACACCACCAAAATAAACCCATTGACTTAAGGCATGGCCCTTTTTATTAATCAGATCCTAAGTAGGAATGGGAATAATGGTATTGAGAATTCAGCTACATAAAAATTAGCAATATTGAAAATGAAAAATTCAAAATGCAAAACATTTCTTCAATATTTTTCCTGCTACGTGAAGAATTTTATTTGCATACAAGGCATAAAAATTGAGTAAAAATTAAACAAAAAAATAAGCTCTGAAAGTTGATGCACAGACTAGAATTATTTTTTCATCAAAAAAAATGAACTCAAAATGCAGTCGTTCATACCACTAACTGTGGCCATGTCTCCATCGGAAAAAACAAACACACTCTAACTTTCATTTTTGACATAGCATTGGTCCAAAGATAAACATCTGTACAATTCACACACAAAATAAACATGCATGAATGAAGGTCATCAGAGGCAAAGATCGAAGCTTTATATAACTCAGTAAATCAGTAGGAATATCAGTTAAATCTTATTTATCATTATTTTGGACAGAGTAATAGTATTACATAGCTCCATATATTCCTCCTTTTTCTCTCTAATATTAAATTATTCATTATACTTGGGATTTTGATTGATAAATGGTGTTTCTAAATCATACTTACTAATTGCTTGCTTTATCAGTTTATTTAATAAAAAAAACACCATAAATGACCATAAAGTAATTTCATTTATTAGATAAATACATAAAAACTTCAACTAGAACATTAAAACCTGAAAAATCCTCCCAAGAAAGATCTGCGGAAACCCCTGGAAAATATCTTCCCATATCAACAACTGTTGTCACACCCCTTTTCAAAGCAAGATTGCTTGCTTTGCGCAATGCTTCTCTCCTGTCATCTACTGAACGCTCAGGAATTTGGGAGGCTACTAGAACCATTGCAGAATCAATTAGCAATCCAGTAGGTTCTGCAAGAAATGAATGATTCAACATAACAATTAGTAAGTTTATATAACAAATAATATAAATATGGCATCAACGTAGCTAATACAAAATCATTACGAACTTTTATATGACCTTACAGATTTCCAGTAACCAATTAGCATTAGATGGAATGACAACAGTGTGTGCTAATATGCTTCAACTTGAAACAATAATCATAAAAATCGCAACATATCATTTAGGGTTGTCAAATAGCGGCTATAACAACGCTATAATGCTTTAGCATCGCGGAATTTGAACAAAGATAGTGTTCCGTCCTGCACTATGATTCAGTCCAAAGTGTGTCAAATAGTAGTGGAATGCGAACAAACTGCTATTTTGTGCAATCCGCAATTGACAACATTGATATAATCCAGAAAACAACCATAGAAAACAATCATAAAATGCAGAAACTCAAAGTTCACAGTCCAAGTTAATGAATGAAGATTCATGAAGTCAAAATGAAGAAAGTTTAATAGAAGAGAATGATATACAAAAAAGTAACGGCAAAAAATAAAGAATAATCCCAAATCACTTGAAGGAAAGCCTAACCAAGCATAGACTTATATTCTTTAGGAATTGACCTCATCCTATTGACATTTGGATAATAAATTATTACCTCCACCAGCTGTCCTCACTATAGTTCCTCCTCTTGGACTGTCAGTTATGTTTGTAATCCCGGCCAGCGTTAATGCCACTGAATTAGCCCATCCCATATGTCCGTCCATTCTTGATAACCAAACCTGCTTGTATATTTCAATTAAGATCTCTCTGCTGTGTATGATGCACATGTTCAAATAGAAGTTAACATGGCATGCCTTACAGGATTATTAGGTGTAATGTCATCAATCCAATCGGCAGCAGGCAAATCTCCTCCCCATAGGTCATTGTTCCATCCACCACCCAAAATCCAGGAACCTGGTTTTGTGCCTAATATTAACATTGAACATAAGTATATCAGATACTGTTAGGATATAGAATAAAGAAGAATCATAATCGTTAGAGTTATTAGAGAAGTTAGTGAAATATTGTATAAATAGGAGAACACAAAGACAGGGATTATTCATTCAGATTTGTGAACATTGTGAATAGAACGGCTTGGAGGAGAGTTTCCTCTCGTATTCTTTTTTCTATTTTCTCAGTATAAGTGTTCTTTCTTTTCACCACAAATTTTGGGTTTCTAAAAGGTGCTATAATACGGAAATGTGTCCATTCGATGAACATACTTTTGTGGCTTAGAAAACATACTGTTAAGATTAATATTTCTGCATTATTACTCAGACAGAGCAATGAAAATCTTTTGTATGCTGACTAAATTGGGTTTGTATTTCATAGAAGCGCCTAAGTGAGACAGATCTTTGATGGGGTTGGATGGATAATCAAGATTAAAGTACTTTAAGTCAAAAAATATGATTGATGACACATCAAAATTTAACTGCAAGTATTGTCATTTGTCACCTTTTTTCTTTGCATCAATGTTACAATTTGTTACGATATTTCTTAACTTCAGAACTTCAACCAAGTTACAAAGTAGAAAATAAGCATGCAAAAGCTCAAGGTTTACTTTGAACTGCTTCTTTGATCATTCTAATGACTTCTTCCTTCTCATTCACACCTCTTAGTCCAACCTGCATCATCTGCATCCATGACTATAATTAAAAACAAACCATACAAGATAAGTTCACAAGGATTTCTTAGACAGAAGAAACCAAAAATTAGGTTCAGAGATAAGAAAACACACTTTTCCTTTAATACTGTAAAGTAAACCCCCCAATTTGGTTTTTGTAAATTTCCAGAACATCAATTTGGTCCTCAAATGATAATCTTGGGCCATTCAGTTAAGAATTTAGTACAAGTGAAGAGAAAAATCGAGAGTATTCTTCATAATATATATTATTACATACCAATGAGTTTATCGCCATAGTCTTTGTCAACACAAATTTGTCTAAAACAGATTAAACTTAATAATGTGCTAACTTCACAGTAGCAACCAAGTGACAGGTTGACAATAAAATTGTCCAAGGATAAAGTCCCATGTAGCACTAACAATTTCAACCGAAGGTGTGTCAAATGTCGGACACCAACACAACACCGACACATGTGGTCACATTCAAACATTCTTCGTCAAATTATTACTGCGTGTCAGTGTCGTGCCGGGTTTCAGTATTTGTGCCCATGCTTCATAGGTTTTAAGCGCATTAGATATTTATTAGGATTTCAATCATTCTCAAACTTTTAAAGGAAATTCTAACATATACAAGCGCTAGATTGTTCAGAAAAATTATCACTCCCAGAAAAGAGAAAAATATAGAATCATTTAGAGAATGAGATTGTATGTACAACACCTGTAGGCCACCAGAAATGAAGTGAACATGTGAATCAATAAATCCAGGAACCACAACTTTCCCCTCGAGATCCAACATTTGAGTTTCATCACCTGCCACCTCCTATACAGAGTTTGATAGAAATCAGAGGGTGTCATGGCTCAAATCATATTCACAAGAGATATAGAGACTGTATTGATACTCGCATGGCTTCATATTATACAACATGTTGAATTGATTGCAAAATGAACACGGAAATGAATCAATTTGTGAAAACAGGCCGGTAATCGAACCCGTGAGACCTATACATCATGGTCCAATTGATTCAACCACGGCTACACTGGATGCCAAATATATAAATAATATTTAAAAAGTAAAAAGAAAATGTAAAAAATGAAAACCGATTGAACCAACCGCAATTCAACCTCAGTTCAACCGGTTCAACCAAACTACAATGTACCCGGGATCAAACAAACCGACAAACATGAACTGGTCAGTCGTCAATTCAATCGGTTGCACCGGCTGATTTAGTTGGGCTTTTAAAACATTGAAATGAATAAATGACACTCTACATATAGAGCTTATGGAAGATTAACCATCTCTAATCTATCTACTTATTAGCAACAACCTATGAAGCATGGATACAAACATGGACACGACACGGACAATGACACCGAAAATCACATAATTCAATGGAATCATAACGTGCCTAACACCAGGATACGCCTAATCAGAGGACTCGCGGAGTGTCTGTGCATCATAGTCAACTACTAACTAATTCCTACCAAAGGGAGTAACAACTAACTCCCTAATCAATCAATCCACTAATTTTTTATTGGGTCATGCTCCCTAATCAATCAATCCACTAATTTTTTATTGGGTCATGCTAACAAGTGGCCTAAGGGCGTTGTTCAAGGAATACTAAAAAGAAAATTTTGTCTCGGATATATAAGTCAAACACATGACAAAGTCATAATTACATCATTTTCTATATAAAAGTTGCTTCTTTTGGATCCTTAAACATTGCCCTTAGGGCAATTGTTAGCATTTTCCTTTTTTATTTCTGTTACAGTTGAAAAATAACTTCTGGGTCAGTGGAAATTGAAGCTCAAAATCACATTGAAATCATAAATGTTCAAAAGAATCCAAAAAATAAAAATGCAATATTTATTTAGAAGAAATAGGGAAATGAAATGAACCTGGACAAAAGAGTTGTTCCCAATACGAAGAACCTTTCCATTAGCAACTGCCATGGAGTTTGCAAATGGGAGAGAATCATCACTTGTGTATATAACCCCATTTCTTATAATCAAATCAGCTACTAATGGAAGAGTAGACTGTGGAAGCTTCTTCCATGTGAGAAAATCTGCAAAACCCATAAATGGTTTATGAATTCATTCATTTGTGCATGCAAAAGCGTACATATTTGTATGGAGAAAGAGAGAGAGAGAGAGAGAGAGTACATGTGGGGTGGAGAAGATGGAGAGAAGCAATGAGTATGGCTAGAAGTAGAGAGATTGAAGCGGAGATAACTATGAGAATGTTCATTTGGAGCAAAACTAATCCCTCCAAAAACTGTAACGAATAACACAAAATGTAAGGGTCGATGGGTAAAACCACGTATTTATGGATTTGAGTTTGAATCCGAGTAATTATGCCTAAGTTTATATGGGTATGGACGCAGGTAAGGATACTATATTGTCTTTAGTCACAGATGTAGGTGGTGCCAAGTTTGCTAAGAAGTTTATTACATGTAGATAAACTAAACAAATTGCGAGTAGAATAATTAAACAAATTTAGTTTTAACAATGGCTAAAATTGTGTGTAGAAAAATTTATTGGGTGCTAAAAATCTATTAAAATCAAGTATAGACTAAGCTCATAATTATGAGTAGTGTTCAATGGTGGTAAGTCGACGGTCCAAAACAACTTTGCAACCACGACTCATCCCTAGAAGAAAAATAATTTTTTTAATATAGAGGAAATTACTAAAATACTATTAAATTGTTAATAAAATTACTTACAACACAACACCATTTTCTTCTCACGTGCACGTTCCACTACACCGCAAACAAACTCTGATAGTACAGTTGGTCATTTTCTAACCACGTTTAGAAATAGACAAAGAACTTCAATGACAAAGAGAATGAACGGATAATTTCAGTTGCAGAAAAGGAATTCCAAATGTCATCAACGATATTATCCATATCAGACAATGACCCAACGTCCTTGATTTGAAGCTTCTTAATGACTCTTAATGCGCTGACACCTCTTCAACATCTCACAGATCCTTGCCTATATAAGGAGTTGAAGACTTGAAGAACAATAACAAGACTGTGCTATTTTAATTGCGCCTTTACTCTGTCAAATTCAAAAGCGCATAGAACACTTAAGAAATTCTAAGTTTATAGAGTCTGTTCTGTTTGTAATTGTTTACATCTTTGACTGTATATCAAATGTAAAAACAAATAATTTATTTGTGAACACTTAGAAGTCTCTTTTAATTGTGATTGAACATTTAGAATTCTCTTTCTTGTGTGATTGAGCATTGAAAGTCTCTTGGTCATGTGTTTTAACAGTTGTAAGTTGTAACCATTTGTGATTATAATGAAAATCCCTTGGAAGTACAAGGAGACTAGACTACTCAATTCAACTCCCCTCACACCTTCAAATTGTTTTTGCTTGCTTAGTAGAATGCAGACAATCGATTTGTTTGAGATATGCATTCATTTGTTGTGAATTTGAGCATTGTGTCGATAAATAAAATATGTTTCTTATTTTACAATTAAGAATGTAATGATATTTAGCTTTATTGTGGCATGAAAAATGATGTTTACTTTCATTACCTATGAATGAAAATAAAATAGATTGAATTCAAAACAACCCTATGGAATATAATTTTGAGGAGTGTTATTTGAACAACCATTTGGTTAACAATTTAGAGGACAACAATAATTTACAAAGATAAAGTAGGTATTTGCACGAAAATCAAAGTAATAGAGAGATAAAATAAAAAATAATGTGAGTATGAGAGAGAAAATTGTCACAAAATGAATGTTCAAATATCATTTCTCTATAATTTTATACAAAATTTTAATACAACATACAATGATTAATCATTATGTGTAGTTAGTCAAAATTTAGAATGTCTTTGTTACATAAAACGATAAAGTGCATTTTTTTAAAGTGGTTAAATAAAAATTAGTTTAATTACATAAATGGTCATTTAACTACTTAAGAGATTTTATTATGATCCCCTTATTAATTTTCATTCCATTATGGTCCCGTAAATCACCTCCGTCTGTCACTTAAATCCATTCCATCTCTTTTAAATCAAAAAATGTTAAGTCACTTACGTGGATGTTGAGGTGGCAATTGTGGGTTGGAGATAAGGCTATGAGGTGGCATAACCCCTGTGAATGTATATATACAAACCAAAAATGAATGGAAAGGCAAGACCGGTTACTCTAACATGGTATTTTTAAACCTCGTCAACTTTTCAACCTACACACATCAACCCCTCAATTCATTTCTCATTTACGGACAAACCCAATTGATGCATTAAAAGATCACAATTGGAAGATGACCATGAAAGGAGAATATGATGCTCTTATTAATAATAAGACGTGGGACTTAGTTCCTCGTCCCTCTAATGCTAATGTTATTCAAAGTTTGTTGATTTTTAGGCACAAGAAGAAGTCTGATGGTTCTTTTGAGCATTACAAAGCACATCTTGTAGGTAATGATGCAAATCAACAATCTGGTATTGATTATGGTGAAACATTCAGCCCCGTTGTTAAATCGGCCACTATTCACATGGTTCTTAGCATTGCATTATCCAAGTCGTGGTGTCTTCATCAACTAGATGTCAAGAACGCTTTCTTGCATGGTAAATCTTGATTAAACCGTATATATGCACCAACTTCCTAGCTTTCGTAACTCCCAACATCCTGATCATGTCTGTTTCCTCAAAAAGTCACTTTATGGTCTCAAACAAGTACCTCGTGCCTGGTACCAAAGATTCGCTGACTATGTTGCCACAATAGGTTTCTCTCATAGAATCTCTGATCATTCTTTATTCATTTACCATCACGGTAATGATACAACTTATATTTTCCTTTATGTGGATGACATAATTTTCACTGCTTCTTCTGATGCTCTATGTAACTCTATTATGTCTAAACTTAGTGTTGAGTTTTCCATGAAGGATTTGGGTTCTCTGAGTTATTTTCTAGGAATATCTGTCACTAAACATACAGGTGGTCTTTTCTTATCCCAAAAGAAATATGCAGAGGAGATTGTAGAACGAGTTGGCATGTCCTCTTGCAAGTCATCACCTACACCAGTCGACACCAAGACAAAACTCAGTGCTTCTTCTTGGAATCCATATCACGGTCCGACGGAATATCGGAGTCTTACAGATACTTTGCAATACTTAACATTCACAAGACCTGATATAACTTATGTTGTTCAATAAGTATGCTTATTCATGCTTGATCCTAAAACACAACATATGTCGGCTTTGAAGTGTATCATTCGGTATATTCATGGCACTCTTGATTTCGGCCTTCATTTATATCCCTCTTATGTCAGCAAACTAGTCTCTTACACTGATGCAGATTGGGTTGGCTGTCCAGACACTTGAAGGTCCACTTCTGGCTATTGTGTCGAACTTGGTGATAATCTAATCTCCTGGTCTGCCAAGCGCCAACCCACACTTTCTCGGTCCAATGCCAAAGCTGAATACCGCGGAGTCGCGAATGTAGTATCTGAACCTTGTTGGATTAGAAACTTATTATTGGAACTACATTGCCCTATAACAACACTACTTTGGTCTATTGTGATAATGTGAGTATGATTTACCTTTTTGGCGACCCTGTTCAACATCAACGCACCAAACACATCGAGATGTATATTCATTTTGTGGGTAAAAAGGTGGCCGGTGGACAAGTAAGAGTTCTGCATGTTCCATCACATTATCAAATTGCTGACATCTTCACCAAAGGTCTTCCGTTGCAACTCTTTCATGACTTTCGTGATAGTCTCAACATTCATTAACCTCCAATTTCGACAACGGGGGTGTATTAGACTATTATGTGAATATCTCTGTATGTACGAATATCATTATTGTAAATTGATTAGTCTTGATTAGTCATGAATGTATAGGATTTGGTCTGATTGTATATATACAAACCAAAAATGAATGGAAAGGCAAGGTCTATTATTCTAACATTCTCATCTCTCTCTTTTCCTTTCTTCTCATTATTTTCTTCTTCAACCCTTTGATTGGATTAAGAGACATATATATGCCTTGAAAATGTTGCATCACTATTATAAGCAAAAGTTAACTTTTTAGGTTTATTCACTAAATGATGTACGTGACACGTACATCATTTAGTGAATAAACCTAAAAAGTTAACTTTTGCTTATAATAGTGACCGGAGGAAGTATGTGAGAGTCAGACCTTAATTTATTGTTTCAAATATTCTGTTTTGATAATTAATGGATTGATTTTCAAAATGAAATTGAGAAACTTACTTTATCATTTATTATTGCTTTTACTCATTAAATAGAACATTTAACATATGAAGACAAAATATTTTGGCTTCGGTTTTTTTAAAATCAAAATAATTGTGATTTGAATATGAGTTGTCAATTGATCTTTTGATAAAAATTAAGAGAAATGATATTTGTACAACCATTTTATGATAATTTTTTGACAATTCTCTCTTTCATATTCACATTATGTTTTTATTCTCTCTTTCTTTTTCTCTATTCATTGTTTTTGACTAATAGAAAGAGAGGAAAAAAAAGTTGTTATGATAGTTGTCAAAAATGATCGTTCAAATATCACTACTCAAAGATTAATCACATGATTTGAACATGAGTTGTCAATAGATCTTTTGATAAAGATTAATCACCGTTAAATGTATGTGATTACTCTTTTTGGTCACTATAATAAACAAATATTTAATTTTCAGATTATAACTAATGGTTATGAAAAATAACTCCAATTCTCTTTTTCGTTGCTCTTTTTTCTTCTTCTTTTCACAATCAACAAAAGCCATAAATCGAAAGAAAGTCTTTTTTTTTTTTTTTTAAAAAAAATATTGCAACAAACATTCCTTTTAACATACATAAAGTCGCAAGAAAGTCACTCATCAGTTGCTATTCTACATAAATGCTTTTAAATTATATTTGTCTTACATAAATTTCATAAAATTAATGTCAATTTTAATAGATAAAATAGTACTCGTTCCCTTCATTTTTAGTTTTAAGGTTAATGCTAAATACATAAACGTTGAAAACCAACAATTTTTGTTATATTTAAAATAAATTATTTTTCTTTTTTCTACAACATATTTTATTTTTCTTATTTCACCTTTTTGTCTCTCTATGATAAATATTTAGTGATAATATTAACAAAATAATAATAATTATTGTAATGAATTTTTAAAACGACAAGTAATACACATAAATTATTTTACAAAAGTGATAAGTAAAATGAAACAGGGAAATGCACAAAGTATAATTAGTTGCACAATTGAAAAAAAAAGTATTACTAGCACAATACAATTTTTTATTGGTATTTTTTTGTGTGTGCTGTGTAGGACCATAAGACCGACAAAGTCCTCCCTCAAGAAATTTCATATTGTTGCATTCTCATAATCCGATTGCAATACAAAACATTTGGTTAAGTTGAAAGTGATATTTTATTATCTTTTTAAGTGTTCTTTGTTTTCACTTTTCTTCTTTTGCTATTAGCACAATTCTTTTTTTCTGTTTAAATTAGAGAAAGGGTATAACCGCGTACACACTAAGAGCCCATCATAAAATATAAGCATCAACTTTTTTTTCTTGTCATAGATTATATATGCATCAAATATAACTCTCCCAAACTATATTAATTGACATTTTAGTACTCACTCTGCATATCTATGGATGATAGCAACGGTAACGTCGAAATCCCACGCCAACAACAAACCACCAAAGGAGGATGGCATGCTGCCATGTTCATCATAGGTGAGTGAAAAAAAAACCTTTTCTTATCTTACTTTTGTATTTTATTTTATAAATAAAGAAGTCATACATTTGTGTACAAATCTTTGATTTATTGGTAAAGACAAATTATTCAATATAATTTGAGTTTGAATTCTGGCTGAAACAAGATTTATCAAAACTTTATTTACTTGTCATCCGAATTTCGGATTTTAAGACCAATTTTTCCGGAGAACTAAAGGATTAAAACCAAACGAAAACCATTTTGAAGATTTATTTTAAGATAGAGGATAGATTTGTTTTTGTTGTTCTAATTGAAGACCAAGCAATTTTCATTTTAAATTTTGTAGTTATGGAAGCTGCAGAGCAATTTGCATATATTGGTTTGAGTTCAAATTTGGTGTTATACCTCACAAAGGCACTTGGTGAGTCACTCACTGAAGCTGCTAAGAACAAAAACACTTGGACTGGTGTTTCTTCTATCTTCCCTTTGCTTGGTGGTTTCATTGCTGACTCATATCTTGGTCGATTCAAGACAATCATCATCTCAGCTATCATTTACCTCTTGGTAATTTCATTCCATTCCTCTCTTTTTTTTTTGGTTATGAACTTTTGTCATTAATTTTCTAAAAATATAAATTCATTTTTTGTAAAATATTTAACCTTGTTTGGTATGTCTCTTTTTCTATTTATCTCTTTAGAATATTTCTTTAGAGTTTTTAGTAAATTTTTAATTCTAATTTTTAAAACTTTTGACATATATTTAACAAATTCAATTAATATAACCAACTCTATTTTTTAAACTTGCAAAAGAAAATTATTTTCATAACAATGACAATAATAACCATTTTTGGTCAAAGCATTAATGATCATTTTACAACAACAGCAAAAGGGAATTAAGTTGATGTAAAGAATACATAAAAAGTAGTAGTTTGACTTCTTCCAAAAACAGTTTTTTTTTTCTTGACCAAAAAAAGAACAGTTTTTTTTTTCTTTTTTCGAAATATTCTTAAAAAAGTTTTAAATTTGAATCAAAAACATTTTTTAAAAATAATAATGTATGTTTTTTTCCTTCTAATTCAAGATGATTTTTTTTCCAATATCATACATCTTTTAATATATAGTGAATTAATAAAGTTTATTAGAAAACGTTTCTACATAACCTTAAATGATAAAAAATATCTATTATTGATTTTTTTAAGGATATAAAAATAAAAAAATATAAGTCAAACAAATATATATATAGATTAAATTACCCTGTTGGATTGAAAGTTTACACAACTCAAAAATCATTTGATATATTATTGAAATCAATCAAGTTGGATTGAACGTTTACACAAATCTAAAATCATTTGATATATTATTGAAACCAATCAAAATTAACACAATTCGATAAAAGGGGTGAAGATCCTCTCCATTTCCTAAATAAATGGAGATTGTCAATTATTATACTTTTGAAGTAAATATGTGATATTAATGTTTTCAATTCTTGAAATATGTGCATTTATATCATATATTTACTTCAAAACTATAGTAATTGACAATTTCCTTTTATTTAGAAAATGGAGATGATCTTCACCCCGATAAAAGTGCAAAACAACTTAATTTTGATGAGTTTCAATAACACATCAAACAATTTAAAATTTGTGAATTTTTTTACATGAATGATCGATGTGATACAAATTTTTAATTTAACATTGGATTTTGTCAAATTTATATTAGTTAAAATACTAGCCATTGAGAATGATCAATTTACTTCATGAGTAGCTACACTTAATAACTCTATGGCATACCCTTTAATAGAAAACTTTGACATATATATTAAATTTCATCCATATTCCAACTGTCTAATTAATAGTTCTTAATGAGTAGATCACATGTGTAAAGTTTAATAAAACTATAAAAATATTTGATATTTTATCAAGTAAATTATATTCTATTAAAATATACTTTTTATTGTTTTCACATAAAAAAAACTTTTTACAGTAAAAAATCAAATGAACAAGATACTTTTCCCTTCAAAAAATAAATACTTTTTAAAATAAAAATGAAAAATTGACAATAAGATCATATTGCTAATTTGCTATAGATATTCAATTTATTTATTTTTTGGTCTCGATCTGAAAGTTGTGTTTGAGCCCTACTACTGCCTTAGAGGAATGTATATACATTTTTAGATATCATTTTAAGATCAAATTAGATATTTCCTATAAACATTATGAGCTGTACACGGTGCAATTTGATTTAGTTTTGAGCTTAAAAGTCATATGAACTATAAGATTAAAAAGCTTACGGTTTGGTTTGGTTTAGTTGACTTTTAAAATAAAATTCAAACAAAACCAATATGGTCTAGTCTAGGTGACATATGTTTAATCAATATTTTCTTATGTTGCGGTTTGATTTGACTTTGTTCGGTTGATAAAATAAAAACCGCAAACCGAACCAAACCATATAGTTGAGTAAAAAATGATCTGAATACAGCCAAACCAAATACTGTTTTTACGGTTTTGGTTTAGGTTGGTTTGGTTTACATTTTTATTAGATTGGTTCGGTTTTGAACACCCTAACACATGTGCGGACAAAAGAAGCCAAATGAAAACTACTAAAGATTTTTTATTTTTTTATCTTTTATATAAAGAACTTGGTGCCATGAGTAGTGTTGTCATAAGATTTGATTTTACAGTTACATAAACTGATCACTTGCTACTGTGATCCAAATTTAGGTCTTTCTCAACTTTCCTAGATTTTGAATTCTTTTGTTAGAAAAAAAACATCAAGTTTGCAAATATAAGTTGATATACAATTTCCTTAAACATGTTATAACATTACAATGCTCTATTGTCACATAATTAACAACACATATGCAGGGCATGATTTTGTTGACACTATCGGTCTCGGTAGTGAAAAACAAGAAGCTCTTCTTCATTGCGCTTTATGCGTTGTCTGTTGGTGATGGCGGGCACAAGCCGTGCGTGCAAACATTTGCTGCCGATCAATTCCCTGAAAACACAATGGAGGAGAGGGATGCCAAAAGCTCATTCTTCAACTGGTGGTACTTGGCAATAGTAATTGGTTCAATTTTTGCTGTGTTCATTATAGGGTACCTCATGGTAATTTTGATGTTAATATTACTATGTAAATTACTTTTTGAGCTTAATTTATATACTTTGTTAGAGCATAAAAAAGTTTTACACGTGTGTTGCCACATCTTAATAAATTAAAAACACATGATTTGTCATACCTCGTTAACGCATCATTGAATGCATTTTATACTCATAATGTATATAAATTAAGGAGACTCTTAAATTAAACTCTTACATTTTGTTTTTGACATGGATGACATCTTATTGTTTATTAAAACTAGGATTGCCCTAATATAGAACAACATAATCATGACCTTAATAAATATGTAGAAAATAAAGATGTTATATAAGAGAATCAGTATTGTTGACAAAAAAAAATTAAGAGAATCTGATTTGAATATTCATGTGCCAAAAAACTCAGGACAATGTAAGTTGGGCTGTAGGGCTTGAAGTGTTGGTAGCAATGTTGGCAGGAGCATTGGTGGTTTTCTTGCTAGGAAGAAAAAGGTATAGGAAGGAAAGCCCTAAAGGGAGCCCAATCACTACTATTGCACAAGTTTTTGTCGCTGCATCTCGTAAGTGGCGCGTGAAAAACACGCTTAATTATGCTGATTATTGGTATGGCTATGAATATGGTAGCGTCCATCCTTCCCAATCTCCATCCACAGTTCAGACTTGGATCCACACTGATCAGTACAGGTACATTTAGCTTTCTGTTAATTATAGAGGTGACTTACATTTGAAGTGTTGCACAAGAAATAGAAAGGAAAAGACTTCTGATTCAGTTACAGTTAATCGTTTATTTAATGGTCATGCTAACAAGTGTTTTAATCACAATTTTTAAAACGTAATATTTTAAACTTTTAAAACGTTGAATGCTCAAATTTTAAGGTAATATTTTGATATTTGACTTCTTAAAAAGTGTCGTTAACGTACTTGTTAGCATATTTAGATGCTTTATTTTCTATTAGCATGCTTTATTTGCAAGACTTTTACCACATTTATCAAGAGTGATTATTTCTTCTAACATAAAATATCACTATAGATTTTTGGACAAAGCAATGATCATCGATGAACATGATATTTCAAGCAAGACAATAAACCCGTGGAGGCTATGCTCAATGACTCAAGTTGAAGAATTAAAACTCGTGATTCGTCTCATCCCAATATGGCTAAGTTGCTTAATGTTCATTGTTGTTCAAAGTCAACTAGGAACATTTTTCACCAAACAAAGTAGCACATTAAACAGTTCAATTGGACCACACTTCAAAATCCCTCCAGCATCACTTCAAGGCTTGGTTGGAATTGTGATCTTGTTTGCCGTACCAATATATGACAAACTTTTTGTCCCATTTGCTAGAAAAATTACAGGACATCATTCTGGCATAACAGTTTTGCAAAGAATTGGAGTTGGTCTTTTTCTGTCCATATTTACAATGGTTGTTTCAGCTCTTGTGGAAGCTAAAAGGGCTAGTATTGCAAGGAACCATAATCTCATAGACGATAGTAATATCAATGATATTGTACCAATGAGTATTTGGTGGATGTTACCTCAATACACTATTCTTGGAATTTCTGATGCATTTACAATTGTTGGACTACAAGAATTGTTCTATGATCAAATGCCAGAAACCATGAGAAGTTTGGGAGCTGCAGCATATATAAGCATACTTGGAGTTGGAAGTTTTGTCAGCAATGGTGTTATAACTGTTGTAGTGGATATTACTACAAGGGCTGGTGGAAAATGGTTGGGAAATGATTTGAATAGGGCACATCTTGATTACTTTTATTGGATGTTGGCTGTGTTAAGTGCTCTAAATCTTTGTGTTTATTTGTTGATAGCCAAAGGTTTTGTGTACAAAAAGAGGCATGTGGATGAAAAGAGTATGATGGAGTGTAGTACCTAGAAAAAATGCTTGATTTTGTATTAAAAACTACTAGTTGGTAGTACCTCAATTATAATAAAACATGTTATTGTGGAACTCTTATTCCTTCTCACTCTTGGTTAAATTCGATATAATCTTCTCCCAAAGTGATCTTTCTGATGATACTGAAAATAACTACTTCACACTTGTATATGTTAAGAACAATATCTTCATCCATCTCCTCACCTTTACTACAAACTCTCTTGAATGTGGAAATAAATTTCAAAGAAAGATATGTGTATGTATATGAGGAAAATTTCTTCTTAAAAAAAAAAAATTAGAAAAGTCAAAGATTTTACACTTAAATATGCAAATAGTCCCGACAAATTTAGTGAACTTGAGTTTTAGTCTATGCAATTACAAATAATTTCAATATGATGTTGTAAATAGTAATCACTTTTAATTTGATCCTGTGATCTCATTTTTTTCTGACTTATTTTCGCATACGTGATTGATGAATGTTCATCAATGAGGTTGACTCATTCAAAAAAAATTCTGACTTATTTTTGCATACGTGATTGCACCTAGATCTTTCATAACAAAAGATTTGCTCAATGCCTTCTTGATAGCAATTATGATGGATTCTCCATTTGGATAGTTTTTTCACAAACGCACCGTGGTTTGCTGATTTCTTTGTGAAATTGTGTTGGGTCATGAAGTGATCGGACTTCCTGTACTATTATTTTGGAACATGCTTTAAGCCATATAGACTTTTCTTCAAGCAACACATAAGATGTTCTTTGCCTGGTTTGGAGAAACCTTCAAGTTCCTTGATGACATGCTGTCATTACGTAATTTTTAGGATTTATTATGACATTTTGATAGAGTTCTGAGGCAATATGAGGTAACCAGGGGTGTGAAAAGCATAAATTCTAGAGGTGCTGAAAGAAGAAAATCGTGGCGCGTTTTATATAGCCGGGACGCGATTTTTAGTCCAGAATGAAGGTTTGGTTCTGCCACTAAAATCGTGATACGATTTTATGTGGCGTGACACGATTTGGCAAAAAGATTCTAGGGTTTGAATGTAATCGTGACACGAGTTTTATAGGCATGGCGCGATTTTTGCGTTCAGAAAATATTTCCTATTTAAGCTGAAGTCAGTTCCAGTGACAAGCGTTACGATTTGGAGAGCCAAAAGTGTGATTTTAAGACTTGAAGACTGCTGAGGGGACAATTTCATCATCTCCTTACCAGTTCATGTATGTTTTAATTCTTTCATTGATTATGCTATTTGTAAACTCGATTATGAGTAGCTAAATCTCTTAGAGATTAGGTCTGAGATGATTCTGTGTAACCCTAATTGAAACATGTTGCTGTGAAACTCTATTTATTGTGAATGACAATCTAGTTTTTATTCAATTCAATTGTTCTTAATGCTTTTGATATCCTGATCAAATATAAACCTGATTTAGTGAGAATGAATGACTTCTGACCCTAGCTTTCTACTTAGACCTAATTGAATTGTTCAAATAAACATGGTTAGTCTAAGAATGGATAATCGTTTATTTGTGATATTAAGTTAACGTTCTGAAAACCTTCAAAGACTACTAGACCACCTAAGGAATTAGGGGCTATAATATGAGAAGAGGATCCTAAGCCAAGGGATTGATTAGGGCTATTTTGTTAACTATCATGAAACTAGAGAATAATTCATAAGATTAGGTGCATCATACCAATTAGAGGAAACAGAGGATTCGAAAGACCCAATCTCATCTCTCTCCACATTTTCTAATCAAATCTTTATATTCTGTCATTAAATTTTATGAAATCAAATCAAATCTACTGCCTAGGGCAACAAAATAACTTTTACACATCCTATTTAATAACGCTATTGAATTATTGAAATCAACACAGTCTTTGTGGGAACGAATTTTATTTATTACTTCGATAATTTTTGGTACACTTCCCAAACATCTATCTGATAAGTGCTCAAAAGTAACAAATTTTATCTGTTAATCTAGGCATTTTAGTGACTTGTTCTGCAAGTTATCTAAGGAAAAGCTACCAAATTGTGTTCTTTTACCATTTATGCTTTACATGCCTTACTCAACCCTTTTTGTGCAGGAAAA
>Ga0228711_1003033_pt1 | contig 26050 bp, 16 predicted proteins | sample MedpolnodulmetaG_2_FD_177996 | JGI IMG/M metagenome (GOLD analysis project Ga0228711, IMG submission 177996) | Root nodule microbial communities from Medicago polymorpha collected in Santa Monica, California, United States - brown nodules | ecosystem: Host-associated > Plants > Roots > Nodule... | reverse complement strand
TTACGTAACAAAAAAATATTCATATAAGAAAAATATTATTATTCAGTTTCATTTTATTACGTAACAAAAAAATAATAAAAATCTTCCTTAAAAAAAAAACTTTGTTACGTGTGTTAATTTAGTAAGACAAGTATATAGCAATTTTGTTACTCATGCACCGCCAAAGATAACCAACATTATAATTAAAATATGTTTTGAAAAAGTGGATCCAGAGAGAATCAAAGGAGGTTACATAAATTCATAAGCTCCTTGTTAAGCCAGAGGGTAAGCTGAAAATTTAGGTTTATTAAAATATGGCATAAGCAGCTTATGAAACTATGATAAGCTATTTTTATTTATTTATCCAAACACCTTTAAAAAAGCTTATGGGAGTAGATAAGCCCACATAAACTCAAAATAAGCCAATCCAAACAGGGCCTTATTATGCATTGCTTCGCATCATAATTAGACTTCCTCTAAATTAGTAATTTAGTTGATATAATATCTTCACAACAACCACCAGGTTCCATATTTATCTCCATGACGTAACTGAACTATCAAGTGGTTCCAAATCAAAGGCATAGAAGAGAACCCGCAACATTTTATCATATTGAGTTGAGATATGTTGAGTTCTATTATATGGCTTTCCTTTCCTGTGAACACATTTGACATTAAGTTGGCTCAGCACCTTTTGAAAAATTACTTTTAATCCTTGTGGTGGAATGGCTTATATAATGATTTAAATGGTTTTAAGGAGGATGTAATTGCATTTGTGAGATGCTCAAAGACGAAAACATTGAACAATGTTGACTTGTTTGCTTTTATGGGAATTACATTAGTTTATTTTTGTTTTGGGTGCATGTTTTTAAGTTGACTGAATCTTTGTAGTGTTAAACATGTTTTATCAAAATTGGTTTTGAAACAAAAGGGAACATTGTATGCTGGAATCTGTATTAGTAAAAAGGAACATTGTTGAACTGTTAGTGTTGCTGAACTATATGAGAAATTGTGATTTCTGTAAGCTTATTTTGACTTGGGCTACAAGGAATTAGAACTGTAAATCTAATATTTTGTAAGAATTGAATCATAACTTATTAACAGAAGCTTCAGGAATCTGAATTATGTTTCATGTTAAAACAATTACCAGAGTGACCGAATATATCTGACGGATTTATATCATTCAAACAATCATTGTGATCAAATGGCCTATCAAAAGTAAAAACCAGAGAATAAATGTATGTTGTCATGCTAGAGCACACTGTTATTCTATCATGCTAAATCAATGACAACATTTGTTATTGGAAGAATAAAAGTGAATTGCTAAAGCAAGTACTAAATTATGTGGCTATATCTAAGACTAAGAGTGTTGTAAGTAAGTGCTAAAATTCATAGGTGTGACTAAACTGACTACATTATATGGCTTCCAGTGTTACGAAATGAAAGAATGTCTCATTTTATTGTATAGATAAACAAATACTTTTTGATTCTCTAAGGCACTGTTGATCTGATGCAATTTATGACTCAATTTCTTTTGCAAAGTTAAAAAAATTCAGCTAAAAGATATATAACAATTTCATATTTTTCCTTGTTACCTGTCATATAAACATGGGTGAAGATGCAACTTTTGGTCATCTACAAATGCACATAATTAACATTTTGGTGGCAAATGCACATAATTACCTTATGTAGCAAATCAATTACCAGATAATTAAAAATAGACGTCATTATGCCAAAATTTCTAATGGAAAAGTTTGGAGAGTCCATTATTTGATTAATAATTTACGAAAGATTTAACACAAAATATGAAATATATAAGGGGACTAAAAACATTTTTTCCTAAAATTTGATCTATTTTTACAATAAGGGACTAAAAACTGAAAAATAACCACAAATGGGATGGGGCGAAATTAAAAAAAATGATAAGGGGCAAAAATCAGTATTTAAAATGGAATTTAAAATATTCATATTTTTGGTCCCCTAAAAATAAAGTTAACCAAAAATTCTTCATTTAAGCCAAATAAACTTTTAACAACTAAATTAAAAGGTTCTTTATCACTTCTAATTGATAGACACCCCATTCAATAAATCATTGCATGCATTATTATAAAATAAATATGGAATACAATATACTCAAGACTGAGGTGGCTCAACAATGAAAAGTGGAACCTTTTGTTTGCATATATAGCCTCTTATCTATGCCATTAATTTATAGCCACCTTACCTCTGGTTTGTTGACCAAAGTTTCCGATGTGGGATTTAACATACAACATTCCAATAAACACTATCAAATATCTATGCAAGGAATCTTTCTAAAGTAATCACCAACAAGCACATGTTCCATATTTATCATTCATTCAGAAGAAAACTCTCCCCTTCATTGAATTGGCCTGATCTGAATCTGTGACAACAGGATATCAATTCATGTTGAATTATCAAGATGCCAGTATTTCATTCCCTAAAAGTGAATTTTCTATTAGGTTATGACTTAAATATAACTAGTCCAACACTCAGTCATTTGAACATAGTCGATCATAGGCACAACAACCATCCTCCTTGGAAATTTAAGATAGAGATATATTTGCATTAAATCTCTTGTCATTTGATAACACACTTCATTTTTTGACTCTTGATAATACACTTTATGATAAACTACACTTCATTAACTTTTTTATTATTCACTATTTATTTCTTTGAAAATATAGAATTAACTTCTAAAATTAAATTACAATTTTATAAAAAAGATATCCAGGTTTATTCAAGACAACTCATATGTGTCTCGAAAATACTAGGTTGTTGTCTGAATGTCTTTATATATATTCGAAGTTAATACGAAGGATTTGGTGAAAACAACCACATTGTCTTAAAGATAAATTCGTGAATGGGGGATCATAGAAGGACTTCATCTTTTATTTACATAACCATTTTTGAAGTGATATTGTTTGAAATTCTAGCGTACTTGTTTTAAGATGTTCTATGCGATGTTTCAACGTTTTATGCACAGATAGATGATGTTCTGTTTAATGTTCCAACATCATACAAAACAAATGACAAGAATGTAAATGGCACAATGAGTTTGTTGACCCAGTTCGGTGACAAACACACCTACTCTGGGGGTTACCAAGCCAGGAAGGAAATCCACTAATGTAGTCCTTATTCTATATAGCTCTCAGCAAACTCCTCGTTTACACTAAAGACCTAGGAACTACCCGTCTATACTTCAACCTAGGAACTCCTAGATCTGAGATCTCATCTCACTATCCTACAGTCAATCACAGCCTCTGTGATTATCAGACTTAAACAACACAAATCAATGATGAAGTTACCTTCACAATAAACAGGACTAAACTTGCATCAACACGATACAAGAGTAGAACACACAAAGACTCAAAACCCTAAAAGCTAAACTTTTTAGAATGACAGCTTGAATGATCAATTAGGTCTTGAAGTCTTCCTTTTATACTCAAGCAATATGGGCCATTTAACCGGTTTGGGCTTCAGAACAAAACAGATTGTTCAACTGATCTGCAAAACACGAATCAATGACAAAAATGGAAAGTCCTAAAATGTAGGAACACCTTCAGGAACGTCCAAAACAACTTCAAATATTTCCTAAAATATAATCACATCTTTAGGAATATTGCACAACTGATTCTGTAAAGATATGCACGTTGTTCGGTCAATAAGATAAGGAAATATGGTTTCCTTAAATAATATAAGACGCGCGTACACACAGGCGTGCCAGGATGTTGGAACATTGTATCCAACAACACAAACTTGGATATTTGTTTTAGCAATAATGCAGTCAATACAAATATCCAACAATGATAATTCAGAAGAATAAACTTCTCCATTCTATGAAGTTTGTTTTCTAATTGTCACCAACTTGAGGAACTAGCTTTCTCGGGATGCACATTCGAGCTTTCCAACAATATTATCAGTCCAACGTTGCATCGTTTGAAATTCGCTTCCAAGCCTTGTGGTACATTGTATATATAGGTGCTGGAATATGGAGTATGGGTTTCGATGATGATAATTGTGTTCAAAGAGGAATTAATTCCATGTGAGATGCTTAAAAGATGAAGTAGTATTGTTTAGACTTCTTAAAAAAAAAGTCATTTGACTTGTTCCCATTTATGCTTAGAAACAATGTTGTAAGCAAGTGCTAAACTTCATAGGTACTACAAAATTATATGGCTTGCAGTGCTGCGAAATGAAACAATCGTTATTCATAATGCACCATCCTTAATAGCCAAAATCAAACATTCTTGAAACGTCCGGAATATCAAAGGTTATTCATATGTTTCTTATTTGCATGACAATCATCATGTAACTTAGTCTATTTGGTACATTGGGGAGTTAAGATCCTCTCCATTTATCAAAATAATTGGAGAATAAAATTTAGAGAGAGATAGACAAAAAAAAAAGATAACAAATGCTTTCAATAAATAGGTCCCACCATCATTAATTATTGTATACTTTTTTCAAGATTTTTTGTGTCTTTCTTTCCAAATGAAGGAAATGGAGATAATGGTAAATAGAGATATTGTGTTCATTACTTAAGTGAAAATGTCAAAAATGTGTGTTTTGGGATTAGTTGTATTATGTCTTATTTATTTTCAGAGTTAAGTCAGAATGAAGGATTTAGTGAAAAGTAGCTCATGGTCCAAAAGATGTATTATCAAGGTGCCAATATCCATTCCCTAAAAGTGATTTTTCCATTTTGCCCTTCATGAAAGTGACTTTTGGTCCTCGTATTATAACCTGCTCACGAAAATAGTCCTGCCTCTCTCATATCGAACAAAGCAGTCCTTATACTATCATGTTTCTTGCAATTTTGGTCCTAACCCTCATTTTGCCCTTCAAAAACATTGATGTGTCCAATTTTTTTATGAGTTGGTATGAAAAGTGAAGATGTGGCAAAACACATGGAAAAATCAATTTTTTAATTTAACTAAATTAATTGCTGAAACATAAACAAAACATAATCTTCCCTGCTTTGTTGTACATGGAAGCAGGCACTTGGTTGTACATAAAAGCCATGATCTACCCTGCTTTTATGGTGAAGTAACTCTCAATGTTTACAAAGCCAACCGATGTGGGACTAATCACTTGCTCAATCTCTATATTAGACAAGCATCACGAGTATAATCATTGCGTTGATTTTGAGTTAAACATACTAGTCCAACACTCTGTCATTTGAACATAGATATATTTCCATTAAATCTCTCGACGTAATCTTGTACCAAAGTTTGTCCAAATTGAGGAACTAACCTTTTGTGGATGCACATTCGAGTTTTCCATCCATATTATCAGTCCAACGTTGCGTTGTTTGAACATGACTTTGATAATGTTCCTTGGAACTTAGACATCGATGCATTGAATATAACTTCCTTAGACTATAGAGGTCGGATGAGGATATGTTGTATTGAAGCTTCTCAATTATTGAATCTTTTTTGGAACACAGCTCTGAATGAAGAAATCCAATGTGCCTTTGATATATATCATTGCAAGTTTATCAGTGGAGGAACGCCTGACCATGATTTCTTCCACGATTTTAGATATTGTAATGGTTTTGCCGCGTCTCCAGGAACTTTGTTTCATGTTGAGTCATTCATTCTCGTCTTTTTATATATTTCTTCATATTTTATAAATTGGATTGTTTATGTACTTTGTAGCCGCTTACAAGGGGATAAATTCAATTTTTACTTTCATTTTTAGAGCACCAAAGCCATTTGTTTAAGTTATGTAGTGCAATATGCCTAATGGAATTTTTATACTTCAATATATGTATTCTCATTGCAATCATTCTTTTTTCAGAGTAGAGATTTACCTTTGGTCTGAGATCAGAAGCATATGAAATATTTTCTCATAATGAGTTGAAATATGTTGAGTTTTGTGGTTGTGATTGCAACACATATCAAAATCTGTTAGCAAGACACCATCGGAATAATGAGTTCTTCTCGTAAGAAAATCTCTTTCAAGCCTAGTGAGGGTGCATCCTTCTGTATCAGGGTCAGGCGTAGATATCTTTTTGGATAGCTTGTGCGTATCTCAAATTGTATTGCAGCTAACCATTTGTAGTCCTAAATATCTGTTTGTTATAAATGTAGTGTAAGACTTGCATCATAACCTCACAGCAACAAGAAACTCAGAATTATGGTTTATGTTGAAACCATTACCAAATTGACCAAATATCTCCGAATTATATCATCCAAATTACCAATGTCATCGAATGGCCTATGAAAGTGAAAACCAACGGATAAATTTATGTATGTTGTGAGGTGAAATCACATTGTCAGTTTTTCATGATAAACTGATGGCGACTATTATGTTTGGAACTGCAGTAAAAGGCTTGTAGGAAATGCTAGCTTCTTATTTTTATTTTAGAAAGGGATTGTGAATGCACAGCTACGGAAAAAAGAATTGGAACCAAACACGTTATAAATTGGCTATTGGAAGAACAAATTTGAAGTGCTAAAGTATTACTAAATTTATGTGGCCATATATAAGTTCACTAATAGACCTGTGGATAAATCACTTGACTCATTCCCATCCAGATCATGAATGTTTGGAATCCAAATTATGCAAGGAGAAGTTGTTTTGGCTAATTCAAATTGAAGGGTCGGATAAAGAAATTGGGTTAGCTAACTTGAACTGAAGGGTGAGATAAAATAGTCTATTTCCAGCATCGTATCTAGGATACCGGATACTTCATACTTGGAAAACTCATATACCTATTAAACAGTGTTGTAAGCAAGTGCTAAAATTCACAGGTGGACTAGAGTAGGCCTGTGACTAAACCTGCAAAATTATATGGCTTGCAATGCTACGAAATGAAACAATATCTCATTTTATTGTAAAGATAAAAAAAAAACTTTTTGCTCTGAAGCACTCTTGTAAAGATAAATAATAATATTACTTGATTCTCTGAGGTAATTTTGATCTAAAGCAATTCATGACTCAATTTTTTTTTTGTTAGGATAAACAAAATCAGCAACAAGCTATTGAAAACAACAAGGTGTATAACAATTCAGATTATTCTAGTTATCTGTCATACAAATTGAGCTGACGATGTCGATAGAAAAACTTTGGTCATGTACAAGCTAAATATACAGCATAAACAACTTCAGATTTCTAGCAGTGACATGGAGATAGCCAATGATACTGCAACAATTTCATATTTCTACAAGCTAATGATACGAGCACTAATTTCAGACTTCTAGTCTTCTGCCACTGCTCACCATTTCCGTGTAGCTATAACATAAATCATTTACTTCAACTCCATTAGTATTTGAATCTGGTTTTGGACAGCCGCAATGGGATATGCTTAGAAGCAAGACTCGTCACAGGGAAGTGTCTTGTTTAGAAGAAAGAATCTTGTGAGATCTGATCTTCAAATGATCTTAGACTAGTTAAAAATACAGTCAAATTAATAAGCTTCTCATCTTTGACTTGTATGACAAAGTGATGGATGTTAACAAAATACTTTTGCAGTAAGTAGTAACCATGTATCCTATAAGTTGAAATTAGCTTGTGTATCTTAATCTTTTAGGAGCTCTCTCATTTAACTTCTCTATGACCATATATAAGTTTATTAGGAAGTTTCCTTAAATGAGAAACCCTGCACTTATTTTAATTGGTAAGCTCTTATCAGTTAGGATCTAATCCAAATTACGAAGGAATGTGAAAGTATTAAGTTACTTTAGCACAAAAATCCCCACACCTGTAGAAAAGAGAAGCATCTTTACTTTGAAATATGCTTAGTATGGTCCATTGATGGGACCAATCGGGAAATGGCTGTTGGATTGATTAATTGGTTGGATGTCCACATAAGAGAAATTGTTTACGAAATGTGCAATAATTTAGTTAAATTGGACATCTTCTGGATAATTCAGGTTTCTTACAATTTTCTCATCTTTGGTTTAATATTTAATATGGCCTTGGTTTTAACCATGTGTTATCTTATCATGTCTTGTAGAGTATTTAATTCTATTTTTTTGTAGGTTGTCTGGGTTTGGACCGTGAGATTACCTGTTACAGTGGTTACACAACCGATAGAAATCCTTTTCTACAGGCATGATATATAGAAGGAAGTGGTGCAAAGTTGGACTTAGGCAATGCTCTCCCCATCCTAACTATTTTGGTGAGGTTAGTACTGTTGGTGCAGCATATGTTCTTTGATCCCTGAAGGCTATGTTAAAATCATTTGTTAGTGTCTAGTATACTATTGACTACAATTTATTTCTAGTGGGTTGTAGTTTATATTTTTGTCTCTGCCTAAGCAAAGATCCATATTAAAGTGAAAACTGTTTAGCATAGCTGTTGAGACAAGTAAATCCTATCATCCAAGGGATTGTTGAGTAACCTCTTTTCTTGGGGGTGGAAAAAACTCTTGCAGTTAATTCTTTATAAATAAAATAAACAGGTATGCAAATGAATTCACCGACCATATGACTTGCTACAATGTGACGTGGTTTCAGTGAAATGCCTGAATGAACTATTTGCTTATGTTGCTGTGTCTCATATATGTTTTTTGGAACAGAAAATGTTATATGTTAGTTTTATGTTGTGAATGGGGATCGATAGAATTCTCAACTGTCTTATCACTTAACTCCTTAACTCCCCCGTCCCAACCACCAAGTCGGTATCATTTATGAAGTGGTTCTTTTTTCCTTTTTTAGCAATTGGCTAACGGTCGGTATACGAGGTGTAAAATATTAATCAAACTTCATGAATGCTTAACTCAGACATTGCTTTGGTGGGGAATTTTTGTGGCGTCTACAACTACACTGAACAAAGTTGAGTGGCAGGTAATCATTAGATCAATTTTTCTGACACTGTTGCTTCTTTTCATCAGAGGCATTCCACTGCTCGAGGTTTGCTTCTTACCTCTGATTTGGTCAAAATTGTGATGCTATTCTGTCTCTATTCTGATGATGAATTGCATAATGGAGGCAGGAAAGATTGCAGGCAGCAAGAACTGCAAATTATAGGATGGGAAGTAAGTATGTTTACATCTACTGGAGCTGATAGGCTGTTACCACATGTTCTTCACTTTAAGGCCTAAAAAATTGCAGAGTTACCATTTATTGTAAATAGTTTAGATATGAGTGTTCTGTGTTAGTTTTAGCTACTAGTTTTTGGTTTCATACCAAATGCAATGTTTTCAGATCATGTTTAGTGTTGCAAAATGCAGTGTTTTTAGCATACTAGTGAGTTGCATGATTGTATTATGTCTTGTATATTTTCAAAGTTAAGTATGAAGGATTTAGTGAAAACAAGCACATTGTTCAAACAATGGATTCATGAATGGGGATCAAGGAAGAACCTCAACTTCGATATACATGACATGTTTGGTAGTGATATTTTTCATTTAGAAGAAGAAAGCTCTCCCATCTTTGAATTGGTCAGATCGGAATTGGTTGTCATGCTAAACCAATGACTAAATTTGCTAATAAAAGTGAATTGCTAAAATTCATAGGTATGACTAAACCCACTAAATTATATGGCTTGCAGGATAGATAAGCAGATTCTTTATGATCTGAAGCACTCTTGTAAGAATAAACAAGATTACTTATTCTCTACGGCACTGTTGATCTGATGCACTCTTGTAAAGATAAACAAATTCAGGTAAAAGATATGAAAATAATTTCAGACTTCTAGTTTTCTACCATTGCTCACCATTTCAATCTAGCTATAGCAGAAATCATTTATTTCAATTCCATGAGTCCTTGAATCTGGTTTTGGAAATCTTCGATGGAATAAGCATCAAACATTTTTGAACATTGTACTCATAGCTTAAATCTTTAGAACATTGTACTTATGGAATTTAAAACATTTTAGAAATACATTTTCTAAAATTTCATCAAAAATAATGGAATTTAAAAGATTCATATTTTTGGAAAACAAATTAACCAAAGTTCTGCATTTAAGGCAAATTAATTTTTAACAACTAAATTTAAAAGTTCTCTATCACTTTTAATCAACATCGATCCACCATTTAGTAAAGTATTGCATGCAATATAAAATTAAAATGCAATACACTACTAAATGGAAGCCGACGCAATGAAAAGTGGAACCCTTTGTTTGATATTATAACTCATTCTACACCACTAATTTATAGCACTTTACCTCTAGTTTGTTGGCCAAAGTTTCCGATGTGGAACTTTAAAACCTTGTTTTACAATCAACATTCTAAACTCTTCCCCTTACCTTAAAAAAATGGCTAAATTGCATATTTCGTCCCTTAACTTATTTGTTGTTTTCATTTTTCTCATGTTAAGTTTAGGTCCTTTAAGTTATACTCCGTCAACCAAATAAATCCAATTCATCAAAACCGTTAACCCTTGTTTAATATTAACTGTTTGACTAAGAGTGTTGTAAGCAAGTGCTAAAATTCATAGGTGTGACTAAACTGACTACATTATATGACTTGAAGTGTTACGAAGTGAAACAATGTCTCATTTTATGGTATAGATAAACAAATTCAATTTTAATCTGAAGCACTCTTGTAAAAATAAACAATTTCATGACCCAATTTCTTTTGTAGAGATGAAACAATTCAGCTAAAAGATATGTAACAATTTCATATTTTTCTAGTTACCTATCATACAAACTATGGTGAAGATACAATTTTTGGTCACCTACAAGCTTAATATACAGCATAAACCATTTAAGATTTCAAGCAATGACTTGGAAATAGCAAAAGAAATAGCTACAATTTCAGATTTCTAGTCTTCTTCCAGAGCACACCATTTCCATGTAGCTATAACACATAAACCATTTGCTTCAACTCAATGATGAGTCATTGAATCTGGTTTTGGAAATTTTCGATGGGATAAGCTTAAAAGCAAGACTCGCGACTAATTAAAAATAAGAGACACTTAAAAATATAGTTAATTTAACAAGCTTCTCCTCTTTCACTAAAATGCATGTTAACAAAATACTTATGCTTAAAGCTTATTCAGGAAAATACTTTATGAAAGAACAGATTAATAAGATTAGTGCAGCATTTTTTGTGTCAAGATGAATAGAATATGAACAAATGCTTCACATGAAAATCAAAACTGCATAAAAAAAAAATAAACTATGCCCTCAACAAAACTTTGGACTACGTCCAGACCTGACACAAAGTTTCCAAACACATTAATTTAAATATTTTTCACACAATCTCTCTTCAAGTGGCATCAACATTCCTCACTTGGCCTATTTGCCACAAAGTGTACACGCAGAATAGACTTGTTTGAACCAAAATTAACCCTATTCAAGTGGGTGATTGTAAGTGGGTGATGTTAGACTTGGTTGCAACGGGGTATACCGGCTCATGATGTTAGATGCCTCTATGCATGAGTCGGATTAGTCGTTCATCATTGGTGGGTTGAAAACCGATGTGAAAGCTAAAAAAAAAAACAGAACCTAAAACGGTAACATTTTATAAAAGTTTATGTATTTATTGTATTGGAAATTAAAATCTTTAATTTTTAAAAAAATCTGAAGGCACTTATTAACAAGACCCATAGCCCATAAAAGAATTGGTGATGCTCTAAATAGCAAAGTTATTTATAACTTTTAATTATGTTGACAAAGCCATCCAATCCAATATAACATTAAGATATAAAATCATATCATCCAAACACCGAGTAGTCCATACGGCTAACCCCATCACACCAAAATAAATGTCGAAGTGTTCCATCCTCTTTGAATGTGTGCCTCCAAAACATCATATCATATGTACTACACAGCCCCTTAAGGAAATCAATTGCATCCTCTGCATCTGTACTATTCCTCTCCCTGTTCTTGAATTGCTCGTTGTACATGTCTCTTCTTGTATATCCAAGATTTTTAAATCCACTAGCCTGTGAAGCAAAGAAACCATAGATGCGTGACGTAGGAATGCCAGCTTTCCTCATTGTTTTCATTTGGTATTTGTCATAATCGCTCATCTTCCTATGTGCAGGTAGCATTCCCTCATACTTCCCATCCAAAAAGGTGTGATTGTGAATATCGTCAAACAATTTTATGTATCATCGACCACTACCAGCGTCAACGTGTACTTGAATTTTTGCCATGCAACCACACCTACTAGTTGGCTTGTGCTCTCTTTTCCTATCAGCATTACTTGCAACCCTGAGACCTTCTCTATGACAAACAAAGGTTTGTTGAACAACATCGCCATCCTTGTTGTTAACAACACGGCTTCTTCTACCAGCAAATCCACGTACACAACCGTACAAATTTTAAAACTTGAATGCAACTAAACGATCAGGAAAATGGTACCTCATGATTTCATCCGACCCTATTTCCTTAAAATTAATTCTCTCAAGGTCAGCCATGCAATCAGCACGATCATGCTCGAAAAACTATCAAAATTTGTAGTTCCTGCATTGCATTTTGGCACGGCCGTGTCAGTAACATGCACGACTGTGCTCGAATGCAGTTCAAAATCTATCCCGTGAGGACAAGCACGACCGTGCCATTAGGACAACCATATTTACTTACATTAGGACAAGCACGGTCGTGCGTAAATTAAGCCCGACCGTGCACGACACCAGCTGCAAAATCTTTCTCAACAACTTTGTCTTGCAACCATTGTTGGCTTCTTACCCTCTTTCATTGACCAAAAACTAACATTAAAATGATAATTCTTCTTTCAATTATGGTATCTTAGACTCTTTTATTAGCCAACAACACTACTATACAACAACCATATAGCATAATAAATCATTTAAGATGATAAACAAAGTTTTATTCATACCTTTAAGTTGAAAATGAATCTAGATCTATAAACCAAACTAAGCTGCAATCTCCAGATCAATAAAGGAAAATGAAATAACGTTGAACAATTTTGTTGATGAAGAAGAACTTTAAGTTAAGCATGAAGGAGAAACAATATCTAGAAATGTCAAGAACATGGGTGGCTATGGAGATGAAGAAAAATGTTAAGCTTGAAGGAGAAGGGAAACAAAGCTCAAAATGAGATTTAGTGGTGTTTCACGTGTGAAGAAAAAATAAAATATGAATTGCTACTCTCATGTTTCAATTTTATGGGGTTTACAAGTAATTGCTGATAAGTGGTGGTTTTTAGGGGGTGTGAGCAGCAGAAACAATAAATGAAATATTTTACAATATAATATGTTTCATTAAAATATTCCAGCAGGTGAAAAATCACTTTTTACCGCCAGTTGTCCAAAAATTCACCCCTTGTGCATGGTGCACAAATCTTTTGCTTGTGCATGTTAAATGCCAACTCCAATCCAATATAACATTAAAATATAAAATCAAAATGCAATGTACTATTGAATGGATAGTCAACTCTTTGTTGGCACATTATCACCGTTATTGTACACCACTAATTTATAGCCACTTTACCTCTGATTGTATGCCAAAGTTTCCGATTTGGGACTTGAACAACTTGTTTTAAAATACAACATTCTAAAAAACACTGATAACTTTATTTTGGTACTAAAGCCATACAAATTTTCCTTACTTGAAAATCATCGTTTGAAGTATCTACACCTACAAAACTGTCTTCTATCACCATATATGTGCTTTTGGGTCTGTTTTCTATTTGCATCAATCTGTAGTCGTAGACCTCACACTTAAAAACTATGAATTTGATTCTGACTAACATAACTTGTCCAATACTCTGTCATTTGAACATAGTCGTCGATCAAAGGAGCCGTCTGCCTGGGGTTCCTCCACCTAGATATATTTCCATTAAATCTCTCGATGTGGCACATTTACATTTTAACCGCAATTGTATACTAATGCCACCTGATGTGTTTTTTGGAATGGAAAAATTGATAAAATTTTGTTGTGTCGAGTCCTTTTACTTGTACCAAAGTATGTGTCCTGCCTAGTTCGTTTTCTGGGGATGCACATTCGAGTTTTCCATCCATATTATAAGTCCAACATTACATCGTTTGAACATACTTTATTTTGACAATGTTCCCTGGAAGTTAGACATTGATGCATTGAATCTAACGTGCCTTTGATATCATTGCAAGTTATTGAATCTTTTTTGAAACACTGCAGAACTAGGAATGATGAAATCTCTCGTGCCTTTGACATCATTGCAAGTTTACATCATCTTCAGAATCTATCTATCAACTTGAGTCATTCACATATATGAGTTGAATTTTTCTTTTAATCAAGCCATATATATATATATAGATTTCTTTTATACGAGTCTTTTTAAAATGCGATGGGATCATAAAATATACAAAGTCATTTGTTAAGGTTGGTATTTGAGAGGGGAGGAAGCCGAGTAAAATTCTGGATTCATTCTTGGATCCTTAGATAATCCCTTGAAAGATATGTCGTCACTACAAAAAGATTAATGGAGAATAAATGGTTTTCGAATTTTGTATGGAGGATACATATGTTTCAATGGGAGTCAGAATAGTTAGAAGAACTTTGGAATACTCTTAAGAAGGTCACTCTTTCTCATCAAGTTGAGGATGATTTGTGGTTCATACAGAGAGCAAATTCTCTGTGAGATCATTTTCAATGGCATGTTGGAATGGAGCTAAATTTTCTGGTACAAATCAGCCAGTACCAACAGTTTGGGGGGTATAGCACCCCCGTGGGCTGAATTACTGTTGAATCGAACTCATAGAGTTCTCTATTGTGGGTGCAGAATAATGAAGCATGTCCCTGGAATTTACGTTTTCGGAGTAATAAATTAAAAAGCATACTGGTTGCAATGGAAATGCGATGTTTTCTCATGTGCATAGGGAAACAAATAGCATTGCTTATATGCTGTCAAAAGGGGGGGCGAGAATGATAAGTAGTTGGATTCAAATTATTCTAGTTATCTGTAATAACAAATTGAGATAAAGATACAATTCATGGTCATCTACAAGCTAAATATACTGCATAAACCATTTCAGATTTCTAGTGACGACGTGGAAATAGCTATAGATACCGCAACAGTTTCAGATTCCTACAAGCTAAAGAAACAATTTCAGACTCATAGTCTTCTACCACTGCTCCCCATTTCAATCTAGCTATAGAATAAATCATTTACTTCATCTCCAAGAGTCTTCTAATCAAGTTTTGGACAGCTTCTATGGGATACGCTTAGAAGCAGGACTTGCGACTGGAAAGTGTCTTGTTTAGAGGCAAGACTCATGTGAGAACTGATCTTTTAATGAATTTAGACTAATTTAAAATATAGTTCAGTATACTTTAGGAAAAATTATTGCCTTGGAAAAGTACCGTTAATAATTCAGTATAATTCAGCAAAAATTGAAGTGAACCTAACATATCTTGAAAAAACATTATCAAAAACTATACCTGTAGCTTAAACCATTGTGAGAATAACCAAAGAGAAAATTTCCGATGGGGAAAAAAATTGCAGCTTGCTCAAAGCACTGTGATATTAACACATGTACATTTTAATATAAACATGTGTACTCGTGACTTATTATTTATGAACATACTATGAATACATAATAACAAGTTGTCCAGCATTCCAGATTGGAAAATTAAGGCTTTGGTCATTTGATCACAACGTTCAATTCATCGAAAATAAAATGTACAAAAATCAACCTACAGTGTTATCTCAAGTGTTCCAATAGTCAATCTATTCAGATCATTTCCTAATGTAGCAACTAGTTCCCCACAGACCACCCCACATACCACAGTTTTTACATAATCAACCTACAGTTTTAACTCCTAATTTTACTTTTTGCGGTAGATATTTCCTTACAGAAATCACAACGATTAAGACAAACTCTCAATCTGCTATTTTCAGTTTTGGATTGAGATTTGGAATGAATTTGATTTAGCACGCAGCGAGACAATGTATATGCTTAAAGAATAATAAGACAAAGTGGAAGTATGAAACAAAAATGGATCTGGAAATTTATACTCATCAACCATAACATATTTGCCTGTATTAACATGGCCATTGAAGGCAAGACACTTGTAACCTTTATGATTGGGAGAATATCCCAAGAACACAGCACAATCATCAAACCTATATTCCAGTTTATGATTAATGCATGAGTTGCAACAATGAACATAAAATGAATGTTTAAAATCAAAACTATATCCAAAGATTTTCAATGATTTGAATTTCTAGACGATATAGGGTCTAGACCATACATTTCATTGTACACTATCAGATATAATATAACAAAACAGTGTTATCTATTTTTTCTTCTCAATCTAACAAACATTAACATATATCCATTAACTAAGAAAGACCAATTAGTTAATCCTTGTACCTTTTTTCCTCTTTTCACCACAAAGTCAAATTACGAACACCGTCGATAACACTACCATTATTGCTGCAAATAGACATATTCTGTAAACCATCTACAACGCCACCATCGACATGAGCACCAGAAGCAAACCCATAGAAATCGGTGATAAGTTTACCAATTTCGACAATCTGTTCAAAGATATGGTTAGGAATAGGGTTAAGAAACATCTCAATGTTAATCTTCTTGTCATAGTAATTAACAGCGTCGTTTTTGAGTATTTCAAGTATCTTATCGGCCACGAATCTGACGGTACTGAGCGGCTGACCGGCGAGAGGCTGACCGGGGCGTGGCTGCTGGATAAGAGTGAGCAGATTGTTGTAGGCAGCGCGGGTTTTGTTAGTTTTAGGTTGGTAGAGGCCGTCGTCGACGACCGGGAAGACGAACTTTTCTTCTTCTTCTTTGATGATGTGAATATGATACCGACGGCGTCGTGGTTCAGCGTTTTCTATGGGGAGTTCACGAGCGGGAGGGGAGAGGACTATATGTGCACCAGTGTAGTTGTATTGCTTGAAACGCGAGTCTGCCATGTTTGGAAACACCAAGGCGATTCAAGAAGAACCCTAATTGTAAAAAAGTTATGCAATGACATTTTTTACACACTACTAGCTTAAATAGTCGGTCAAGGGATAATATATATATCTATGTTGTGGCATTTTTCATATTGCACCTTTTATTCGATACAAAATCAATTATTTTATGCATTTTCATCTCTTTAATATTCTTTTGTGAAAATAAAACGACAATATCATTTAGTGAAAAGATAGATACAAAAAAAGTATGTAGTGGGTTCTATCATTAATTAAGTATTTCCCATTAGTATTAATTATTTTCAAATCTCTTTTTTACGCACACTTTATATAATGAAAAAGGAAAATTATTGGCTAGTTGGGATAATGAAAATATCAGTCCAAAATCTCATATGGTCTTTATATAAAGTAAATATAAATATACTTATCTAGTTTGTTAAACTTTTTAAAGATAAAGGAAAAAATTGAACATATACTCATATCGTGTTTGTTAAACATATATTTTAATATTTGAATTTACATTTATCTATTTGTTATAAGTGCTATTTGTATCGAAAGTTGAGAGTAATTTAGGAAGGAGAAAAAGTCAAACCAAAAGAATGCTTGATTTTTTACGGACTTTTTCACTTTCAATTATACATTTAAAGAAAGTTTTCTTTTTAAGAAGTTAAACTTATTGTTCTTTCAAATTGAGATCGGGGATAATCAAACTTGAGACCTTGATGAAGAGCACACATACTCTAAAGTTTCAAGCAAAGTTGACTATAAGAATGCTATTTTTGTTAGTGTTATTAAAAAAAAAAATAAGAATTTATAGTATAGTTATTATCTTGTTTTTTTAAAGGAATTATATTTGTTACTAAAAAGATAAGGATAATTTGTTACAATATGCAAAATATATATTATCTATACCTATAATTTTTATCAAAATCAAAATTATTTAATTAACATTCATAAAAAACATTAGACAAACGTACACGAGTGCACGTCCAAACGCTGATATTATATAATCAATTAAGTAACTATCATTCACTAACTATCTTTGAGAAATCTGTGAGACTATACAAACCAACTTCATTAAAGTTAGGAAACAGTTAAGTATTCGTCGTGAAACAGCTGCTTCTCTCTCAATTGGGTTCAAAACGGTATATTATTGAGAAACAAACTAAGGTTAAAACAGGAAAACTTATGAATTAAGTAATCTTTGTCAAACCCTTACTTGTGGATTAAGTATTCAAGAACATTGTCTGTTTATAATCAATCACAGACACACATTCCCCTTCCGTAATAACTCCTTCCACTCTCTCCATGGCCAAATTTTTGGGTGAAAAAAAGGTTAGAAACCACATACCTCAAGATCTTGCATTATTAGTTTTGTCAAAACTTCCTTTAAAATCTTTGAAGCGTTTTGGATGTGTACACAAAACATGGTCTCTCTTATTTGAAAACCAGTATTTCATCACCATGTTCAGGGATAATTTCATATCTATTTCTCACTCCTACTACGATGATACATCACTCATCATACACCAGGTTGTCCATAAAGGTCGCAGCACTGCATCCTTTTTGCATTTACTGTCTAGTCAGAGCTTTGAGAATAGACTTAAATTGGACTTGCCAACTCCACTTCAAACGGAGCACCCTATCTTTTATATTTTGGATTCTAGCACTATTAACGGAACTCTTTGCCTTTCCAAAGCAGATCACAGTCATTCCTCCCTGTCCTATGGAGTCTGTGTCACCTGATTGGAGCTCTTTGATTTCTTTTCATGGATTTAGTTATGACCGTGTTAGAGATGACTATAAGATTATTAGGTGTCTAAATCATCCTAAAGTATGGGAGATTTATAGTCTAAGATGTAACACTTGGGAAAAACTTGATGTCAATATGCCTTCACGTTCACACTACAATGATCTATTAAACACGAATGATGGAATATGTCATTGGTTGTGTGAAACTGATGATCAACTTTGCTTGGTATCATTTGACCTCAGCAGCTATGTGTTTTTTACAACAAGCACGCCCATAATAGATCACATATTAGATTTGGAGGATCCCAATGATTATGGTATGGTGGCACTATTGGTGATGTTAAATGGGTCCATCGCTTTGATCTCTTGGTATGTAGGCAAGCCTACCTTTGACATATTAATTTTAGGTGAACTTGGTGTGAGTGAATCATGGACTAAACTCTTCACTATTGGACCTTTGCCCTCCTATATTCAGGAACCTATTGGAGTAGGGAGGAATGGTGATATATTCTTCCAAAAAATAAAGATGGAAAATTAGTCTGCTATGATTTAAGGACACACATGGTTGAGGAAATCGGTCTTGAAGAAGCACCATCAAATAGAATAACTTACAAGAAAAAGTGGTTTGTCAAACTCGATCACACATTAGTTGGTTTTCTTGTTCTCAACTAATTAAGAGATTTATGATTGTATTCATTAGGATCATTTTACCTTGAATAATAAAAAGTGGTTTGTCAATCACTCATTATCATAATTATGATTATGCAGTAAGCGAAAAATTAATAAAGCATTTTATAATTATGAATATTGTTGCTTTATAAATTATATATTGAAAGTCTGTTATCTTTCTATTTGATAGTATATGTTTGACTTGATGAAAATATCAAGTTATTTGAAATGCTTTAAAGAAAGATGATTAACTGATTGCTTTGCAGAATACAAATGAATGATCCAACTCAACTATAGGAAACATATATTACAAAGAATGAGTCTCAGTAAAGTCTTCAATATGAGCGAGTAAATTGTGCATTAGTTTGAATATGCTATATTGTTTGTCATTTGATTTAATAGCTGCATTGTTTATTTCCAGTAGTTGGAGTTTTTGGCATTAGTAGTTGATGATAGTTTGATATTATGGGATTATATCTATCAAACAATTACTAAACTCTTACAAAGAAAGTTATGAAGAAATTTTGTTGGAATATTATGCTGTCAGCTGCTTCATGCAAAGTATAAAATTTTGTGTATGTGTCCAATTGAAAAAGCCATTTAACTAGCTTGTGTTAATTATCGTCTTAATTTTGACACTCCTAACGAACCTGTCGGAACATAATTTGATGATAAGTTCTGTAAACACGTACTACATTGGGTTTGGCCATCTTTTAAAATTCTGTTAACATTCTATGTCACTTTGGTGTAAGAGAGAGAGAGACCAAGATGTTAATGTTTGGATTTGTAATATAATTTTAAAAGTTTGTGAAAGATATAACAGTTGCAAGTCTATATGTGCATCTCCCTATTTGGTTGCATTTATATGTGGAAACTATTTGCAGTGTGTAGTGGAATTACCCATCACAAGTACACTGCAACAAAAACTGAAGAGCCTGTCATTTTGCTAATATGCCATTATGTATTTATAAGTTTAAACCTTTTCTGAACCTAATTTTAAGTATTATTGTTTACTTTGTGAAATTGTATGTATGCATTGTGAAAAAGATGAAAATTGGATAAGGTGAAAATCAAATCCCTTTTTAGATACTAACAATAACAATTGGTAAAACATATTCAACAAATATACTCTAGTGTGTGGAAACAACAAAAGAGTAAAGTATGGAATGATACAGTAGATACACAATGTTTTGTGTTGGAACGTGCAACATCCATGCTATTTGAATGGAATAGAATGCAGCCCGAAAGGTGCAGATGAGTTCAACGGTTGATGGGAATGTTGGGTCGCAAAATCAGCATTCTAGATTGGTTAAATGGAACAAACTGAGTATAGGTAGAATGAAATGCAATATTGATGCTTCTTTTCCTAATCGTGAAAATAGATTTGGAATAGGAATGTGTATCCAGGATGAAGTAGGTGCGTTTGTTCTTGCAAAAACGGAATGGTATCAACCTAAGTGTGATGTGCACATTGGAGAACCATTGGGTTTGTTGTTTGCTCTTCAATGTGTTCATCAGCTAAGCTTAGGACCTATAGATTTTGAAGACCTTGTAATAATTAACAGTAACGCCATTCTTTTTCAGGGCAGGATCGTCCTCTTGAGGTTGAGGCCATCATTGCCTAAGCAAAACTCATGTTGTGCCACTTTCCCTAATTGAGAATGGAGAACAGGTGTTGAAGAGGATTGTATGGATTTGCATATGGTTTCTCTATGAAAACATAAACGTTTCTCTGTACTGTACATGCATGTGGTGTAGCTATTATTAGGTTTTGCTTATTAAAGAAAGATACATTAAATTTTCTTAGTTCACTACTTCTCTAGGAATGGATTATAGGGTGAGTGACCTAGGGCAATTTTGGTGACGCCTACGTTACCCCTTGATGAATAAGGGGTCATTTATCCCTAATGACAAGTATAATTCGATTTTGGGACAAAAAAGATGGAGATCGCATCCATGTTAAATGAAAGAGATGAAGAAGTTCAATGTTCTTAAGATGAAAATGATAACCAATTATAAGAAGAAAAAAACCTTATCAATGAGGCAGGCATTACCCATTGATGAATTGAGAGTAATTTACGTCTAATGTCACCTATGATTCGATTTTGGAACGAAAGAGATGAAAATCACATGTTGAATGAAGGATACGAAGAAGTTTAATGTTTTTGTGATGAAAATGGTAACTCATAATAATAAAGATGAAGAAAATGAGTTTTTTCTTTGATAGGGGTAAATTACTCCCAATTCATCAAAGGTATCGTAGAAAAAACCATATATCAGCCTCCAATAGCAAAAGGAAGGGGCATATTGCAATTATGAAATATGAAATCTTGGTATGCATTTTTTTTAACCAATGGCACATGTAAACTGCAAGATTTCTAGTCCTCTAATCTACTTCCTTAGTTTCTCCTAGAGTTAGAATTTTTCATTATTTGAAGATGAAAATGTAGGAAGCATTCATTGAGATAATCACATAAAGTTGCATGTTATTAAACTAAGGTGTATGTGTTCTTTTCTTTTATAAAAGCTACACGGTCATCTTGCATGGCAGCAAATTAATTAATCATTCGGGGATAAGATGAGGTTTACCTTACATTCACCGGGTAAAACACGTATTTCCAGATGAGGATGAGTTAGAAGGAGAATAAGAAGTTGCAAACAGATGGGTGGAAGATTTTACTCACGTGTGTACGGCCGTTTATGAGATTCTAGTGACCTACAGGCAAACCTACAATTTGGGTCATAACTAATAAGTATATATAAAAAAAAAATCCTAAGTGTGAAAATAATTTTCTTGAAGATGATAGTTTTTATTACGTTAGGATATGTGATATTCAATTCTCTAATATGTCATTATTTTTCAATTAAAATGTATATGATTTTAGCATTCCCTGGTATTTTTTTTACTTAATGAACCCCTAATTTATATGTTGAGCCTTAAACTTGAACTTATTTTTTCAAATAAATCTATATTATATTAAAAGAAAATAGCCTTTTTTGGGCTTTATTTTTTTCCTTCTAAAATTATCCTCAACTTTCAATTCAAATAGCACATTTAACAAATAGATAAGAGTAAATTTAAATATCAAAACCAAATGCAACAAGTTGTATACGTCCGATTTTTTTCATCATTTAAAAAAGATAATGGATGAGAGTGAATTCAAATATTAAAAAAATGTAATAAACACAATTTTTTTTGTTGCAACACAAAATATATTGTGTAACAAACACGATATGAGTATATGTCCAATTTTTTCCTTTATCCTTAAAAAAAGTCGAACAAATTAGATCAAGTATATGTCACTAATAAATATAATCAATAAGAAAATCATCATTATTTTATATAAATATAATCAATGAATTTATTTTATCTGAATGAATTTATTTTTTCGGAATGCAAATTCTATGGTACATCCAAATGTTTAAGCCGGTACATTAAATTAATAATTAAATGAATTGTTTTTTTGAAGAAAAATAATTATTTTCTATCATTGATAATTATAAAAATTAAATCTTATTTACCAAAAGCGTCGACGAAATAAAATTTAATTTTTTTAATTTTTATTACTCAAAATGAAGAATATTGATTATTTTTTATGAGAAAATGTTCAAAATTTAATATGATTCTTATAAACATAGAAATTATGTTTTTTCTTATGAAATGATGTTTTATAAAAGGCTTAATAGCAGTTTTCGCCCCCTATATTTCAAAAAGTTGCGATTTTGGCCCCTAACTAAATAAACTACAAAACCGTCCCTTAAGTATTGACTTTTTTTGCAGTTTTGGCCCCCAAGCCAATTTTGACCAAGTCAATGCACACGTGGACACCACGTGTGTATTTATTTATTTTAATTAAAACTGCAAAAAAGTCAATACTTAAGGGGCAGTTTTGTAGTTTATTTAGTTAGGGGACCAAAATCGCAACTTCTTGAAACATAGGGGGTCAAAACTGTTATTAAACCTTTATAAAATATAAACCTCAACAAATAGTTCTTTACTTCCTAAAATGTTTGTTAAGCTATCAATTTGTGAAGTGTACCGTAAAAGTTGCATTTTCCTGAAAAGAATGAATAGTAAAAAAAATTGAGAATTGAAGAACAACAAAAAAAGAAAATGGTGACGATGATGATTGCTAGAAGAGCACTATGTTCCTTGACAAGCAAGCAAAACCCTAATTCCCTTTCCTCCTCCTTCTGCTTTCTTGCGCTACGTTCCTCCAAGTCACCAACCCTTCCCTTTCCTCCTTTGTCCGCTATCTTTGCACCGGCAAACATATTATCGATGACCATCCTCGTCTGATTAACTGCGGTGTTAGGATAGTGCCTGAGAAAAAGGCATTCGTCATCGAGCGGTTTAAAAAGTACCATAAGACCCTCTACCCGGAACTGCATTTTATGATTCCATTGGTGGATAGAATCGCATATGTACATTCTCTCAAGAGAGAAGCCCTCCAAGTCTCTAACGTTTCTTCTGTCACCGCCACTTGCCTACCTATCACCATGAATTGTGTGCTTTATGTCAAGGTTTCCTATTCATGCTTCTTTATATTCGAGTGTCTAAATAATTTCGGTCACCTATTTCCTTTTCTTTCTTCATGATGTTCTTCTATTTGTTTCGTCGTGCATGCAGGTTGTGGATCCTAAATTGGCCTCTTATAGTACTGCCAATCCCATTTTTTCTCTCACTGATGCGATTATTGTTGCATCGCGTCAACAGGTTGCTCACACTACTCTTGACATGCCCTTCAACAAAATTGAAGCACTCAGTAACAGGATTTTGGTGAGTTTAGTTTCTTCAATTTTTATTTCCCTTTTCTAATGTAAGGAGTCATGCTTAGCTACTTCAAGTTCAAGTCATAAATACTTAAAACTCTTGTGGGTTGAAATCTTTAATAAGTACCACATAGGTTAGGTTAGTTCTGAGAAGAAGAATGTGTCTCATTGTGGTGTGGTGAAATTGTTGCAGAAGGACATGTGCGCGGTTACAAAACGTTGGGGTAGGAAGTGTATCTGATATGAAATAAGTAAGTTTTTAACAGTGTACAAATGATTTCCCTTTATTTTTCACTTGATGGCTTCTAATTAACTTCTTTTGTGTCTATCTTTTTCGTAGAGGATATCTGTCCTAAACACCGGCAAATGACATTAGAGCAATCACGTGAAGGTGTGTCAATTCGATATTCCAATTCTTCATATGTTCATAAACTAGTTATTCAAGTTTTTTTTATTGTCATTGGTCTAGTGGGGTCTTAAGCCAAAGAAAGGCGAGCCATAAACTGAACATTGTTTATGAAAAAAGGAATGCAGTGAACGTAGCATCAGAAGATACTTGGATGGAATAAGTTAACACTTAACCGAACCAATGTTTTAATTACATGATAAATCAGTTCCAATTTCTAATTATATAACATTTAATTGGTTAAGATAGTTTTGATGTCCGTTATGATTGATGTGCTAACTCTTTTTAATTTCAGTTTGGTTTTTATGTTTAGGAGTTCATATGTAGATTCTATATTTGAGATGAACGATTTTCTGCATGGCAAGATGATGATGAATTATGGATAGAACATTCTTAATTGTGTACTGACCTGTGTTCGTTCTCTTGTAACCCGTGAACATTAATTTGTAACGCGTCATCTGTTTTTTTACAGCAATCAGTTCCTTTTGGAAGAAACCACAACTGATGAGCTTGTTTCATGTAACCATGTTATTATATTGGAAGAAACTTAACAGCATTCATTTCCAGATCTGCAACACGAGGATGAGGTCGTCATTGCCAAAGCAAGATATAAACTTACTTGTGAGGTTCAGGCATTCTTTGCCGAAGTAAGAGCAGAAGCTGGTGAGTTTATTTGTGAGGTTAAGGCCTTATTTTCTGAAATAAGAGCAGAAGCTAACGAACTTCCTCGTGAGGTTAAGGCCTTATTTGCCGAAGTACGAGCAGAATTTATTTGTGAAGTTAAGGCCTTATTTTCCGAAATAAGAGCATAAGCTAACAAACTTCCTGGTGAGGTTAAGGCCGTATTTGCCGAAGTAAGTGACGAAATAAGAGCAGAAGCTAACAAACTTCCTGGTGAGGTTAAGACCGTATGAGCAGAAGCTAACAAACTTCCTGGTGAGGTTAAGACCGTATTTGCCGAAGTAAGTGACGAAATAAGAGCAGAAGCTAACAAACTTCCTGGTGAGGTTAAGGCCATATTTGCCGAAGTAAGTGACGAAATAAAAACAGAAGCCAACAAACTTCCTGGAGAGGTTAAGGCCTTATTTGCCGAAGTAAGTGACGAAATAAGAGCAGAAGCTGGCGAACTTATTCGTGAGGTTAAGGCTTTCTTTGTTGCAGTAAGAGAAGAAGCTAATCAACTTTTTTGTGACGTTGATACATTCTTCACCGAAGCAAGGGCAAAAGATAATGAACTTACTCGTGAAGATGAGGTAGAAGATATCTATCCTTCATCTCGGCACGTAGCAGAATCAAAAAAATTGAAGAGAACAAAACTTGTCAAGTCTAAAGGTAAATCAATTTGATATTCCAATTCTTCAGATGTTTAGGAATAACATTTTTCAGCATTTAGCATCTTAAAGTTAGTTTTACTACCTTTATGATATCTATCATTCATCTCAGCATGTTTTGTTTATTGTCCTTGATGATATGGGGTGTTAAACTGTTGGGAAATAACTGTTCGGAATCACACCAATGAAAAACAAAGATGTGTGGAGCAAATGGTTGTGGTAATCCTAGGTCTAAGTGTCTTCAAGCAACAACACACACAAGAGCTAAAACAATGACACAAACACTAACCAAGCATAGAGATAAGCAAGCTTAAGAGGAAATAAACAAACACACACAAGATG
>Ga0228711_1003032_pt1 | contig 26051 bp, 9 predicted proteins | sample MedpolnodulmetaG_2_FD_177996 | JGI IMG/M metagenome (GOLD analysis project Ga0228711, IMG submission 177996) | Root nodule microbial communities from Medicago polymorpha collected in Santa Monica, California, United States - brown nodules | ecosystem: Host-associated > Plants > Roots > Nodule... | reverse complement strand
CCCCCCCCAAAAAAAAATAAATGAAGATAGATTCAAGGGATGTAATGATGCTTATAGGAGCCTTGAAGAAGTAAAGGAAGTAGACTAGATAGATTTTAGAAGAACCAATCGGGCACCCAAAGATAAATTATGACTTTTCCACCCAAATAGTCTAGATGTAACGCGATCCAGTAGAGGTTTCCAGAAATTCAATTTACGAGAGTCTCCGCCAATAGGAAGGCTCGAGTAAAAGAAGGGTACATGACCAATTCTACCACTACAAGAAAAACACCAAACTGGGACGGATTTAAAGAATTATGTAAATAAATTATTTTAGTTTCGTCCTAAACTCCTTCTCAAACTTGTGACGGGCTGAAAAATTCTGTCCCGAAAGAATTGCGACGAGCATATTTACAACGAAATATTTTTTCCTCAGATTCCGTCCCAAAACTGTTTTGCGACAGAAATTTCAACTGCTGTGTGACGGAAATTTTCGTCCCATATCGATGTTTTTCTTGTAGTGTACAATTAAAAACCATAGAAGCTTTGTCCAGCCAGGACTCCGATACATTAACACCAACAAGCATGCTATAAACCAACGTTCTTAAACTTAATCTTCAATGACTGTTGTTTATGAATAAACTAACGTGAATTATATTTTGAGCCAGATTGTTTACGCACAACCATATAAACTTAAGCCTTGACAATTAATTTGATTAGACTAATAAGTTCTTTGCACACATAATTGACCAATCATTTAATTTGTAGTTGAACTTGTTTGGGGACCATATTCTCTCCTGTGACTTGTGGGTTCAGTCAAATCTAAGCCATTCATTTTCAACTACTACATGTGAGGCCCTCAACATTGAAGTAATTGAATGATATTGATTTCCACTGCACTCTCAATTAAAAATTTCACTAGAGGAGATTTGCACCCACTTGTTTAAGGTAAATTTATTCGGTGTTTGGTAGTTTTGGAGATGTATAAGTAGGAAGTTTTCGAACTCCTAAAGGCACGAGATTGGTTCTTTGGTTATGTGTAGGTGTTGGTGTGAAGGGTTGTTGGATTAGGGTCTTGATATCGGGTTGGTTTGTATCAAAAATCTTGGGTATAGGTTGTTTCATGATAGACATATGTGGCTGATGGAGTGTTAAAGCTAGGACAAAAGGGTGATCGGGTAATGTTGTATTGGAATGATGGTTATGGTAGGGATGGATAGTTTGGGTTGTTTTAGGGTTTGACAGTTGTTGTGGTGGTGGTGTGTAGATTGTCAGTTTTGGTGAATGGTTATGGTGAATTGTTGGTTGTGGTGTGAGTGGATAGTTTAGTTGTTCAATACGGTTAACCATTAGTTCTTTTTTGGAAAGAAACAAAACATCATTGTAGGCACACCTAAACATTAAATTATCATGACGATTTGGTTGAAGGTCATAGGGAAAAGTGGGTTCTCCTAACATGTGATCTTTTCTCCTACTCCAATCGTTTAACACTTCTTAAAGCACATCCCATAAGGATATTATTCAATGGCCTCCAAGTTTTAAACATGATATTTCTCAATGTCTATTGGTTCCGATGTTGTATCTTTGTGATTCAAATGGGGTATGCCTTCTTTGCTCGTGAATTACTGTCGACCATAAGGAAGGAATGCCAATAGGAGAATACAAGGTTAACCTGCAAACAATGTGGTGTGACTGCGAAAAATTTCAAGCTTAACATATTCCTTGTTCACATGACATATCACATGTTCTAGCTTCAGTCATGATTACTCTTCATATAGATCGAATTTACCGAAATGAAACCGTATACACTGTCTACAACATAAGTTTCAACCCAGTTCACCACCAGTGCCCCAGTTTGACTATGTGAAGACCAAAAAATGGTCGTCCATGACCAAAATGGATGATATTGAAAAGCTTCCAACAAAATGTGGATTGTTATGGTTCATTGGTCATTCTCACAAAAATTGTCCTAATATTGCCCACTAATTGTATTCCCATTGTATTTTATTGTATTTTGTGAATGTGGTATTGTATTTTCAATATTACTTACAATTAAATCGTCTTTTTATTTTAATAATTATTTATAACATAAAAAAAATGCAAAAACTATATTTAATTGAAAATAACATAATACAACATCCTTAAAAAAAAAGGGTTAATATGTCTTTACCCCCCTGTAATTTGGGCGAGTTCCGATTTACCCCCTTGTAAAAAAAAAGTTTAGATTCCAACCCTATAATATGAAGATTCTCCACAAAACACCCCTGTAATATGAAGATTCTCCACAAAACACCCCTGACCCCATCCAGACGCTGACGTGGCATGCCACTGTCTAACTATTTTAATGTTAATTTTTTTTAAAACCTGACATGTCTTTTCAAAAATGTCCTCAAGTTTCAATACAAATAACACATGTAACAAATAGATAAGAATAAATTTAAATATTAAAAAAAATTCCAGATTTTTTTTATCCTCAATTTTTGAATATTAAAAAATAGGGCTAATAGGTCTTTACCCCCCTGTAATATAGGTCATTTTCGGTTTTCCCCCCTGTAAAATATTTTTTTTGATTTACCCCCCTATAAAATATTTTTGTTTTGATTTACCCCCCTAATAGGCCAAACAAAAACGAAAAATTCTTGAAAAATAAAATAAAATTGGTTTTTGTTTGGCCTATAATCAAAAAAAATATTTTACAAGGGGGAAAACCGGAAATGACCTATATTACAGGGGGGTAAAAACCTATTAACCCTAAAAAATATTCTCAAATCTGTAACACATCGTAAAAAAAATTATGGAATTAATTTTCGAAAAAAAAAACTGAATTTTCCTAAACTTGTATCCAGATTTTTAAAAATAAAACTATTTTCCAAATTTTTTTTTTGATGAGAAAATTTAAAAAACTTCTTTTTATAAAAAAAAATCTGTTTTGAATTTCGAGACATATATATTTCCAAATTTTCAAAAATAATTTGAAACTTTTTTTTTCGAAATAAAAATTTTGAAATATATATTTCAAAATTTTCGAAAATAATTTTAAAAAATTTTGAAATATATATTTTTTGTAAATTATAAATTTTGGAATTTTCGGAAAATATATACTTCAAAATTTTTTTAAATTTTGGAAAATGTTTTTGGTAAAAAAAATCCTGATTTTTTTTTTACAATTTTTTTAAAAAATAGGCACAAATGCCATGTGTTCCTTTAAAATAAATGAAAAACAGAGTTAATTATATAGTCAGCACGCCACATAATCAGATATGCACAGTCAGCTCGCCACGTCAGCAATTCTGCACAGTCACATAGGTCAGGGGCTAAAATCAAAGAATCTTATTTTACAGGGTTAGAATCTAAACTTTTTTTTTACAGGGGGGTAAACCGGAACTCGCCCAAATTACAGGGGGTAAAGACATATTAACCCTAAAAAAAACATAATACAACATTAAGACAACAAATAATTAGAATTACATAAACTTAGATAAACAAATTTAATATAACACAATAAGATATATTGGTCATAATCTTCTGACTCTTAACATACAACATCATTGTTTCATTTGTTCTTGTTCGCCATTGAAACATGTCTTTTATGTCAACGACATTATCAAAAACCTTAATATCAGAACTTATTTTGTAATCATTGTGGCCGTTTGCCAACGAGATGTAAGGATCAACATATGTGATAACAATGACCTTTCGAGTTTTATCATAAACTAAGTAAAAAAAAGTGGTTTATTTGTTCCTTTAACTTTGTTAACATCTTTGTTGGCTCTAAATACATTTCAAACAACTTCTTTATATAATCGAATTTATCCATGTTGCGTACAAGAGTAGAGATTATGAAAATTAGAGAAAAGAAGATGAGAGAAATTGTAAATAGAAGAAAGTGAGAATTGTAATTTCTATTTATATGGAATTTAAACATTTTTAGCCAAATAAAAATGAAAAACAAAAAAAATAATATAAAAAAAGGCAGTAGAATGTCACCATCTGAGTGGAAGCCATCTTGAAGGATGGTGGCACCATCTCATATGGCGTTATGTAAGGGGAAAACAGAAACTAGAAAATATTGGAAAATATTGGGTATATATTTTCATAAGTGGGTTAGACAAAAAAAATCTCAATACTCCCAAACGATGGAGGTTGCTTGTGACCCTACGAAGGTATCCCCAAAATATGGATTGTGTTGATTTTATAGGAATAAAGTAAAAGTAGAGAGTACATATATATTAGGAAATCAATTAAGTTTTGGTGGATTGTAAATTTGTAAGCTTGGTGAAAGTTTTTGTCATATATTAGGAAAATTTGTCCTTTCTCATTACCCATTTTGATAGCTGGTTTCTTGTCACTTCTTTCTCAACGGGAAAGTCAGGATGGTAGTATCCAAAATAAATCATTTTTATTCTTTCAAATAAAATATTAATCTTTTTTATCTTGCTTTTTAGTTGTATCTTTTATTTAATTACACATAATAATTCTAGCCAACTACCAGAAATTACTAACTTTATACTAGCCAACTACCACTAGCTACAAATGAGAGGTGTGTTACGTGTGATTTTCACTCAAATATTATGCACCAACTACTTTAGAACCATATGGTCAGAATATTGTTTATATTAAATTGTTGATTATTTTTATATGACATAAAAGACATACACGGGAAAGCCTCATGCAACACCAAACACACATTTTTCCTTGCTGTTATTTTTTCTTTGGCAACATATAATATCAGAGTGAATTTATTCCTATCATAATCTTGCATATGTTGATGATTAAACGGTTCATAAACTAAAGTTTGAAGTGGAAATTCTATGCAAACAAAGATATTACAAAACACGAACCATTTCTAATGGTAGTACAATTTATTTTTCAAGCAGAGTGGTAACATTTATACATTTAAAGAAATTGATGGGACATGAGTTTGGTAGGAAGACTTGGGGAAAGTGTTTAAATGACTTAAGATCCTCTCCATTTATATCATTTTTCATTTGTTCCTTTTGGAGAGATAATTAAAGACACATAAAAAGTAAAAATCATAATTAATAATGGTGGGATCCACTCAATGGTATGACCCATACTTTTTTTTTTTTTCATGTATCTCTTTTCAAATGACATTTTCCATTTATTTTCATAAATGGAGGGGATCTTAACTCGGTGTAAGTGAAACTGGATTTATTATTAATGCAAATAGATTTATGGCTAGAGAAACTTCTATTGGAGGAGTTAAGATTCTCTCCATTTATGTTTCTTTTAGAGATAAAGACACATAAAAAGTAAAAAAATAATTTATTTTTTGTGTATCTCTTTCTAAATGACATTCCCCATTTATTTTTATAAATTGAGAGGATCCTTACTCGTGCAAATCAACATTAGTGAGTTCTTAAAGTACAAATCATGCATCAACTTAATAATAATTTACTCCATCCGATCTTGAATATAAGCAACAAAAAAAAAAATCAAACATTTTAAGAAAATTAGTTGGTGTCATTTATTTCTCTCAAAGTTATACAAAATACAATTGTAATTTCTAAATTACCCTTCATGAAAACTTGTTCCATGAAAAGAAAAAAAAATCACATTAATTAAAGGATAATTTAGAAATAGTAACATTTAATACGATAGAATTAGTTGACATTTGCTTATATTCAAGACCAACAACTTTTTTGTTTTGTTGCTTATATTCAAGACCAAAGGGAGTATCTAGGGTTGGGAATAGGCCAGGCCGGCCTACAGGGGCCTACGGCCTGGCCTGTTTAAGCCTGATCTGGCCTGTTTATGAAAAATGTCAGGCTTAGGCTTTTGAAAAAGCCTATTTAAGTAAATAGGTCTGGCTTAGGCTATCAAAAAAGTCTACGAAGCCTGATAGGCCGGCCTATTCATGCATATCATTAAAATTTATTTTTTATTTATATTAAAATATAATATTAAACATAAAAATCAAGAAAAAACACAAATAATAGACTTTTTAAATAGGCTTTGAGGCCTTATAGTGAAATAGGCTTTTAAAGCCTTATAGCAATAGACAAGCCTTATAGTAAAATAGGCTTTGAGGCCAGTTTGGCCTATTTAGAAGTAGAGAAAATTGAATATTTTATAACTTTAATATGAAGTAGGCCTGTACATAGGCTTCTAGGCCAAGCCAGGCCAAAAAAATAGGTCTATGAAAGGCCATAGGCCAGGCTTAGGCTTGCTAAAAATTTCGTAGGCCAGACTCAGGCCTATCAAAGCCTGGCCTGGCCTGACCTATTCCCATCCCTAGGAGTATCTATATTCATATTTAATTTTGGAGAAATAATATTTGTACAACAATTATTTGACAACTATTGTGACAACTTTCTCTCTCATACCCACATTACGTTCTTACTTTCTTTATTGCTTTGGTTTTTGTGGCATATCTCTTTTTCTTTGTAAATTTATGATTGTACCAAAAATTATAATAAAATTGGTTGTTCAAATAATACAACTCTTAATTTTGGGTTATAAATTAGAGTAAAATACACTCCCCTCCCTTAAATGATTGTGATATTACACTCCCCTCCCCTTAAGTTTTAAAACTCATATTTCCCTCCCTTGAGAGATAATAATATAATATATTTAATCCACTTTAAATTTTTCAATAAAGTTTAAATCATATTCTATTAGAATTTTTTTAATTACTTTAATACCCTTTTGCCTACTGCCATCAACATCATTGCACATGCTTATCTAAAAAAAAACATCATCAGTCATCACAAGCTACAAAAATTGAAGGCAATTGCAAATTATGTCTTTTATTCTCTTCAATTTCCTTGGACATGCATTGAAATTGGGATACACGTGCCTTTCTTCACTGATTCATCTTTCACAGTTCCCACGTCATCTATCGACAACCATCAGCGTTGCAATCAGCTATCTTTTAGGAGGAAAAAAATAAAGAGAAAGATGCACACAAATAGACATAGGGTGATTAGTTTAGAGATCAATTGAAGGCAAATATTTTGAAATTTCTAATCTCAACGATGGCGATTATGTAAACGAATGAAAGATGAAAACAAGGGCAAGGAAAAGGGTATTATAGTAATAAATTTGGTGTTTAATGGAGATTTACTACCAAATTTAATTGAAATTTTTAAAATGGATTAAATATATCATATAATTATCTCTAAAGGGAGGGAAGTGTGTGTTTTAAAACAAGAGGGGAGGGGAGTGTAATATCACAATCACGCAGGGAAGGGGAGTGTATTTTACTCTATAAATTAATGAGCAGTTAAATTATCAAGTTAATGATATTTGAAAGCCTAAGCAACGACACATTATAAAAAAGCCATATGTCACATGAACTTTGATTAGACATAATTACTACACTTATTTCAAACATAAGTCACTTTTGTTAATGATCCGAATCGAAAGTCTAGTATTTTTAGTTGTTCCAAAAGAACCAGAACAAGAACTTATTGAATGAATGGGAAAGTGTTAGGTAAAAGGTGAGTTATATGTGATAAAGGAGAGAATGAAAGTTGTATGTACAAGGTGAGAGTTTCACTCGAATGTCATGTCCTAACTACTTTAGTATAAATATATCTTAACTTGGTTTTTAAATTTTATGTTTAATTGAAACCTATATTTTTCTTTATATCTCTTATTCTTTGAAGTTAACCAGAACGCAAAATGTTACCCTAGATTTAACCTAACTTCAATGATTAATTTTACTGTATTACCCATATTTAATTAACCCTATTTAATTTAATCAAAATGTTATTTTCAAATACTTATGAAATCTTTTATCTCTTATTCCTTAATGTTAACCCGAACGCAAAATGTTGCCCTACATTTAACCTAACTTCAATGATTAATTTTACTGTATTACCCCTATTTAATTAACCATATTTAATTTAATCAAAATATTATTTTCAAATACTTCTGAAATCAAAAGCAACAGATCACTCCTCAATCCAATTCTATTTTTGCTCCTATTTTTTTGAAATAAGAGATCGTTCCTATTTTGTTAACAGATCGCTCCTACTTTTTTTTAAAAACAGATCTCTCATATTAATCCAATCATTGCTTAACAAATTATCTTTTATATTATGCATATATTCAAACAAATATGATTTATGAAAATTGAACCTTGGATCTCAACACTTTAATCATTCAAACAAATTAATCATTTAATGTCTCAACACTTTAGCTATTGGGTAACATTTTATGAGATAGAAAGTTTATTTAATATGTGTTGATTTATAAATAATTTATGCGAATACTAAACAGTACGTCAGACGCACGGGTCAAAAGTCTAGTTATCAAAATATGAAGAATATTACCTATAATTTATACTATATATAAAGAAAATATCATATTTTGACTCTTTTGGGCTGACTTTTTCTCTTTCTAAAATTACCCTCAAATTTCAATACAAATAGCACATATAACAAATAGATAAAAATAAATTCAAATATTAAAATAAAAGTGTAACAAACACGATAAGAATATATATATATATATATGTGTGTGTGTGTGTGTGTGTGTGTGTGTCAAGTTTTTTTTCCTTTATAATTTAAAAATGTAACAATCTAGATGAGTATACTTACTTTTTCATTACCCCAATTATACCATGGAACAACTTTACTATAATAAAGATTGTTGTTGGTATCATTAAAAAAAAAAAATTTAGATTATATATATTTTTTATATTGTTGGTGTCATTGGAATAGATAACCATGGTTAATTTGATTTGTTATAATTTGAAAGCAACAAAGATATATATTTTTAGTTTTAATCAAAATCAAAATCTCATAAAAAAAACACCGTTCATAGTTTTCAACCATTAGCGTAATAAAAAGAGCGGAAAAACGGGCACGCGAGCGCCCGTCTTTTCGCTAGTAATACATAAAAAAATTATCAGATTTTGGGTTAGATTATTTATTATTCTAATTATATCCTCAAACAGTTTGAAATCACAAACATATATACGTATAATTTTAATCAAAATTTGACTAACTTTACAACAAAATATAGTTCATATTTACACGTGTTAGTGCAATAAAAAGAGCAGACAGATGGACATGAAGTGCCTGTTTGAACGCTAGTAATATATAATCTATACTACATATAAAAAAAAAATACATGAGTTTTGGCTGACGTTTCCAAGTTTACCCTTCATTTAAAGTATTTTGTACTATTTCATTCTTTTTATAACAATATTTAAATTATTAATTAAAAAATTAATAAATCTCGTTAAAATAACCCACTACAATAAGAACAATATCATCTTAAAATTATATAAAGGATTTAAATTATTAATTAAAAAAATAGATAAATCTCATTAAAATTCCCAACTACGATAAAAACAATATTATCTTAAAAATATATACAAGAAATATGAGAATTTGAGTTGGATTTTTCATTATATTATAATAATATTATATTGTTGGTGTTATTGAAAATGATAAGAGTTTATATTATAATTACAATATTGTTGTGTAATTGAAAAATATAAGCATAATTTGTTACAACAAGTCACAAACATCTATACATATAATTTTAATCAAAATATAAATTTTAATCAAAATTATTTATAATTTACACATGTTAGCGCAATAAAAGAGCATATAAACGGACACAGGGTGCCCGTCAACCACTAGTAGTAATAGTAGTAGTAGTAATACTAATAATAACAACGACGACGACAACAATAATTATTTTAAAACTCAAGATCTTCTTAATTTTATGTGTTTAATGGTCATTTTGTAAAAAAAAACAATATTGTTTTGCATATTGAATACAAATTTATTTAATAGAAACACTACATTAATGTTTATATTTTAAAAATAGTCAGGAGTTTTTAAAATTTTATCATATCAACTTTCTCATATATGTACATAATTTTGTTTTTTCACGTATATAAACAAATAAAATCCACAATTTTACAATTCAACTATTTAACTAATTTTTGTATGTATAAGACAAAAATATTTAATAAAAACATTACATTAATACTGATAATATTTATGTAATATCTTTCAATATTCAACAATATTAACAATAAAAAAATAATCTAATTATTTTTGCATGACCGTCACTTGCAACTTATATTAAAAAGGTTAAAGAAAACAAATTTTATTAAAAGAAATATTAGGATAAAAAACTCAAGGTAACAAAAAGTGCAACGATAAAAAACTTAATTTGGAAAAGTTAATCAGCTATCTCGTTAAGAACTTAACTTGGAAAGCTCATTAGGATAAAAAACAATATAAAAAAAAGTGCAACGAAGCAAAATTAACGCTTGGTCTCTATACCAACTTACGACAACAAAGGCCGGCGTTTTGCTTACAACAATAACCAAAACCTTTGCACTATACAATCACGATCAAACACATTATTGCAAGGCATTAATGATATCTCATCACCATCTCTGATTTTATTTAAGCATACCATGCATTTATCACCAAGAAAGACAAAAGTTTTAATTATTTTGATTGCATCGTTGAATGCATGCGTATGCTTTAGTTTTTATTGTTTTGATAGAACTCTTCAATCGCCGCTTCCACTGCAACTTCGTCCAACCAAATATGCACGCGAATAGATAAACTAACAAGATGATATGAAATTCACCATCCATCTGTGGTTGAAATTCTGAACAGCATTTCTTGGGTTAAAATATGGCCTTCAGTTGAGATTGTTTGATAGGAAAATTTGATATAAAAATCAAAAAATAAACTTATCTTCAATTTTGGGTGGTGTGCACGATAACCACCGAATAAAGTTTCAAAGTTGAAATTAACCATGACTCTAGACTTGTGTAACGATTAGATTGTAAAGGTTAGAGAGGGTAGTTACACTTATTTATTCAAAATTTTCTTCTTGTACGAGTGATTTTAATAAATTTAATTTCAGTTTCAAAATTGTGTTCTACATTATATTGCATAGTCTTATTTGATGCTTCAACATGTTTCATTTAGGAAAAATTAGCCCAATAAGATGATTGGTTTTGTTGTAAGAGATAAAAGCCTCCACTACTTAACTGTCAAGAATAATGATGTCATAATTAAAATAATTAAAATGATACTAGTGTGAACCTACCAAATAGTGCTCTATGACACTTTATTAGGACACCTTTCTTTTTTCTAGAATGTTTTCTATGCATTCAAAATTTTCTTTTATTGTTGTTGATAATAAGGCAACTTGTGATGCATGCCACTTTTCTAAACATAAGAAATAACCATATTAAAGAATGATTAGTAGAGCTTTCGAGCCTTATGAGCTAATATATTTTGATATTGGGGTCCTCTTTCTATTCGATCAATACATGGTCACTCTTATATTTTAACTGATGAAGATGATTATAGTAAATATACATCTTTGATTCTAATGAAATCTAAAAGTGAAACCAGACAAAATGTCATTAATCTTATAAATATAGTAGGGACACAATCTAATTCCAAGGTTAAATGCACCCGTACAAATAATGGTCTCGAATTTCATTCCAAGGTTGTAAGCACACATGATAATAATAATCTCACCTATGCCTTGTTTGATTTCCAAAATTTAATAAGAACCTTGCATTGTTCAAGTGGAACAACTGATGGTCTATTTCTTAAATTGTACCCCTCTGTCATGTTTGACTTAAAACACATCTTCTTCAATCCTAACTACATATGCTAGATGAATAGACAAATGAACAATTAGAAGAAAAATTGATGGAGGAAAAATTATTTCAAGTTCACATAGATTTAATGCAAATTCAGCATCCAAACATTCAAACTCTTCAACTTTGACAACATTAGAGCATAAAACCCTGAATAATGAACTTAACTTGATTAGAACTCTTACAACTTCTTTGCGTAAAGCAGTTAGTGCTTCTACTTTGAGAAAATATTCTTGCATCAATATATGGGAGTCACGACTCTTAAGACCATGAATTTTATGTTGTTCAAGTTGAACAGATCTAGAAATACAATTGGGATCAAACCAGCCAAATTAACAAGAATTGGGCCCAAAGGACTTTTTTTTTTAAAAAATAAAAAAATTGCAGTGTTATATTTCAATTTTTTTAGGGACCAAAACCCAAATAACCATATTTGCATGGACCATTTGTATATTTTAGTCTAATATATAATAAAAAATAGGTGTAATATTTGTTTTGAGTGGTAAAATTACTAAGAGTGTTTCAATAAAAAAAATATATATTAAGAGTGTTTGCAGCTAACTTGGCTATAGTTAAATGTCCAGTTGGTAATTTGGCATTGATAGGATTTATTTGACTATAAGAGTCATACCAATTTAGAGAGCCACATATATGATCACTGGCTCCTGAATATATAATCCAAGAACCTTGAGCCACATATTTGACACTGACATACAAAAGTGTGTGATTTTGGCGAGCACTTCGCATAGCATCACATAAACATTTCACTCTGAAACTACATGAAGGGATTGGCTTGTATAGTCCAACTCTTCCCATAGAATCTTCGAACTCGGATTAAAATTCAGTTAGAAAACGTGAATCTTGTTTTAATGCATAGATTTCTAAGCTTAGAAATATGTACCAAATCACCCTATGCGATTTTTTTCCATGAATATGATTGATTGTGCAATAGATTCGGAAACTAAATTCATTATCCATAAATTACAAGCATGTTGCACCGATTCCATGCACAGAAGGATGGATGGAAAGAATAAAAAACAACTGGAATAGTACCATTAACAAACTCGAACTTCATCTTTCCACAAGCAGCACGCGCATTGAACGCGCCCAAGAATGGAAGTTTGAACCGTTCAAGACTGGTGTAACAGAAATTGATGAAGGACCATAGCTGGGATGAACAAAGAAAAGAGATGATTGATCCAAAATTGGATCAAGAGAACCAGAAGAAGATGCAACGTTGTTGCATGGAGCCATGGAAACGGAAAAAGCACTCTCAAATCAAGAGGCTTGGAATCAATATAGAGATTAAGCAAAATATAGAAGTGAAAATGAACTTGTTGGTTAAACTATGTGTAACAGTTTGATACAAAGGAAAAATGAAAGCTATGATAACATTCTCTAACTACTAACTAGAAATAAGTGGGATTGGAGAATCTTGTTGTTACTTGTTTAGCAAGTTATGTACACTGTTGATTTCTTTCCTTCATTTGTGTTACTTGATTCATTATTCTTCAATAATCTGTCAGTTTCCTTAACTTTTATTCTTATAGTTAGTATCTTTGAAATTCTTAATTATAAAAACTGAAACATCAAGGCCAAGGAAATTATTTTAATCTTAGATACTAGAAAGGAAATTTGCCTTTTGGTCAAAGTTGCCTAACAGCAACTTCTCTCTTTCACCTTTTTCCTCTTCCTACAATATATGTGCATTGAACTCCCTGTGATCGTTTCCAAATTCTCTTCCTTTCAATTTTAATGTTTATGTTCAAATTATGTTTAAGACCTGTTCTTATTTTTCTTTAAGGAGCTTTGCTCGGATTCTCTATATTTTTCTAAAATTCACGGAAGAGGCGTTCGTTCTTGGCTTCTTGCAATGTTTTCTCATATTTGCGGGGCTGCAGTTTTAGTCTCAGTTTGGATTTCTGGAATCAGGTTTCATTGGTTGATCTTTTATCTACGGTGGGAGTTTGTGATTGATTTTGTCAAGGTTGTTTGGTGAGGCATTTCCTGGAAAATTCTTCAGTAGCAAATCAGATTTGTGTTGTGTGGTGTGGCTTTCGTTTCAATCAATGATCCATAGTGCCTCAAGCTTATCGGATCATGTTCATCATGTATATAAATTATGATAAAGCCACTTGTTAGCATTTTTCATAAATTATTATCTAGCTAAAAGATAATAAGAAGAAAAAAATTAAAATGATCACCGGCTTGGCCATCCAAAAAGTGCAACTTATTGTTTGCTTACCTTTCATGTTCTATTTTATTATAATGATGCTTAAAACTTGGAAGCCAAGTTAAGATAACTCTTGGCTTTGAGAACACACATAACATAATATTAAGGAAATTTTAAACTATAATCAATAAATAAATAGCTAGCAACTTTTGTGTAGAAAGGACACCACATCACCATAAAACATTATAAAAAATATATCTCTTTTTTATTATATTGTGGTCAGATGATACATCGGTCAACAAAAGTTGTTTCCATATCCTCCAAGTTTTTTGACAAAGATAGATGAAATTGACTGATTCAAGTTTACAAAAGCAAAAAAAATGATATGTATATCAAAATAAAAATAAAAATTATACAAACAATTTTAGAATATTCTTAGCATATCAATACGAAGATAATGTTACGTTAGTGTATTCTACAATATTTGAAATGTGAAATTTGAAGTCAAATATTTAGATTTGATTGCCTTTATTTATGAGTTATTAGAAGTCAAATATTTAGATTTGATTGCCTTTATTTATATGAGTTATTAGTCACCCAAGAAAAAATGTCACGAATTTTTTTATATATGAGTCATTATTTCAAAATCAATTTCTCTAACAAACATCTTGCTAATTGTCACATCATCTTCATGTTAAGTTTCATGTCTCCGCTAAACATTGTCCTTTGTTTACTTTTGTTTTGTGTTCATGTGATATTAATTTTTGCTGCAAGCTCTGAATCAGATGTAAGATATAATTACTTCCCAAATTTTAATATTCCATGAGGTTAATTAAGTTCAGGTTTTGTAAATTGTAATAATCTAATTAATTTGCTATTGGTTAATTTCTTGTTAATTAGTGGATAAACCATGGTGGAGATTTGTTCAATAGAAGGTATGCATACAATGAACACAAGATCAATATAGAAACGGTACCTAAACTAAGTTTGAAGTGGAAATTCTATGCAAACAAAGATATTACAGCAACACCAACAATATACAATGATACAATTTATTTTCCAAGCTGGAATGGTAACATATATGCAATTAAACAAATTGATGGGTCACTTGTTTGGAAGCAAAACTTGGAGAAATTGACAGGTTTAAATACAACTGGATTTATAATTAATGCAAATTGGACATTGGCTAGAGCAACTCCAACTGTGGCTGAAGATTTATTGATTGTTGGAATTTATGGACCTGCTGTTGTTATTGGTCTTGAAAGAAGAACTGGTGAGCTTGTTTGGTTGACTCATTTGGATAATCATCCTGCAGCAGTTGTTACCTTGTCTGGAACTTACTATAATGGGTTAGCACAACTACACCCTCTTTCTCTCTTGATCTTCTTTCCAATGTTTTATCAATCATATCTAACTGGTTGTACTGAGATCGGTTGGTTTGATCTTAGTTCAATCATATCCAACTGGGATCAAACTAAGATCGGTTTGTTGAACCAATTGCAGTTGAATTGGTTGAATCGTGGTTGGTTCAACTAGTTTTTATTTTTATTTAATTTTTGTTACTTTTTAACTTATATTTTTCTCCGCTAGTTCAATAGCGTTTGTGGTTGAACTGACTAAACTATGACTTAAAGGTCTCGTCGATTTGATCTTCAGTACAATTTTGAAAATACGACTACTTCTTCAGGATTTTTTTTAATGTTGTTTGCACAAATGATATTTAAAGGGAAATCTCAGTCACCGTCTTCGAGAAAAAAATGCAAATATACTTTGGTCCCTATGTAGATTTTGGAACAGAATTCCATGCTATTACAACAGGGTGCTGTAATCAATTACAGTCGACTGATCACAACTGAATGGTCAGGATTGTTTTAACTAAAAACACAGTTTTTAATCTCAACCGTTTGATCCAAGATGAACAACTGAGATTGAAAACTGTGTAAAATTGCGACTAATTTTACAGCAGCAAATCCTGGTCCGTTGAATTTCTACAATCAAGTGGCTTGTGATTAATGCAATTTGATTGTGATTTCGCTTTATTGTAGAGATCGGAAACCAAGAAGAAAATACTTATGATGAATATATATTCTTTTGGAGTATCATAAAACATCGAAAGAATTTATCTAACCTCAACAATCAAGTATGGAGACTCCCTTAAAAAAAAAATTAAAGTTTGGGACCATCATTCATTTTTTTTTTCTTTTCAAAGTAAAATTATAGTACTAAACTCTCAATATATAGGAGTTACTATGTTGGAACATCTTCACTAGAAGAAGGTGCAACAATTGAAGATTGTTGCATATTTCGTGGAAGCCTTGTAAAACTTGATGCTAAAACTGGTGCTATCTTATGGAAGACCTTTATGTTGCCAAATAACAATGGAAAGATAGGAGGATATGCAGGAGCTGCCATTTGGGGAAGTAGTCCTTCCGTTGATGTTTATAGAAAACATGTCTATATTGCCACCGGAAATCTCTACTCTGCCCCAAAAAATGTACTCGAATGTCAAGAAAGACAAGATAATCAAACTACTCCTATTGAACAAGACAAGTGTGTCGAACCAGAAAATCACTCCAATTCAATCTTGGCCCTTGATTTGGACAATGGTAATATCAAATGGTACAAACAATTAGGAGGATATGATGTATGGTTCGTTTCATGTAACAATGCTTCGACTTCTAATTGTCCACCTCAAGGTTCTATACCAGATGCAGATTTTGGAGAAGCGCCGATGATGTTAACTACACATGTTAATGGAACTAAGAAAGATATTGTTGTTGCTGTTCAGAAAAGTGGATTTGCTTGGGCATTGGATCGCGACAATGGAACCCTTCTTTGGTTTACGGTAATATACACTCAATTTGATCCTCTTTTCAATGATGTTTTTGTTAGAGCAAGTTGAAACTCACAGGAATTTTCTTGTATTGCACTCAATCGCAATTAAATATGATCTTGAATACAATAGCTAATTTAATTATGAGCTCAAAATATTACAGGAAGCAGGACCTGGTGGACTAGCTGGAGGTGGAACATTTGGTGCAGCAACTGATGAAAAAAGAATTTATACCAATATTGCAAATTCAGATGCCAAAATTTTCAAACTTTTACCATCAAATAGGAATACAACTTCTGGAGGATGGGTGGCAATGGATGCTAGCAATGGAACAATTCTATGGTCTACAGCTAACCCTAACATCAATAGTACTGCTAGTGGCCCTGTTAGTGTGGCAAATGAAGTTGTCTTTGTTGGATCCACAGATAGATTGGGACACATTTATGCAATTAATGGAAGAAATGGACATATACTATGGTCCTATGAAACTGGAGCTAGTGTTTATGGGGGTATGTCAATTAGTAATGGATGTGTTTATGTGGGTCATGGATATAATGTCTCTCTAGGATTCTATTCTAACTATACTAGTGGAACCTCACTCTTTTCCTTTTGTGTCTAAAGATTTTATGTGGTGACTATATGAATGTATATAAATAAATTTGATGTGAGTGGGGTAGGGTCTAAAGATAAAAGATGTATGTCAATAATTTTATTAGAGGTGTGTAATAGTTATATTTTCTCTCCTTTTCTAAATTTATGATATATGCATCTTCTCTCATTTTTTATCTGAAACTGCATTGGGTAAATTTGCTATTCTTTTAATCTTTGCTTTTCTTTGTCATTGTTGTGATTGAAGTATGAATCCATAATTCAACTACCTAATCCTTTTCTTTTCTTTTCTAGTTATTATAGATAATTAGAAAGTATCTTCCTTTCCAAATGAGACATTAGTTCATGCTTGATACTTGCTATGACATTATGTTGCCAAGAAAATGAATTGACATGCTTGTGAGATGAAAGTAAAAAAGCTGCTTACTATTAAAATAAGGTCCAGTAAATCCATCAACATAAATTCTACATAAATCTATCAAGTCCAACACACCACAAGCCAATTTTATGCAGGTTTTATATCCATATGAAATAGTATCAGCATTCTGAGGGAGATTTAAACATAAACAAGTTCCTGTCGTTAAAATAAGGACATTTATTGCTATATGCTGCAAAAATCAACAGTAATACTATGATCGTCCTCCTTGGCTCGTCAGGGGATTACATAATGCAGTGAATGATTGTCACATGTTTGAATTGCCTCTTTGCGGTTATCAATACATCAATACACCTGGTTCAAGAATAGTGGAACAGATTCGCCAAAGGAAGCCCGTATTGAAAAAGCACTTCTCACCTCTTCATGGAAAAATTTATATCCCAACACCACTTTACAAACCCTAGAATACTCCTCTTTTGCTGCAACTCATCCCATGCCTTGATGAAAACTGGATCGAAGTTTTAGATTCAATAATGCTTGGCTCCTTGAACTAGACCTCATTGATCTTGTGAAAAACAATTAGGAGAAACAACTTTCGTCTAATACCACTATACAAAACTAGATTATTGTATGGAGGGTATATCTACATGGAGTCGTGCTCTGTTTTCAAATTACCGTAGTCTAAAAAATAAGCACGGCGCCCAAATTGAAGAGTTTCGAACTGGTCTGATGACGCAAGTGACCCCCAACTACAAGAAATGTAAAAAAGATTTGCAAACTTACTGTTTCACGAAGATTCATGTTGGCGACAACACTCAAACTTTTTGGCTCTCTAATGGTGATACAAACAGTAAAGTCTTCCATGTTTCTGTCTCAGCTAGGAGATTGAATAACACTAAAAAAGGTGTGTGACGCATCCGGCCACTGGATCACGGCGCATGAGGATCTTTGCGCCCATGTTTTTTATTACTTCATAAACATCTTCATGGAAAATCAAGGTGACGACAAAGTTGTTTTTTCTTGTGTTCAACAAAAAGTTTCCGAATATGACAACATCATGCTTACTCAACCTTTTGCAGGGATTGAATATAAAGAGGCCATTTTCAGCATGCATCCAGATAAATCTCCCAGCCCCGATGGACTCAACCCCGCTTTCTTTCAACACTTTTGGGGAAATCTAGGAGGTGACATTTTTTTCCTCTTGCTTCTTCTTGGATAGAAACGACTACCATGCCCCGATACAGAATGCCACAAACATTGTCCTTGCTCTGAAAAGTAACAGCCCATAGTCAATAAAGGAACTCTAACCTATCTCCGTTTGCAATCTTCTCCATAAAATTATCTCTAAGGTACTTTTCAATTGCCTAAGACCTCTCATTGACAAGTGCAATTCTCCTGCGTAAGCTACTTTTATTCCTTCACCCACTATCATTAACAACGCACCCACAACTTATGAAATTCTCCATAATATGCGTTGCAAATGCAAAGGAAAAAGGGTGTTGTTGCTCTTAAGCTATATATCTCTAAAGTATTATATAGTGTTATTTGGACCTACTTGAAACACATTTTATGTAAGTTGGGTTTCTGCTCCCAATGGATATCTTGGATGATGATGTGTATCTCTATTGTTGAATATCATGTTATTTTTAATGGGGATCGTATCGGCTATATAAACCTGGAAAGGGGATTTTGACAAGGTTATCCTCTCTGACCATATCTTTATATCATATTTGTTGAAGCTCTCTCTGCCATCATAAAAAATTATGAAATCAGCGGCAAGCTCCATGGGAACCGCATTTGTCATACAGCAGCTTCGGTCAGTCATCTATTGTTCGCGGATGATAGTTTTCTTTTCTACAAGGCCTCTACTTCTGAAGCATAGATGGAGTACTCTACCACTACTTACTTTGGGTCATAGATGGAAGATTGGTGACGGCTGAAAAATCAATGTGTGGAGTATGCCTTGGATCCGCAACCTTCCTTCTCATAAACCATCCATGTCGATGCTGCTCCACTTTGAGTACCTACCTCACGGTAAACTCTGTTGAATCCAGGATTGAATTTTCGGAATACAAATTTTGTGCAAATTATTTTTAATCAATTAAGTGATTATGCAATTATGGTCATTCCCCTCAATGCATTTCGAAATATAGAATTGATGGCTCTTATACGATAAAAATTGCTAACTGTATCTAATTTGCCAAGAATGAGGCAGCCTGCAGAATCTCTAAAGCAGAAATCGCACCCGACACTGGAATGTTGTTAAAAGAGGTTGTTAAATGTGTCCTTGAAAAAGATTAATGTGGTTTGTTGAGTTTGTTATAATTTGAAATTCACAAACATCTAATCAGAAAACCATATCTAATAATCATACTTTTCTTCTTTCGTTTTCTTCTACTTCTTTGGTTTTATGGGTTTAGTTCAATAGCTTCATCGTCTCTCTCTAAATCTTTTCTTCAAAATCGTTCGTCTTCCAAACTTTTCATCTTCCTCTCCCTTTCTCGAAATTGTTTTTTAACCATTTTCAATGAAGGTTAGGCATTTTAGATTTCTAGATTTTTGTATCATTCTCACTCTAAATGTTGACAACACAACCACCAGAGCACATGAAGGTTAAGTAATTGTTGAAATATAGTTAGTTATACTCATTTTAGAGTTAGTTAGTGCACTAGTTCAGTCACTGTATAAGTCACTAATTGACTCTTTTGTATCTCTCTTTCACTTTTGTATCATTTTCACTATTATCAATACGAACTAGTGAACCTTCTCACCCGAAAAACAGAACCCGACAAATCCAAATTTTTAAATGGTTATATTTGGCTCTTTTTCCATCACCAGTGGTTTGGCTCAGATTGAGGGTTTAGGTTCGAACACAAACTGGTCTGAGTCGATGCTCTCACCTACTATAGATATCATGTTCATTATTATAGTCATATTCAATTTCCATTCAAGGTATATTTACTAAATATTATTTATTTATTTTACATTGTTATATTTTTTTTTTGACGAAATTTACATTGTTATATAACATCTCATTTTGGTTGGTTATGTGTATGAATGACATGTTAGGTGAGAATTCTCCTCATAATTTATCGTATAAGAGAACCATATATAGGGATTTAAACTAGTCTAAGTTAGTTATAGAGGTTGGATAACTCAACTGATTTGAGTTGGGGAAAATAAGTTGGATGTCCCAAGTTTAAACCGAAATGAATGGGTAAAATATTCATCTAACAAACTAATTATTAAAATTTGTCAAAAAAAAACAAAAAGTCTAAGTTAGTTAAACACAAAAGTCTAAGTTAGTTTTTTTTTTTTGAAGAAAAAGTCTAAGTTAGTTATAAATCAATTATACAATTTCCTATTTCTATGCTATTGACCGTTAGGTTAGTTATGCTAGTTACTAATAGTCACAACCTTTATTCTATCTACATATAGATCAACCTAACACTATTGATTCATCAATACGTGTAATTATTCAGTCCATAACAGTTTTTCTAATACGCAAGCAAGATACATAACATTAGAGAAATTCAAATTCCTATGTCATACATCACCATAAAACATTATAATTAAAATACGATATATTGTTCAACAAAAGTTGTTTGGATAGGATAGTTATTAGTTAACAATTGAACTATAATTGAACTTAAATGGTTAATGAACTCCTCTTAAGATGAATCTTTCAAGAGAACCTTTGATTAGATTTTTCGTGGAAACAATTTTCGGCCGAACTTTAGATAACTATGATCTATTTCCCCTGAAAAACGGAGGATTAATATTGAAAAAGAAAAAAATGATAACTAACAATTGACTTATTCATTTTTATATCAGCACCGCTATATGCAGCGAAAGAGTTTTTCCCAAAATTTTCAAGAAGCCTTAAATATAAGTAAATATTGCAAAACAATTTTAATAATGTAATCCCGAATTTCATGGCAATCATGGTGGTGGTGGTGTTATGTGAGTAAAATACACATTCGTGAAGCCTCATGAAATTAGTTGTCGCTACATGTAGCATTATTCTTTTATATATACCTATCTAGAAATGAAATACTTGATTTGATGTTTCTATTTTATCTTTCAATTATATTCTTCATTAAAATTATTTTAATTTCAATATTATCTTTTGTATGATAATATTTAAATCTTTAATTAAAAATCTCTTAAATCTTTATAGTATGAACAATTTTACTATAACAAAAACAATATAATACAAATACCTATTTAATTGTGGTATATTCCAAAAAATCTATAACCAAACATAATAAAATAAGCATACTAACAAACTCAATAGAATAGCAGAAAAACAAACACGTTAATGTCTGCCTTTTTGTGTTGACAAAATGTTAATGTCGCCTTAAGGATAGTAAATAAATACGAATACCGAATTTTCAGAAGAAAAAAAAAAGTAAATACGAATCATATTTATGTTTGGTAAAAAACGATATTTATATCAAGATAAAAATGCGAAGATAATGTTACGTCAGTATTTTATAATATTAGAAATGTGAATTTGAAGTCAAATATCCATATCTGATTGCTCTTATTTATAGATGTATGTTATTTGAATAATTATTTTTCAAACAACTTATATACAGAGAAATGTAGGTATTGACACGAAAATTAAAGCAAGAGAGATTGAGTAAAAACATAATAAGAGTATGAGAGAGTTGTTTTCAAATTGTCACAATACAAATATCATTTCACTATTCATATGAGTTATTTGTCACCTAAAAAAATTTATATATATAGTCATTAGTAATCAATTTCCTAAGCAAACATCTTGCTAATTGTCACACCATCTTTATGCTAAATTCCAGTTACCGCAAAAATTCAGGATGATAAACACTATCCTTTGTTTGCTTTTGTTTTGTGTTCATGTGGTACTAGTTTTTGCTTCAAGCTTACAATCAGATGTAAGATATAGTTACTTCCCAAAATTTAATATTCCTTGAGTTTTTTATCTTTTTTTAAGTTAAGTAACTCTAGATTTTGTAATGATCTAATAAGTTTGATACTGATTAATTTCTTGTTAATTAGTGGATAAACCATGGTGGAGATTTATTCAATAGAAGGTATGCATACAATGAACACAAGATCAATGCAGAAACGGTTTCTAACCTAAGTTTGAAGTGGAAATTCAATGCTGGCAAAGATATTACAGCAACACCAACAATATACAATGGTACAATTTATTTTCCATGTTGGAATGGTAACATATATGCAATTAAACAAATTGATGGATCACTTGTTTGGAAGCAAAATTTGGAGGAATTGACAGGTTTAAATGCAACTGGAATTATCAAAGCTGTAAATTGGTCAGTGGCTAGAGCAACTCCAACTGTGGCTGAAGATTTATTGATTGTTGGAATTTATGGACCTGCTGTTGTTATTGGTCTTGAAAGGAGAACTGGTGAGCTTGTTTGGTTGACCCATTTGGATAATCATCCTGCAGGAATTATTACAATGTCTGGAACTTATTATAATGGGTTAGCACAACTACTCTTGCTCTCTTGATCTTCTTTCTAATATTTTAAAAATCAGATTTAGCTGGTTCAACTGGTTGAACTAAGATCGGCTAGTTTATCGATTGGTTTGATCTTGATTGTATCATAATTTAATTGAACCCTAGTTGAATTGGTTGAACTGGCTAGTTTATCGATTGGGTTGATCTTGATTATATCGTAATTTAATTGAACCATAGTTGAATTGGTTGAACCGGGGCTAGTTTATCGATTGGTTTGATCTTCATTATATCGTAATTTAATTGAACCGTAGTTGAGTTGAATTGGTTGAACCATAGTTGATTCAACTAGTTTTTTTTTATATTAATTGTGACTTTTAAAATATATTTTAGTGTTAAATATATTTTGATCACTATAAATATTCTAATTTTTTATTTCAATTCCTCTAAAAACTTCTTCGATTTTTAGTCCTCTAAAAAAATTTCATCACTCTTTTTGATCTCTTCTTTTAAGTCTACTCATGTGTATCGTTAAAAATTTTGAATTTTTTTAGTAGTCATGTTTAGTAAATTATAGAACTATCTCTTGCAAAAAGTTTAGTTTTTTTTTTAACAAGGGATAAATTAAATATGAATTTTATATTTTGTGCGCTTAAAAGTTCATATATAATTCATGTTTTGTTAAATAAAAACTATAATTTCTTTGAGAGATTTTTATACTGTTATAAACATTTCTATAAAATCACATTTAAAATTTCAATGGTACACATGAGTTGACCTAAAAGCAGAGACTAAAAATGGCGATAGAAAAAATTTGATGAACTAAAAATCGAAGAAATTTTTAGAGAGACTAAAATAAAAAGTTAAAATATTTATGGAGAGCAAAAACATACTTAACCTTAACCATGCTTTTTAACTTACTTTTTGTGCTCCAGTTCAATTGCAGCTATGTGGTTAAACTCATTGGGTTATAACTCAGATGTCTCTCGCTGATTTGATCTTTAGTCTAATTTTAGTGATGTTGCTTCTTCATGATTTTCTTGACTGTTTTTAGCATGAATTTTGAAAAGAAAATAATATTTAAATGGAAGTTTCATTCATTGCCTTCGGGTCTTCACTAAATAACAAATTGTTCAGAAATACCGAGTTTGATTTTTAAAAGAAACATTTATTAATCAAAATTTACTTATCTCACGACTGAATTCTAGATGACCAAACCCTTTTTTTCCTAAAAATCGAAGGATTGATACAATAAAATCGTTGTCTTCCATAAAAACTGCATATCTACTTTCGTCACTATGTAGATTTTCTACCATCATATCTTTTTAAACATGCTGATTTTCGAGGGGGAGGTTTTTTGGGATGGAGGGGTGTGTGTGGAGAGAAAATGATAAAGAAACCTTTTACCTTTGTTTGTAGAAACCAAACACCTCACTACCAAGAAAAAAAAAAAAAACAAAAAAAAAAAAAGAAACCAAACACCAAGAAGAAAATACTTATGATTAATATATTCTTTTTAGATTATTATAAAAAAATAGTAAACATTTGAAGAATTTATCTAACCTCACCATTCAAGTTGGGGACTATCATTCATTCCTTTTTTCTTTCATGGCCCTTGTATATCTAGTAACTTATTCTAAAACCTCAACATATAGGAGTTACTACGTTGGAACATCTTCACTAGAAGAAGGTGCAGCCATTGAAGATTGTTGCATATTTCGTGGAAGTCTTGTAAAACTTGATGCTCAAACTGGTGCCATCTTATGGAAAACCTATATGTTACCGGATAATAATGGAAAGATAGGAGGATATGCTGGAGCTGCCATTTGGGGAAGTAGTCCTTCCATTGATATTTATAGAAAACATGTCTATATTGCCACTGGAAATCTCTATTCTGCCCCAGAAAACATACTTGAATGTCAAGAAAGACAAAATAATGAAACTGCTCCTATAGAACAAGACAAGTGTGTTGAACCTGAAAATCACTCAAATTCAATCTTGGCCCTTGATTTGGACAATGGTGATTTTAAATGGTACCAACAATTAGGAGGTCTAGATGTATGGTTTGTTGCATGTAAAAATGCTTCACTTCCTAATTGTCCACCTCAAGGTCCTATACCAGATGCAGATTTTGGAGAGGCACCAATGATGTTAACTACATGTGTAAATGGAACTAAGAAAGATATTGTTGTTGCTGTTCAGAAAAGTGGATTTGCATGGGCATTGGATCGCGATAATGGAACCCTTCAATGGTTTACGGTAATATATGTTTTACAATCCGTTTTAACTGATTTTTTGTTTCTACTTATTTGTCATTTTTAAAAGTTCAATGCAATATTAACGATCGATGATGTTGATATGTTCATGACACCACCTTAAGTTTTAGTTTTTGTTAGGATTTCAATTGCAGTTATTGGCGATTAACTATCATTTCAATTCGTTATAAATATATCCCTTCAAGTTGTGGCTTTTTCTAGTTTGAGCTTCGCTACAAGTGCTAGTCTAGTACGAAGTTTCTAGGGATCGAACTTCCAAACACTTGTAGAGGTTCAAATTATTTTCCACTTGGTCTTTTTTAGTTCTTTTATTTTGAACGACGAGATTTTATTCGATGATGGAAAGTACATAGAGTACTTAACCTATAAGCCGGAAAAAAAAACAAGGGGTACTCCCAACGAATCAATCTTCTTGGTTATGATGTTAAGGTTGGAAGAGGGTTCGAGCAAGACCGCCCTTTTTTTTTCTAGCAAGAAACCATCTCCAAGAGGTAGATTTAACCTCATCTACAATCTCTTATACTTCCGAAGATTCTAAAGAGAAAATAATCATGTTCCTAACCTCCTAAATATCTTCTAGATCTTTGTTTTCGCAAATATTTTCTAGGTCTTAGTATGCCATGTTTTATATTTTTCAACTTTAAAGGGTATATTTGTAACAACTTAGTAAGGTTTGCTTGACAAGAAGTGTTAACATATAAGAATAAAATATTAC
>Ga0228711_1003027_pt1 | contig 26081 bp, 9 predicted proteins | sample MedpolnodulmetaG_2_FD_177996 | JGI IMG/M metagenome (GOLD analysis project Ga0228711, IMG submission 177996) | Root nodule microbial communities from Medicago polymorpha collected in Santa Monica, California, United States - brown nodules | ecosystem: Host-associated > Plants > Roots > Nodule... | reverse complement strand
CCCCGTGCCCACCCTATTTTTCAACGAGGCGAGACGAGCCGAGTCAACTATAAAAAGCGAGTTAAAAACTTCGACTCAGTCTGCCAAACATAGTGAGCCGGCCCCGCCCCGTGCCCACCCTATTTTTCAACGAGGCGAGACGAGCCGAGTCAACTATAAAAAGCGAGTTAAAAACTTCGACTCAGTCTGCCAAACATAGTGAGCCAAACGGGTAGACCCGACGGGTCAAGCCCGTTTTGCCACCCCTATGTATAACTCTATGGACTAAGCTTAATAGTGCATGTGTTATAGACTGATGTGCATTTAAAATATTTGTCATAATATTGTTGTTGTTGATTTTTGTATTAATGAAATACGAATACCTATCAATAATTACCAATAAACAGAATATTTAATGTGGGTTCTTGACAAGTTAAAATCTAAGGAGAGTGTATTGAATTAGAATTTTAAAAGACAATTTTTGTATGAAAAAATCTTGTGGATTTTAAAAGACTATACATAAATTTAGTGACACAAATCTTGTAGGTCCCAATTATTTTCGGGTTAAATATGTTTTTTGGTCCCTACATTTTGCGCGACTTTGAAAAATAGTCCTTACATTTTGGGACCCACTAACTGCAACATCAGCATTCCGTTAGAGAATTAACAGCAGAATGTGAAGATTTTAAAAACATTTAATGAAATGTAGGGAATATTCTTTAAAGGGGCGCAAAATGTAAGGACTAAAAACATATTTAACCCTAATTTCATTTATCGTATTATTTAAAATATGTTTGTATTTATCAAATTTTTGCATTGGGTTTTTACCCGTGCAAGAAATGAGCTCCTACGCTAGTTTATAAATGAGAAATGGTAACCAAACACAAATTATCTGACAGAAATACAACACCATAAACAATTTTGACATTTCCACATCAAAGCGGGGGGGCGAGGGGGGGGGGCAATTTTGTAAAAGCACAACATACCCTCTACCTTCTTCTTTTTCGTTTTCTCGTTTCACTTTCTCAGACCATGTTCCCTCTCTTCTCTTTTCTCTCTCATCGCTGTCAGGCACCATCCACCACCACTGTCCTCCCCCACCATCGTCCTCCTCATCGGTTACCACTACCATATCATCATCGTTCCTTCAACTCGTTCACCACAACCAACGGCTTCACGCCGCCGGTGACCTCCACTTTTCCCTTGCACCCCGTTGACCTCCATTTTTAACAAATACTCCATCCATCCCATTTTAAATGACTTACTTTAAAATTGTGCACTGTTCACATGATATATTTTGACCATATTTTTCTATTAATATATAAAGACAAAATATATTATATAAGATGTTGGATTCGTGTCGATGAATATTTTTATACTATCAAGTTTTCATAATTTTTAATAAATTATTAAAAATATTTAATATCAAAATTGTGTATTAACATATGTGACATCTATAGAGAATAATAAAGCAAGCTTAGTATTATGGCAATTGTGACATTTGTCATCTAATGAGAGTATTTACTATTTTAAAAGTTTCTATTAAGGGTAATATTTCCTTAATTATTTTTAAATTATTTTTTTTGTTAACCATTGATTGATTAAATAAATTTTAAATTATTTTAATCGGAAAGCATTAGGTACCAAGTCTCCACGTTCATTACTAAATATGTTGCAGGATATTTTGTTCCTGTAATTTTTTTGGTGTCATTGTGTTTGCTATCAACTACTCCGCTGCTAATGATTATTATAATTATGCTATTATTTGTCGTGATACGGTAGATTCATAGTTTCTTCTCCATGTTCATTTATAGTCTTTATCCATCATAGATCATTTTGTGTTCGTTTTCACTTGGTGCTGCATTATTTGATTAAAGTCTATAGATATGCAATTAAATCTTTTTTTTCACTTATTGTTGGGACGATGTCTCTTTCATTATTTATATGTTTGAATTTGTTGTCTGTATAAGATAGAATAACTTTTCAGTTTTAAAACAAGTAGATTGCTTTAGGGACCCTCTTTTTAGTTTAAAATTTTGCTTAAGGTTAGGAGTTTGTTTATTTTATTTTTTTGTATTTGTATTTCTTAGATTGGCTGTAATTTTTAATTACTATTATCTCTCACAATCAATTGATTAATATAGTTCGACATGAATGACAATGTGGTGAAGGATATGGAGGAGCCTTTGATACATGTGAGACAAAAGACAGTGTAGTTGAGAATGAGGTCAAACTTTCAAACAATGCATTGAAGAGTGAAAGTGAATATTATATTTTTTTATGCCTCTAAGAATAAGATAACATTACTATTATCTATTGTCCTTAAAAAAAATGACTATTATCTATTGAGTATTGACTTAGTTGAAATGTATCTTCTGTTTTTGTCCTAATTAGAAAGACCTTACTTGAAGTACATTTGGGATTAGACAATGCAATCGGCTAAATTTGTTTATAATGAAATTTGTTTTATTGTTTTTATATTGTTATATTTGTATTGGTGAAGGATTGTGTTTTTATTTTGGTTACAATGCTAAAAGGAAAGAAAAAAGAAACAAAGCGAAACATGAGAAACTAGAGAATACTCTCTAGAATAAAAAGTTTCAGTTGCATCCATCTGAAGGAGAGGCAGAAGATCTTTTGAAGGGGAGGCATGGTGAAGCAACTCATTATCCGAAGAGGCTCCAAACTTAGTTAAAAAATCTGCACATTGATTTCCCTATGTAAGAATGTGGTAGCCGATCTCAATATAAATTATTGTGTTTAAAATGCAATGACTATCTTTAATTCTATTTAAAAAAATGACTATCTTTAATTTTCTTAAGAAATAAGTTGTTTTGATTTTAATTTTACGTTGCCTTTACATATATGTATTGCAATTTTGTTTGCATATATGGTAACCTTACATCAAATTTAAAATAATTTGAGATTTGAAGTATTAAACATTTTCATATGTTATATTTTAATAAATTTTCCCCGTATAACACACGGGTATACACACTAGTATAATATAGGACGGTGAGCAAACATGGTCTTTCAATAAAATAAAAAATAACCCAATAGTCAACAGATTCGCATTGGAAAAGAGACAGGGGCCTATCTAACACCCATTCCTTAGAAGTCAAAACTAGCAATGTCATTGATATGCTCTGATGAGGTGAACAAGTTAAACATGGTAGTAATTTCATTTTTTTTTTTTTTATATACTATAAACTTTAGATGTTCGATTTCACGACTTACTAGAGATGTGATATACCTTTTTTTTTTAATTTTTTAAAGAGTGATATACCTTAAAACTTCTAAAATGTTGATAGATATTTGTTAAACAACCCTAAAAAAATTAGTTAAACAAGAGTGTTATTTGATACAATGGATTCAACTACGAAAGGCAATGAATAGACACTTGTAAAGAATGAAACAAGTATTACTCCGCATTTGACATAACACATGCTGCTCAGTACGGTGAATTAAACCGATCAACACTTTTCACTAATTTTCTTTGGTGCCTTGCCCGTGACAATGAGCATTACACATAGTTAAATTATCTATTAACGGGATCATATTCTTGGCAGCAAAAAATAATTTTTCGTTCGTGCAAAATATGAAGTATATTTTTTTTTTTTAAAAAAAAGAATGCAAATATGAAGTATGAACTAACTCGTGCATATTATTGGGTTTTGTTTTAATAGAATTTTATATATTGATTTATTTTGAAAATAAAGGAGTAGATTTTTTTTGAGAGGGAGTAGATTTTTATATTAAAAATCAAATTGAGTAGTATAATAGTATTTTAGGTCAAATCTTATCCAACAAGATATATATATTTTTAAATTAAAGTAGATTAAATTTATATTAAAAAATGTGTTCCCTCAAAAAAAAAAAAAGTGTAAAATTAATAAAAAATAAATGTCTATCCTTTTGTTTATCTTTCTCCCCATCACACACATACATATCTTAAGAAACAAACAAAAAAAGTGAAAATCTCATACAATGACACATTAGTCGTTAATCAACACTCTTCTCACACTTCTCATTCTCTTCACATTGCTTCTAGCGACGGAAACAAACCGTGGCTAAAACAAAATGGCAACGATTAGCGACGAAGAACGCGACGGTAACGGCATTCATCAAACACCGTTACGAATCCCTGAATTGCTCTATGTTTCTGTGAAGATGGAGAATCCAATCCGCGCTGTCGCTGGAAATCTTTTTCCTCACGTTTTTTGTTCTTCTGCATTGCTTGGGGATTGTTTGGATTCTTCGAAAGCTGTAATTTTGATTCGTACCCTTTTTACTGTTTCATTTGTAGTTTAATGGGTGATTCTGGTTTTTTCTTATTGTTGTTGTTTCTGGTTTAGATTTTGATGGAACGTGAATCTGCGTCAATGTGGGAGTTGAGCTTTGTTGTTCCACAAAATCATGGTAATAATGTCTTTTAAGTTAATATTTGGATACACAGCTTAATTAATTGCTTATAGCATAAGTTGTTATTATATGAGTATCATAGCCCGTTTGCATTGGCTTATTTGAGCTTATCTACCGGCATTAACACTTGTGAGATTATTTAGGAGAACTTATGGCATGTTCATAAGCTGTTTTCAGCTTATTTTTATAAGGTCTCCAAGATAGCTTATGAAAAATATAGATTTTACTAAAACAATTTAACTTTATTTTTATAAAAGTAGTTTATACATGATGATAAGCACTTGTACTATAATTTGCAAATTAAGCTGTTTATCCAAACAGGGACTTTATGTATAAGTTATTTCTATAACAAAATATAAAATAAATTCAATCTTGGAGGTAAGTTGAAGAGAGTTCAGGGACATGTCTTAACCGGTTTCCATAAACTCTCCCAAAGAGGCTGACAAGTGACAAGTGCTTTAGATAAGCACAAATAACCAAATCCAATCAGGCCCTATGAAACGAGAGAAACTCTTCTCATAAATTCTTTAAGTAAGCACTAAGCCGTCATTTTGGTTTTAAATGTGTAAGGTGATGTCACTAGTATCCATATAGTCCCTGAATGTGTCGAAATTACAAAAATATCTCTGAATGTGTCTTCTGTTGGTAGTTTCATTGACGAAACTGACTAATGAAAGACACGTTGGAGTACCAAATGACAAACATGTACATTTATGGATGTTTTTTTTTTTTTATTATTGATATATTCAAAAACTGTAGCGATTGTGTCTATCCTTGCGAGCATGTGAAGATATGCTGACCTATTATTTTTGTACTCTTTCAACCTTTTCTTATGTTTGTAAAATAAGTTCAAATAAGCTCTTCTAAGCATTATTTCGCCGGTGCGTAAACAGAAAATAATTGATTTTTCTAAATGCAATTACTTTGAGCATTGACAAATAATAACTGTATTGGCATCATCATAGGAAGAAGCTTTAATGCCGGGACTTCATTTTGTAACCTGACGTGTTGATTTTGTTTGAGAATTTCAGAAGCTTTGGATTTCAAATTCCTTCTAAAGCCAAAAGATGAGAATTCACCTTGTTTTGTTGAGGATGGTCCGAGTCGTGTACTTGTTGCAGGCGCATTGCAAGATGGTGCTAGGCTTGCTTCGTTTAAGCTTGATATTGATCAGGCTGTTGAGTATAAAGTATTTGTTCAAGCAAGCAAAGTTTCTTCCTTTGATCTGGCAGCTAGTTGGAGGGCTTATAAGGAGAACTTTCATCCTTCGGCTGTACGTGGGATACCTGACGTCAGCATAAATTCAGAACTTCAGACAGAAAGCGAGGTAAGACTCCAACTGCCAGTTTGCTTCATCTTGTTTACTTTTTCCCCTTGGACCCACATTGTTTTCCTTCTGGTAGCTGTAGAACAAAGACTTACTCTCGCTGCAAGTCTTTAGATGATTGTGCTAAAATACCTCATGTGAATGTGCAGGATGTCTTATACTTTGTTTCTGTTGTAAAAAAAGTGTACTGTTAAATGTGGTTTAGTTAAGTATTAGATATGCTAATTTGTCTCATACTATGTTATTTTGTGGTTATAATGGTAAATAGTTGCATTATATAGTTAGTAAACAGCTGCATCGAATTGAAAGATGTTTCGTTTTCATTCTTCAAAATAAAATAACATGAATCAGCCTAACAGGTGACTTGCATTTCATATACTGTTTTTTTTTCCTTTACTTTTTCATGTTTTCTACAGTTTTAATTATGTGTTGTAATCAATATTCTTATATTAGTGAAGTCATCACTGTGATAGTCCAATTAGTTTTTGTCGCTGTGCAACCAATTATTTTCCCATGAAGTTGTATCGGCACACTAGTCATGCCTCAGGACTCTTCTTTATTAACAGCCAATTTTAATTTTAATTTCTTTGTGGAACTGTAGTTTGTCATTAAATGTTTTTCTAATCCGATAGTGCAAAATGGTTATTATCAAGGTTCAAGTGATTAACTTAGCAAATAAAAAGTTTATAGTTGAATTACATGTCTTTCTCTTACATTGCCATGTCATCCACCACAACCTGTAGTCCAATCATGCATCTTAACTGGTGGCCTTGATATGTTCTACTTTTCTTTTTCTTTCTAATTCCAACTTATGAAGTTATGATAAATGTGTCTTTAAAACGGTTTTTTTTGTGAACCATTACTATGGACTCATGGCTCACACTTTATTTTTTTTATTCTTTTAGAATGTCTCTTCTGCGAGTTTGGAACTTGATCTTGAGCATTATGTTGTCCCAGCTCCCTCAAGTTCTCCAAATTCATCTGCTGTATATGCAGCTGACATGACAGAGAATCCCAGATCACGGAATAGTGGGTATGGCAGCAACTCATATTCCGCCGGAGATGACAGTGGTTATGTTGATCAACCTGAAACTGTAAATATTTAACTTTCACATTCATATTTAAAATTTATGATTGACTTTTAGATTTTATATTGGGCCTAACAGACTCATCCTTACAAGACCGGTTTGTATAACGCGGGTTACCCATGCTTTATACACACCACACATGCCATATCTCTGAGCAATGTGGGACTAAATCCACCCTTTAAGCCCAACACATTGAAGGTTGCAATTGCAACGAAGGCAACTCAAATGCTGGATGTTGGAAATTCTGCCTTTATTGTGATCCACCCCTAGTCGCCCAATTGCGACATTTGAGTTGCCTCATGTTGCCTTGCCTTGTGTTGGCTTTGAGGGTGTGGATTTAGTCCCACATTAGTTAGATAGAACTCTTGATAAGAGTTTATAAAGAGGAGGCACTCCCTTACAAGCCTGTTTTGTAAGGATGAGTTATGCCCCAAATTTCTACATGGTATTTGTAAGGATGAGTTAGGCCCCAAATTTCTACACCGCAATTAGCCGGCAAGGGGCGGACCGCAATTAAGGCGGAATTTCCAACATTGACGTTAAATTTTAAAAGGGAATATTTTATTAGACAGCTGTAAGACCGACGATGTTGTACGGAACAGGGTGTTGGGTGGTAAAACACCAACACGAAAATAAAATAAGCATAGTGGAGACGAGGATGTTGCGTGGGACGTGTAGTAAGACTAAACGAGATATGTTTAGAAATGACAATATTAGAGAGTTAGGGTAACATCTATAATAGAAAAGATGGTGGAAAATAGGTTTTGGTGGTTTTGATATATAGGGAGAAGACTTGTAGATTGTGTAGTCAGGAGAGTAGATAATGCAGGATAGTCAGGTCACGAGAGACATATGAAGACCTAGAAAAACTATAAGAGAAACTATTAAGAAAGATCTAGAGATGAATGAGTTGGATCAAAATATGGTTTATGGTAGAACATTATGACGTAATTTGATCCATGTAGCCGACTCCACTTAGTGGGGATAACACTTGGTTGTTTAACTTTCTCACAAATTTTTAATAAATACTGATGCACAGTGATGCAAACCAAGTACTGACCCTAATTTTAATACTAAAACTAATCTCCGAATTCTAATTAAAAAGGAAAGTAAATGATGAATATCTATCTTAGAATTTGTGGTTAGGCCTAACACAACCCAACAAAATCGGCTTGTGAGGTGAGGAGTGCCCCCACTTATAACACTTGTTCAGGCAATATCACTTCCAATGTGGGACTCCTAACACACACCCCTCAACCTAGAACTAGACATCTGGAGTGTGACCCAAGTGGTCCGATAGCAGAAACTTGATAGCAGGTGGCCCAACGGATCTTCAATAGGCTATGATACCAACTTAAATGTTTTAAAATGAATGGTTTACTTATCTTACAATGAGATATTCAAATTCAAACTTAAATACAAGAAAGAATCTCTCAAGAAAAGGAAAACAAGGAAACTAAATCAATCATAATAAATAGAGAATAATCAACAATCTAAAATCCTCTTTTTTTTTTTGGTAGTGGCCGGGGTTTGAACCCCGGACCTTTGCATATTTTATGCATTGTCCCAACCAACTGAGCTAAGCTCACGAGGACAATCTAAAATACTCTAAAGTGGAATAATGATATAGTGCAATCTTTTTTTATTATAGATTTTTTAACACTCACTGTCAAGCTAAAACTTACTAAGATTTAAGTTAGTTAACTTTACAAGTATGTGTAGCAAATAGTTGTGTATTTGATGTTTTTTAAATGCAAAATACCACTACTTGAGGTTAGGAGGAAAAAAGAAAGTAAGCTAGTAGGTTATATTAATTATTTATTGTGCAATGTATCATATCTAATTCGCTATGTTGATGTTCCAACTAGGAGATGGAGGTCAATACCCTGGAGCCATCTAGGGTGTATGAATGTCGCAAACTTGTTAAATCTCTGTCAGTGGGAACAATGTCAGCACTGCGAAAGGAAGATGGTCAGAGGGGACCTTTTGTTGATAGGGGTGTTGGATTTCCAAGAATTACAAAATCTTCTAGTTTAAGGTCATTTACTATTGATCTTAGTTTGGACACCGATACCGAGGTTTGTATAATTGATTTCCACTTTTGTTCTATTATTCAACTTTAATTTTTGGTGGACTAATTTATATTGCTTCTAACTGTTAATTGTGGTTGTTTACAACATTTGCTTCTGCCCCTCCTTTTTCGGATAGAACTCATTTCCAGCAGCAGCTGGAGCTGTTGCAGCTGGTGCCGTTGCTGATCAGATGCTGGGTCCCAAGGAGGATAAACATTTGGCGATTGTCATGGTACTATTCTTCCTTGTGAAATAACTAGTTATGAAGTTGTTTTAGCAACTTTTCTGATAAAATATTTATTTTTGGCTGTAAATTGAGATTAAAAAATAAAGGAAAATACCATAAAATGTTTGACTTTGGAAGTACCTGGTGAAAATGTCACATTCCCATTTGTATTTAATCTAATTTAGTGAATTAAAGTATTTGGAATGTAATAATTCAAACTACTTTTACTTAGGTGAGTCTGCCAGCTCGAGGTAAAACTTTCACTGCAGCTAAACTTACAAGATATCTTCGCTGGTTGGGTCATAATACAAAACACTTCAACGTTGGTAAGGTTGTTCACATTCTTGACTTGATTCTTCTTTGTAATGAAGGTTATGTATAGATATCTAATGGAGCGGAGTGGAATGAAATGAGATAGAATGAAGAGTGGAATAGAACATAATGGAATAAACTTATCATTCCTTTCTTTGCATATTTTAATGATGCAATGGAGAAAAAGGCTTTCATTCTATTCCACCCAAAATGAAACCCATTTCATTTCATTCCATCTTATTTTAAATAATTCCAAACAACGAAACCTTCAACGATTTCATTCCATTTACTTCCATTAATCCGAATGTAGCCCAATAGTCTTTTACCTAGTGGAAGATTGGAAATATATCAAGCATGAAGTTAACATTCTCACATTTTGATGTCACAGTATCGTCGCCTTAAGCACGGAGCTAGTCAGGTAAACTTAATGGAAATGAATCAATAGGATAGTATATTTCTTATTTATTTATTATCTGCTTCTATATACAGATTCCATTCCTATCCGTCAGATTTGCACCATTTATAAATATGTGACATGGGGCTTTGATTTGTTAACATGTTTCATCACCCAACACAAGAGTACTGACCTTGTACAACACCTAGATTTGACATATTTTACAACCAAATGGAATATGGTGTAGTTCTGTGACTAAAATGGGTTCGTAGCATGCTCTTTTAACAAAATTAAGTTGAAGGTTGGTAGAATAAAAATGGTTTGAATTTAAAGTGCTAGGAATTCACATTACTGAGAAATACAACAGTTATTCATGCTCTTTGAACACTGAATTATGCCGCAAGAGCAACGGTTGTAATTATGGGCATAATGTCAATACCTTGTGCTTTCTGTGCTATATAATGTTTATGTTGAAATTACGGATAAAAAGAGAATGATAAGAAGAAATATGACGTTGGTGAAATATGATTTGATACAAATTCAACGATACTAGTTTGATAGTAACTTGATATATACTAAGGACTTAAAACTAACCCCTATTTATAGTATACGAGACTCCTAATCCTAAATAAATAGGAAACTCAGGAAACAATCATGGTAATAATGATATAATATGAAATCTAATCCTAGGAGATAATTTAAGACACTCTAAGATTATAAATGGATCCAAGAAGATAAATATAATATCAAAAACATTATGAGATGTTTCATGTATGTTCTCATAATCTATTATACAACGAGTTTTTAAAACAATCACGACTCATAGAATCACGGATGAGCCGCTTGACCTAAAAATTTAAGCAATCAAGTTTTGCGACCAAAAGTTTTAACCTGAAATGTTTTGAATGAGTGATTTGCATTACACAATGGTGCAGAGCAAAATATATATATACTAGAGAGTATCACTTTAACTAAGGAAAAGTAGTAAATTAAGGACTACCACTCAAGAGAGTATCACACTACATCGACTGATCACTATGGGGACTCACTGTATTAAATATTAGTTTTATTCTTTGAATCATGATATTAAAGTTGGTTGTCATGCTTCATTGGAAAGTTTTTAATTTATGTCATTCTTTTATGTAGTCTGCTGATTTCTTTCGAGCTGACAATCCTGAAGGCATAGAGGCACGTAATGAGGTAACTTCCGGCCAGTAAATTAATTCAAACAAGTATTATATGAGTAAAGTTTATTGATTTCTGACATAACTTGGTCATAACTAAAATTATCAAGATGTTGCTTCTAATTTTTTTTACAATTTTATTGAAATAAATAAACTACTTTACTCCCTCTGTTTCAGAATACATGTCGCAATCAACCACTTCACACATGTCAAGACACAACTTTGACTATTAATATCTTTAATTATCTATAGTAAAAAATTATAAAAATTTAATATTTTGAAAATATTTATCGAGACAAATCGAAGAACATCTTACATGCTAATATTTGTATTTATATATAAGGGAAAAAATAGGGTCAAAGTAAGTTATGTGAATAGTGAACATTGTAAAAATGCGACATGTACTTTGAAACGGAGGGAGTATCTTTTAAGGCCTTTAACAAAATTCCTTTTTTTTGGTTTGCTTTAGTTGTCTATAGTTCACTTGTTAAAATCAATTAATGACCAACGCTGAATATATTGAGAACAAATCATTTTGGGAGCTGATTCTAAAGTGTTGCATTAAACAAAATCAACACCAATTGATGTTATAATACAAAATGAGTTTACTGATATCATTTATTGAATGGCAACACCATTTATGACCCATTTTTGTAGAATAAAAATCAGAAAATAAGCGCATATTGACAAATACTAGAATTTACGACTACTTACTCGTATTCAAATGCTCTATTTCTAACATTGGTTTATCTTGAATGATCTTGTTGGTGTTAACATCCAGCAATTGTAGAAGACCCAACCAAAATATTCATATTGATTACCTTTTGAAGACTGATATAACGTTACTTTTAATTTTTGGTATTCGGTTTGTTATGAATGATTCTGGTAATGTTAACACCATGTTGACCTTTCTCTGTGTACATGATATTAATATATCCAAATTCTGTACACCCAGGTAGCAAAACTGGCATTTGAAGATATGATAACTTGGATGCAAGAAGGTGGTCAGGTAAATTCATTCTTGCTGGGAAACTTTTTTTCTTTTTTGCTTTCTTTAAGTTCTCTGCATAAATTTTTAAGTTCAATTTAGGTTGGGATATTTGATGCCACAAACAGTAGCAAGCAGCGAAGAAACATGCTGATGAAATTGGCTGAAGGAAGATGCAAGGTATTTTAATCACAGATAGCTACTGTTATATAGGTAATATAAAAATGGCGTATGTAGTTTTAAGGTATTTTTACACTCTTCAGATGCACCTTTGCATTTTTATTGCAGATTATCTTTCTGGAGACGATATGCAATGATGTAGACATGATTGAAAGGAATATTCGTTTTAAAATTCAGCAAAGTCCTGACTATGCAGAAGTGTATGTTTGCTTTAAAACCTGTGACATCTTATCTCAATCACTTTGTAGAAACGTGCACAATTAGCTTTTCTTTTGCAGGCCAGATTTTGAGGCTGGGCTACGAGACTTCAAAACTCGTGTTGCCAATTATGAGAAGGCAATTCTTTCATATTTATACTTTTAATAACTTTTCTGGGTGAGCTTTGCTTTAAATAATGCTGATTTCATCATATTACTAGGTTTATGAGACGGTAGAAGAGGGATCTTACATAAAAATGATTGACATGGCCAGTGGACGTGGTGGGCAAATACAAGTAAGTTTTACCTTCAATTATGTGATTTGTGTGTGTTGAAAATTGCCGTCTACTTGGCTCATTGTTTTGTTAGCCAGTAACAATATCACAAGTAATATATGCATGTCTGTTGACTGTACTCTGGTTGTTTTATAGATAAGTAAAAGTTTTATTTTTGTAGATACACTTGAAAGTTTGATTAACATGAATATTATTGACTGATTGGTAAGTTACAAATTACAGGCTCTTATAATATTATATAGACAATTAGACATGAGTCTTAATAAATGATAGCCAAGAAAAAAGAAATAAAATTTATCTTGATAATTATACATTGTTATGGACCTTACGGTGATATGTAAAACACAAAAGGTTGCCTCCAAAAATTATACAATGACCAAAAGTGGATCTTCTACCAATAGGAGAGCCTGCCTCATCTGCATTTGAATATCATACAACTTAAGTTGTGCCCTTGTTTTCATAGATCAGACCTTTTCATCGGGCTTCTTTAATACACTTCAAGATGTGAGTTACGCCTAGATGTGAATTACGGCATCCCAATGTCCTTTACAAGGTGAGTTAAGAAATCGACTTTCCATATCAACAACAAAGGAGATATTTGGAAGAGTAAATTGGGATAATTTTGCTTAGTCACTAGTCTTCTGCATCTCTTTGGGTTTGATAGTGGCTCCCCATGATATGGTAGAATCTTGACATTAGGATTCATAGGAGTGCCAACTGGTTTATGATTCATTAAATCTGTTTCCCCTAAAATATCTATGATATGCTACCTGTTTGAAATTACTATGTCATCCTTGGATTGTGCCATCTCTATTACCAAAAAGTTTTGGAGCCTGCCATAATTTTTTGTTTGAAAATAGTGACAAAGACGATGCTTTATCTTTTGATGATCACTACCTGTAATGACAATGTCGTCAACATATACAACTGAGTCAACACATCATGTACCTAAATGGCGATATAAGGCCAAGTGATCCACTTCAAGTCATACCAAATTGTTGAACAATGTTTCTGAATTTACTAAACCAAACTCTAGGAGACTTTGAGGCCATTTAAAGATATGTGAATGCGATAAACTAGCCCTGGTGACTCGCTTGAGCAACAGATCCAAGATGTAACTCCATATAAAAGATTTCATTGAGATCACCATGGAGGAATACATTCTTCATATCAACTTGGAGAGACTTGACACCATATTTTTGTAACATTTCAAGACTTGGATGACCCAGTTGAGCATGTACTAGATGAGGGTAATCTTTGGTGGTGCATATTCAGGAGTGGCTAGGGAGATGATGGAGGCCACGTATTAGGGTGGTGAACATCTGGGAATGGTCATTGGTTAAAAATAGGTGACAGCTGACGACGGAAAATTGGCAATAGCAAACGCTATAGGTGATTCTAAGTGGCAGTGCTAAAAAATATGCAGTGTAGGTGTTGGCAGTTGCAAGGTAGGCAGCACAGGGTGGCTACGATTTTGACGTAGAAGTAAAGTCTCCCAAATTGAGAGTGTTGATATCAACTTGAAAGGGTCTCTTAATAATCTGAATATTACTGATTAATAAATTACAAATGACATGCTCTAATATATATACTATTGAACATGATTCCTTATGATCTTCGGAAAATCTATCTTAATAATTAAAGAACATTATAGTGATGTATGTACAGAAGAATAAAAGGAAATAATTATTTATTTTATCCTAAAATAGCCCTGTTTATAATTATTCTAAGGAAAATGTTAACGAGTGCCCCCGGGGCACTCTTTAAGCACTTTAAATGGTAAGTTTTATATGAAAAGTTATGTAATGAATGCATTGGAAATTGTAATAGTTGACTTTTTAAAAGAATAATTTCCAAATTTGGGATGCTTAAAGAGTGCCCCGGGGGCACTCGTTAACAAGACCCTTATTCTAATAGTTAGTTTAGATGTAAAACCCTGGTTTAGCCGTTTAGGTGGAAATTTAAATGGCACAGTTTCACTTGCTCCTCTAATTTTAAATAACTTATGACAGCATAACTTTGAGTTTGCTTTGTGCCTACCTTAATCATTATTTCATGGTTCACTGGAAGCATAGAATTCAAAGCGTGTTTTATAATTTTGTTCTGCAGACGCAAAATTTATGATGAAACATGTACAAATGTTCTAAATGTTGGTGTCTCCATGAGTTTTCTCTAGCCATATGAAATAAGGTCTATAGTATGACATTGATTTATTAATTATTCACAATTTATCTCTTTTGGTTTAGGTGAACAATATCAGTGGCTACCTACCTGGCAGAATTGTCTTTTTCTTGGTAAGCTTCTTCAAAGATTGCAGTTAATTACATTCAAAGACTTACATTCTCAGGCAGGAAAAACAATTGATTTAACTTTATTAAAACTCAAGAACTGAAAGGGCAAATTAGAGAGAATCACTGATTCTATTTTCAGCTAAATGATTTCATTCATCTGATTTTGATTGAAATACATCACTGGTATGTATAGAGGTTAGAGTAGGTTTACTGACCTAGATACAACTATGAAAACCAAACTGTCCGATTGATTCAACCCACAGCTATGAATGAAGCTGTCAGATGACTAACCAAAGCCACCTGCTACCGACACTAGTCATAATCGAATGTTAATTACAATACAACAACATAGTGGGCTACTATTGACAAATTGCATGAACCAACCTTAACCCGTTAAGTAAAATCACACAGATGGTTTTATTTTTATATGTTACATACTTCCTCAATCAAGAGTCTTTTGGGCTTAAAATGTTGACAGTATATAGGTTCAACTTCCTTATGCTAAAATCAAACTATTAGGTAATGGTACATGAATCAAAGTCTTTACCATTTGTGTTAGAGGCATTGAAGCCATTTCGTAAACCAACTACCCAAAAAATTTAAAACTATTAGGTAATGGCACATGAATCGTTTTATATCGCTAATTAGAAAATTAGTGAAACTTTTCTGTCACTAACTTTTAAAATTGAGATATTCGCTAATTTGGAATAGGTTTTAGCTTATTGCAGTTTCTCAAGTGAGATGAATATCTAGCTCCTAACTTACTAAAAGGCCATTATAAGTTGAGGGTAGTTTCTTTCGTAACAAATAGCAATCCTCTTTTGCCTAACTTCCCAAGATAGTGTTTTTTTAGAAGTCTATTATACACACCCTCCAAATGCTACTCCATGTTGTTTAAAGTTTATTAAGAGTATCTGGTTATTTTCTTCATGTCTTGCAGATGAATACGCATCTTACACCACGCCCAATATTACTCACTCGGCATGGAGAAAGTCAGGATAATGTGAGAGGCAGAATTGGAGGAGATCCTGCATTAAGGTATATTCTCATATTTTCTTTGGTGTATAATTGACGAGGACACATGCCGACAAAGGTACTTGTATGAATGAAAATGAAATTCCTGTTTTTTGCCTTAAAGAACTGGTATCAAAATAAATTGTGGTATGGGTGGGTATTGTAAGACTTCATATGTTACTGGCTTCTGATTGTACTAGTTGTACTTCATTTGTACTTGACCTAGAATAATGGTTTAAGTAGGAGTGTTAGGTCCTTTTTTCACAACATTTGATTATTTGAAGCATATTAATGGTGATGAAAAACTGAACGATGGTATCACTGGTCGACAAGGAACAATAACGGATACTAAAGGTAGTTGTGATAAGTCACGAATGAGATAATTAAAAAGAAGTGCTATGAAGGCACTGTGACTATATGAAGTGGAAAATCTGAATTGTATTTCTCTTATTGTTAGATATTAGTTTCTTTTCTTTCACCTTGCTCGTGATTTCCCTTTTTACTACTTTACTTGGGTGTACCCTCGTAGCTGAGAAGCAAAATAAGACTAGCTGCTCATTTTTGTAGCCTTATTGGTTTAAAGGGCCGTGTTTTGTAAAGAGAAGTGGCGAAGTAGAAGTAGGGTTTAATTGGTTTAAAGGGCTTTGTTTTGTAGGGCTTAATTGGTTTAAAGGGATGTGTTTTGTAAAGTGAAGTGGCAAAGTAGTTATGATTTCTCTATCTTTGACTTATTATTTAATTTTTTAATGTGTTACCTGATTTCTTAAATAGTTGCTGTAAATTTTAAGCTGACTAACTTAACCAAATTGTTTCAACAGTGAGGCTGGAGAACTTTATAAACAGAAGCTTGCCAAATTTGTTGGAAAACGTCTCAAATCAGAACGAGCTGCTTCTGTAAGCTTTTCCAATAGTATGGATTAAATTCTGGCATTCATTTTTTCTTCAAATAAATCATATGATTACAAGAAATTAATGCTAGTTTGCCATGTGCCTTCTAGCAATACTCCTTTGTTTGCTATAGCAACATATATCATTTATCTTGAATTGTATTCTAGTATCAATGACAGTGATGAAGATTATTTATCTATCACTTAACCATGCAGCAAACTGTTATAGTGTTAGTAATTGGCAATGTATTGTCAGTAACTTATTCCTTAATCGGATTAAGTATAGGGAAAGGAGGCGCAGACCTTCGAAGATCTACAACACTAGTTAGAAAAAATACCTTGGACAAGAAATGATACATGAACTAGAATTACAAATTTTCATTCTAATATTTCCTTTTCATCATTTTGCACATCTGACACTACCAATTACAAAGCATTCTCTTCACATATAGGATTTTGTAGAAGTTATATAATACAATGATGAATGGGTTATTTCCATATCAATTAAGCACATGTGTGAAAGTGCTGAAATGATGAATAGTCTGTGATATTTGCCACCTCTGTCTAGATATGGACCAGTACACTGCAGCGAACAATTCTGACAGCAGGCCCCATTGTTGGATTTCCTAAGGTTAGTGTCATTCTTAAGTCAGAAAATATGGATTGACATAATTGCACATTAACTGTGTTCCTACACCTACTTCCTATACATTTTAGATACAATGGCGGGCACTTGATGAGATAGATGCCGGGGTGTGTGATGGAATGACATACCAAGAAATCAAGAAGAACATGCCAGAGGAGTATGAGTATGTCTCAAACTTGTAATCTCACTTATTTGGAAGCTGAATGAACTGGTATTATTAGATAAAAAAATGAAGTGTTTAAAAGTAGCATAATGCCAATTAAAATGTTTAAGTGCCTTTAATTATTTTATTTATATTTTGGTTTTTTCTATTGCAGATCCCGTAAAAAGGACAAACTTAGGTATCGTTATCCTCGTGGGGAGTCTTATTTGGACGTTATTCAAAGGTTGATACATTGCATCTCTATTTAGATCCTAGCTACTACTTGTTTGACATAAATAACTTAAGTTTTAATGATATTTCAGGTTAGAGCCTGTAATTATTGAGCTTGAGCGGCAACGAGCACCTGTTGTTGTGGTATCTCACCAGGTATTGCATATATGATCTTAACCAGTAAACCTGCATTTATGTATCTTTCACTGGTTTTAATTGTTGACATTTTTTGCTAACACTTCTCTCATTGCAGGCAGTTTTGAGGGCATTGTATGCTTATTTTACGGACAGGCCTTTGAAAGAAATTCCACATATGGAGGTAATATATGAATAATATTTATCTGAATGCGATGTTCTTACTATCATATATGAAGTTGATGTAAAAGCCTGATTGTGTTTTTGGCAAATATTTTAACTTTGATAGGAAAATGTTATGTTTGTATTTTCTCCTCCACTCAGTTGAACCCTGATTCTTTTGCTCTTTCAACTCATTTAACCTTTGGCAATTATTTAAGCACATCTTTTGGTTATTTTCATTATAAAATGTTTCTGTGGTTCACCCACCACAATTTCAGAAGCATTTTAATGAACCAAGAATTTGAACAAGATATCTAATGTGAGGTTTGTTCATTTGCAGGTGCCACTTCATACTATAATAGAGATAGAGTTGGGAGTTACAGGTGTCCAAGAGAAAAGATACAAACTAATGGACTGATAATAAGTATAGAAGAAGAGAAGAAAAGGGATGTTAACAAAAGATTTTTAAGTAAACTTTTTTTTTTTTTTTTGTAATGAGGAAAAAAAATGATGAATTATCATGTAAATTGTGATCCTCTCAAAATTCATATTGATGAGCATTCCTTAGTTCCTTATTTGAAGAATTTTAAACTTGAAAACAAAAGTAGCACAATTTTTTACTCGGCAAACTCAAAGTTTCCATCCTTCTCAGTTCACTCCCTTTTTTTGCAAATCCATTTAATGCTGATAGAATTAGTTAAAAACAACTTAAAGAAGTAGGTATGGACCAACATGAAAATTTTTGGTCCTGTCCTGAGAGACTATGAGTAGCAGCCTGCAGGTCTCAGCATCTGTAGGCCAACTCAGTGCCAATAAAAAAACCACCACAAATAATTTCCCAATTTTTTATTTCTACATTACTGTCATTTCTCATAGAAAACTTTCAAATGAATTATGATAAGCGCATATTGGAAGGGACCAAGACGATCAACATTTTGCCGCATTCACGTAGTCACGATATCCATGGCTGTTGGATTGATATTGGATGTTATTTAAGATCAGCATCTTTATTTTTATTTTCCTTAAAGGAATATGATGATCTCGATCTAATGATCATACATATATCGTGGCTGCATGAAGACGGCAAACTACCAAGGGCATGCGATTCAATTTTGTATTGGAATAGGTCTTTGAAGAAGTAGATACCATCAGCATGCGGCATGCCTACTCTGTAAAAAGTAGAAATTAGAAAAAGAAAAGAAAGAAATAAAAAGTAGTGATAGATGCATCACCGGAAACATGCATGAAAATATGGCATGGCATGGAATCTAAGCAAAGATCTCTTAATGCAGTTAGCAGTGGACTGAGGGTGGCTATAACTATTAGTAGAGTGGTCAAAATAAATGGAAAGACGAAAAAGATCTTTATTTATACAGTAGTATTGGTTTGATTTCTGCTCTTCCCCTAGCACAAAACACTCGCGCCCTGCAACCATGCCCAAAATACCCTTACGCATCTTAATTAACGCTGCGCAACTTAACTCACGCAGCGTGAGTTAAGTGACACAGAGTTACTGTTTTTGTACAAAACCCATCAGTCCATACTCCAAGCACCATTTTCTTTCCCTCCACCTTCAAAAACCCAAAAAGTGCGAATTTTTGGGTCAACATCCTCATCCCAAACCGTTGCAAATCGTCAGGAAGCAAGTTTGTACGCTCATCAAGCATCAAATATCAGGTATTGTATCATCAAAACTCATCTCATTTTGCTGGTTTTTGTGCTTGGTTCGTCTGTTTTTCGTAGGCAGTAGGGCTTGGTGCGCACGTTAACTTGCGCAAGGGTTAAAGGCTGCATGACTTAAGTCACGCAGGAGTTAAAGTGTTGTGTGACTTAAGTCATGCCACTGTAGGGTCCTGTTTTTTGAATTTTTTGCACCACTTTTGTTTCTTGGTTAGCTTGTTCCACAAGTAATTTATTTATTCTTCCTTTGTTATTTTTTTTATTCAATATATATATAGTGAGATGGTTGACAATGTCGCGGGTGATGATGTTGAACCGAAACCGGCCAAAAATGAAGCTTCTGGGGATGCTTCCGGCGAAGGTTCCGACGATGTCAAACCAACCGTTAATGTGAAACCATTTAAAGTCAAAATTCCATTTCAAGCTCGCATTGGTAAAATTGAAGAACCTAAACTGGTACCTATCTGTGTTGTTTGCGAAGGTCGCGACACCGCCTCATTTTTTACAACAAATGCAAGATGGAGAGAGCGACAAGAGTTACTTGATTGAGTTCGTCGACAAGGGGTAACGACCGAATTTAGTGTTTGTATAGATAAATCCGTTATAAAAAGGCCGTACTTGACGATGCAATGTGAAAGGTGTAACACCCTAATTCGTCGATAAATATTAAATAATAATAATATATTTAATAATAAGGATGTTACACAACTCGAATTTAAATCACAAAAATAATATAATTTTCTTACTAATTAATAATTTTAGCAGCGGAAACATTTCACTATTCTCATTAATAAATCTTATCATTGTCATTCAAGATTATCATTGTAACATCCAAGATTCAAACTCAAAATCAAATTAATTTAAGCGTTAACCCCAACCCATGGTGTTACATATCATAGCTCGTATTCAACTACATATCTAATCATTACTAAAATAAAATTGACGGAAGACAATTCCGGTCGTATCCTGCTAGGCGTCCCGCAACTAGATCTCTTCGTCCTAAGTATCTGTACCCCACGGGTACAGACACCATAAATACCACAACAAGAAAGGGGTGAGAAATCCAGCCATAACATATTATTAGGAAAAACATGCACATTAAATAAATATCAAAAGAATATAGTCTCTACTATCTTATCACTCTCAGCAGTTACTATGTATAATCTCTTCATTTCACATATCACATCAACACATCATCTTCACACTCAAACACCCAATACAAAATCATCATATATATGCATATGGACTCTCCTAACGATCTATATGATTGCGGTACCACTCCTACTCATCATTTTGCCAGAGTTATGTTACTGGACTTTTCTCATCATAGTTTGCCAGAGATATGTTACTGGACTTCTCCATCAGTCATGCACTCCATCAGTCTCAGACTCTATATGAATGCATAGAAATAAATTTGACAAGTAACACAAGTATACACATATTCAAATAATTCACATATTAATGCAAGACTCTCACTAAAATGCATGACTCTAATGTAAGCACACAAATCATCAACATACTCATCATCATCATATATCACTCTCGTCATCGTTATATATATATCACTCTCATCATCATTATATACATCACTCTCATCATCATAATGATATAGTTATCGTCATCCTCATCGTCACTAAAATATAAACATTATCATCCTCATCTTCATCATCATCACTCTCATTGTATTTATTATATATATATATATATATATATATATATATTTAATATTAATCATCGACATCTTTGTCATAGTTATATGATTCCTCATCATTACTCTCTATTAGCCGTTTATATCACCACTTATTCTATTCATTAATCCAATCCTTACGCGTGACTCATTTCTACATCAACATCCCTCTATTTTATTTTATTTTATTATTTATCTTACAAACATACTCTATCCCATCATCTATTCTAGGCTCTCTATATACTTTACTTCTGATAGCATAACCTATTACTTATTCTTAGTCTCAAGATGTATTCTAATTCATTATCATTACATATAATGTCTCCTCTCTATACAACTAGGTTCTTCCCCACCATCGTCATTAACTCTTTCGTAATTATTCTTCTCATTTAAAACGACTTTATATCTTATTACCTTGTTCTCACATTCGTCGTCATCTATACATCGACTATTCTCCTAATCTTAACTTAATCCTAATTTAAAGTTATTATCTCACTTTATTAGTACTTTTGACTTCAAGAATTTTCTTCACTAAGACTTCATTATAATTCAAGATTTTATTCTCTCGATACCGGTAGTTATTATTATCATCAAACATTATAACTATTACCGCTTATCCACTTTCCTACTCATCTTGCTCTCTTCTAATTGTTTCCCGTCCTTCTCATCGCTATTATCATTCCTATTGTCTTTCATTACCTAATTCACAACTCCCCATCTTTCTTTACATCTCGCCTACGATCATCTAACTCGACTACACTATAATCTTTATTTGTTTGTACACTTTAAACATTCCTATATAATATTCTCCATAAGCTATTTAATTATCTTGGATCTCTCCCTCTCCAATTATCAATACTCTTAAGATCATTATTTTTCATGTCATATTGTCAAGTCATCTTTTAACATCATTAAATTCACTTAGATCACTATCACCGGTTTATGTTTTAGACTTGCTATTATCCTGAGATAATTGCTTCTATTTATGCCTGATCACATTCCCTCATTTAGATGTAAAGCTTAAGGACCCTCACCTTTACTTTACACACTGACATATTTATTAAAATCACTAATACTGTCATGGATGGTTTAGAGTCCACTACAACGGTGGTGCTGAAACTTCATGAAAAACGCATCATGACCCACGTGCAACATTTTAATCATAACTCAACTTAGGAATGTCTGAATGAGGTCAAACTAAAGATAAAATAAATATAATACCCATATATACAACTTTCATGAAGGAACCTAAATCCAATTCGTTACAGAGAGGGGTGCAAAAGTTGGTTTTCCTAAACCTATGCAGAGTGCACGACCTTGCTGACCTCTGTGTAGCATTTGGATCATAACTCTAGTTTTTGACGTCCTATTGGAGTCACTCCAAAGAAACATGAAATCTAACATCCATATCTACAACTTTCATGTTTACATCGAAACCTAGTTCAGAACGTAAAAGAGTCGAAAATTGGATTTCCTAAGCCTAGGAAAAGAGCACGACCTTGCTGACCTATGTGTAGTATTTTGATAATATTTTGAGTTCTAGATGTTGGATTAAGGTCAAACCAACTCCCAATTAAATCTAACATTAATAGCTACAACTTTCATGAAGGAACCGAAATCTAATTCTCAACAGAAAAGTGTCAGTTTTTATTTTTTATTTCGGTTACAGAAATCACAGATTTTCTGCGATTTCGCACGTGCGATTTAGCCTTAGGGGACCTTTCCTAACTCCATTTTCGACCCTAAAATCGCCAAACTCGACCCTAATATTCAATCCACGACTACCCTATCATTCAAACACTAATTCTTCGTTAACCCACCTGATTATCCACTCTTTTTAAGACTAAAACTCAATTCAAAAACCTAAACTAGTTTTCCTCAATTGTCATCTTTCCATTTCATCTTTCAAATCGTTCATCATCATTCACTCATCATAATTCACATCATAACAGCAACAATGTATTAAAATTTAAGACAACTCTCCCATCATAAATTAAGATACCCTAAAGTGCAAAGATTCTCCCCCTTACCTCGAATTCCCTGGAAACGCAACTTTTGGTTCAATTCTCCTTGGTTAGAGTTTGCCTCCTTTCCTCTCTACTTCTCTTTGGTTCTCACGTTCAGCAATAATGTTTTATGAATTTCTATTCCTCTATTTATACTAGGAAACTAGGTTAAATTCTTATTTTTATTCCTTTTCTCCCCTCCACCTATCATAATTTACTCTCTCCTCCCCCACTTATTTTATTACTTCTATTTCTCACCTCTTATATTTATTATTTACTATACCATTCCTCTCTTTATAATTTAGATTCACATAAAATATTAATAACCACCAAAACACTATTTTTCAACAATGGCACACTATTTTCTCCCTAATTTCTCACATTATTCACTCGACTAGTTAACTCCTCCTTACTTCCTCATTATTCGTAACACCTATAACCACAAAGGATTTTATTTAATAATATCAAGACCACTATCTTCATGTTATTTTGAAGGAAGGTTGTCCGTTACCACCGAGTTGTAAGGAGTGGATGAACAACAAGATTGGTGAGGCAGAGAATTGACATTTTGCGTTTTTGGATAGACTACATGCCTTCAATGAGCTCATGTCTAAGGAGTCAAAGCCGCCAAACAAACCAACAAATGAGCACAATCCAATTGTTTGTGATAATACTCACACTCCAAAAAAAAGGAACAACAATTTGAAGTCATGGAATACATGGAAGAAGAAGACAATTTAGGAATGTCACTAGAGTTCTTAGATAGGTTATAGGTTATGACACTTTTTGGTCAGTCGGTGTTCGTCCTATTTTTTGGTGGCCGGTTATGTAATTTGGATATTTGTGGCCAATATGTAACTAATATTATATATTATATAAATATATGAAATGAAATATTTTTTTGGTGGCCGGTTATGTCACACCAATCATTGCTCGCATTATGTTGTCTCTAATTATTCAACTACTTATTTTATCTCATATTTGTTTTTCATTATATTTTTGTGAAGTGAAACATGTCTAAAGATGCACAAGGTCCAGTTAAACTTGAAGTTCATTATGTAGATGTGAAAAAGAGGGTTTGGTTTACTGTGAACCCCACCGACAAGTTGGACGAGATGAAGACAAAACTTGACGACTTCTTTATCCATATTTGTTCAAATCATAGAACACGTGATGTGATAGTAAATGTGTCAGGCCTGGACTTGGGGGAGGATAAGGAAGAGGATTTCTGGAAGACCGTGTATTATCCACAACTTCTCAAAGATGATAGCGACGTTGATTTCATGTTTAGGGTAATGGTTAAGAATAGCACTTTGTATCTTTTTGTCCGATCCGTTGAAGTGTAATCATTATTTAAGCGTAATAGTGTAATGTTTTCCGAATTTCTGTCTGTATTGTTGATTTTTAATGAATTTGTGTTTGTGTAATTTAACGATGAATTTGGGTCATTTTAACCGTTTATGTGAGATAATGTAATTTTAGAAAATTTATGGACAAATTTGTGTAATTTGGATCGTTTACGTGTCATTAAGTGTGTTTAAGTGATTACGGGTCATTACCGGCGAGTTTGTGTAATTTGGACCGTTTGGATCGTTTATTGGTGATTATGTGATTGTGCGAAAAACGATGTTTTTGTGTAATTTTGATCGATTATGTCGTATTATCCGATAATCTTGTTAAACTGGCGTAATTCAGTTCAATTATGAGAGTGTAAAGATTACGGGATTGAGTGACACACTTTGCATTGAATGCATATCAGTACACCATTTAGTGCTGTACTGATATATCAGTAGAGCATGAGTTAACTCATGCATGTGTTAACACTTTGCGTGAGTTAACTCACGCAGTGTTTTACACATGCGCATCTTAAGTGACGGAACGTTAGTTAACTAACGCATATGTTTACACTTGCGTTAGTTAACTAACACAGAAGTATTTTGGTCAGTTTCGCTGAGTGCGAGCGAAAAGTGCATGGAAGTGCAGTAATCCATTGATTTCCAATCACATGGGACCCCTGAATTCACATTCAACCATCTTCATCTCTTTAAAACATGAATTAGGAGGGTCCCATTTTCTGCATCACCTAGCTAAACAAATACAACATCCACTCTAACATTGACAACTGGCTTATTGTTGGTGTAGAACTAAAATATTGTTGGTATATGCATAAGTTTGTTTGTTGGTCCATTATCAGATGAGTAGTTTGTATGGTATCTCATTTGATCGTTATTGTCAATTGAGTAAGGTCTTCTAGACTCTCCATCTTTTTTAACTAAGAAACTAATGTTAGGAGTGGAGAAAACATTACTTATTCTAACACTCTCTTAAACCTTCTCAAAATTGTACAATATCTCATTTATTAGTCATAAGTCATAAGACCTTTTGCTACACCAAAATAAACTAATTAAAACTAAATATAAATAAATTCACACTCAAACCCTCCACATGAATCTAATAAAACTCACCTACCTACCACCTTCCACTGCCATTGCCTTCACGGGTGTTCATTTCTCCCCCCTCCTTTTTCTCTTCATC
>Ga0228711_1003025_pt1 | contig 26094 bp, 6 predicted proteins | sample MedpolnodulmetaG_2_FD_177996 | JGI IMG/M metagenome (GOLD analysis project Ga0228711, IMG submission 177996) | Root nodule microbial communities from Medicago polymorpha collected in Santa Monica, California, United States - brown nodules | ecosystem: Host-associated > Plants > Roots > Nodule... | reverse complement strand
AAAAAAAAAAAAGAAAAAAAAAAAAAAAAAAAAAAAAAAAAAAAAAAAAAAAAAAAAAAAAAAAAAAAAAAAAAAAAAAAAAAAAAAAAAAAAAAAAAAAAAAAAAAAAAACTGAACCATACCTGCAATAAGGGGTAACAGCCTTGGAGACTTCACTGAGCACAACAGCATCAACAACCTTTTCTTCATTCTTCCTTATATCTGGATTTATACTACTCACACCCCCTGTCTCTGCTTTCACCAGCACCACACTCCTTACTTTCTTACCAATACCAAAGGAACCAGTGTTGAAATTGGTACCTATAATTCCCTTTTTTCTCTCACCTAAACGTGGCTTTTGGCACAAAACTACACCAACTTGGCTTAAAACAGATGCCATTGAAAGGGTATAAATTTGTTTGTGTTTATCTTTGGTTTCACAAGTTTTGAACTTTGCAATAAGGTAGATGATGAGATAATAAAAGATTGAAATGTTACATGTGTCCCTGAACTTGTGGATAGCACACTCCACTTTGAATGGAGACAATATTGACATGTCATTAGCTTTTCTGGTGGAAGAAATTTATTAGGGGACCACTCTTAAACTTACTAACTATTTGACATTTGCAAAGAAAAGGTAAAATAGAAGGTAAACTTGAAATGAATATTGGATGTTAGTAACTTTTGTGTCTTAAGTTCACGTCATAAAGAATTCAAAAAGAGCAATTTTATATTAAAAAATATAATATTTTAAATTTTAAAAGTTAAATGCATGATTTTAACAATATATATTTTTATAAGAGTTTTTTAAAATGTGTTCTTAAACACACAAATTAATAATTACTAAAACAGATTTTGTTTTGTAAAACGGAGAAAAGAGACTTTGTTTCATGGCTAATAATTATGTGATCACCAACTGAAGTCACACGCTACAAGTCATGAAATTTGTATGGATTTAGATTTTTATTTTTATTTTTATGAATACTAGCTGAAAGGAGGCCACTATAATGCTCGTCTGTTTGTTTTTTTTATTGCGTTAACGCATGTGATTATTTTATTACGTTTGTTTGTATAATTTTGATTAAAATTTTAAAATATTAATAGAAATTATTGATATATTGATTTATAAACAAAACATTGTCAAAGCATATGATAATTATTTATGAACTCAACATATTTTAGTTTGCCTGCATATAAAATAAAGATAAAATAATAATCTTTTATTGTTTATTCTAATAGTAATTAGTAACATCATAACATAAATGTATAAATGACATGTTATGTAAAAGAAACATTGTTATGATTGCAATAAAATAATATCTTTAAAAACTACTTTTTTTCGTAAAGTCTCAAACTTCTCCTTCTATTTTCGCTTCTTTAATGAGAACTTTTTTTGAATTTTGAGAAACTCCTCTTGATAAAGCTACATATAATTAACCATGGCTGAAAACATGTCGTAGAAGATAGATTCTGACATTTGGAATGGTCTCTGCCCTTTAACATTAATTTTTGCTCACATTTGTTACTAATATTTTTTTAGAGGATTTAAAGTCCAAAATTTTACATTATATTTTGCTCACGTTTGTTACTAATATTTTTTTCAAAGGATTTAAAGTCCAATCTTTAACATTATTTTTTGCTCACGTTTGTTACTAATTTTTTTTTAGAGTATATAAAGTTCAATCTTTAACATTATTTTTTGCTCATGTTTGTTACTAATCTTTTTTTAGAAGATTTAAAGTCAAATCTTTAACATTATTTATTGCTCACGTTTGTTACTAATCTTTTTTTTAGAGGATTTAAAGTCCAATCTTTAACAATATTTTTTGCTCACGGTTATTACTAATCTTTTTTTAGAGGATTTAAAGTCCAATTTTTAACATTATTTTTTGCTCACGTTTGTTACTAATTTTTTTTAGAGGATTTAAAGTTCAATCTTTACCATTATTTTTTGCTCACGTTTGTTACAATTGATCAAAGGCTAAGGAAGTGTAACTTATATTAATAAAATAATAAAATTATATGGAAATACTGTTTTTTGTGGAAGGGATATGAAAATACTTGACAATCTTTGTTGGTTGTATCGAGGGAAACAACACATTTGTACAACATAAATACGGCTGATAAAAAAGTAACATGAGTTTTTGTTTTGTGCTAGTTTTTTGTGAGTTTGATCTTTGGATCTTTGGTTAACGGCGACGATTAGTGACATGGATTACTAATTCACGTGTTGTTTTATAATTGACTATTTGTATTTAAAATTAAAGGTATTTTTAGAAGAAAAAAAGTCCAATCCAAAAGTGTGCTGAAAGAGGTAGTTTTCTGTGTATATATATATATATATATATATAGAATAGATTTGTATGGATTTAGATTGATCAATCAAAATGTCATGGAGTATAGCGCAGGTTGAGACTTGTAGTTTAACACTGGTAAAACAAAATGGGACGGCATAATATGACTCATTGATAAGACCAATTTTTAGTTTATACAAGATAGTTTATAACTCATAAACCCTTATAATTAAGTATATTTATTTGGTGACATTTATTTCTTTCGAGCTTACATCAAATTTTACTACTTTCTAATGTTTTTTGATATGCTTTTGCGTTTAAGTTTATAGTTTATCATTTTTCCACGAGTTTTATCCTTATTTGTCAATTCAATTGTTATATTCTTTAGGAGAAGCAATTCAATTGTTAATTTTAACTTAGTTGTTGTTATCTAGGTTACCATCGATCCATTTTAAATACATTATCTATCATCTAGTTTATCAATTATCGGCTACTTCTTCGCAAATAGAATTTGTGTGCAGTATGTTGCTCTATTGACACATACACACCTTTCCCCTCCTCACTCGATCATAATCTTCTCATAAAGATCACATGTTGATCACGACTATTATTCTAGAACGATCTAAACGATTTTTCTACCAAAACTTATGAGCGTTTTTTATGTAAAAGGGCCTCTTCTTTTAGGAAAAATTAAGGTACATGTTCATTTCATCATCTCTTAATCACCTCGTTCTAAAATCGACTAGTGAGTTGAAGTATTTCAAATATCACCTTCGTCGAAGACTCTTCGACTGTCGTGCTCCATTGTACTCAAGTTATCTTGGTCAGAACTTGTGACCTCTCTGTATCAAGTATAATGAATTATATAGAGAAATATTAGTGCAGTTCCGTGTATGTGCCCTAAAATCAGGGCATTGTCGAACTATTACATTGGTTCAATATGCGGTCACATAGTCAACACATTTATTTATTTTGGATCAACATTGGAGGGTTTGGATTTGAAATTTGATTTAGTAATAGAGTCAAAATATGAGACATCTAATCTAACCACAATTAATTATTGAAATGTACCAAGTGCACTTTCCAATTTGTATGATGTTATGCTATAGATGAAAATATTGCAGTGAAGTAATCAATATATCAAGGGTAGTGTTAACTTATGCCCTTAGGGCACATGTTAAGAAACCCAAAAGAAGAAATATTCTTTAAAATTTTGTGCATTTAATTCATTAAAAAATTAAATGCAATGCACACATTTATTTCTACTATTGATTCATTAACTTGTGTCTTAAGGGCACAAGTTAACATTTTCCATATATCAATAGTATCTTGGAAATTGAACTTTTCTTTTGTCAACTATGAGACCTAACGAGAAATAGGCATGTGGAAAGAAAAAAAGATTCCGTCTAATTGTTTTACGAATCTAGTTGATGAGTATCTCTCGACACTTTTAAGATTTAAAATTAATATTTTTAAAAAAAGTCAAATATTTTAATTTTTAATGAATGAAGTGCATAATTTTTTAATTAAATTTATTATTCAAGGCTTTTATAGAGTGTCTCACGGATATTCGTTAGCATTTTCTTTGTTTTAGATGTATTTATTTTTTTCTATCGACAACAAAAACATAGTGGAAAAGAGAACAGAAGACTGCTAAAAAGTTGTTAGTTAATTTTACACTGTTGTTCATTAAACGTTGATTGAAATTTCTTAACCACCAAGTGGGAAGGTTAGGGTGATTTAGGAAAAATTTTGTGCGCACCCCTTAAGGGTATATACGTCTTAAACCGAAAAAACTAATGTGTTAAATTTGATAATCTAATGATGTGAAAGAAGGAGAAAGATAGAGAGAAAATGAGATATTGAATAGAGGGAAAAAAATAAAAGATATCAATTTGTAATTAGATGTAATAAAAAGTAACAAGTTTTTATTAAAAAGTGATATGATTGTTACTTAATCAAAATTAAATGTTTGTATTTCTTAAACGAAAATTCTATATTTAGATTTCTTAACCAAGATCCTGTGAGCACCGGTCAAGAAGACCCATAAATTATATATGAATTATGAAGCCTTATAAAAGACATGTTATAAATCCAATTTGTGAAACGCAAAAAGCATCACGTTAGTTGCAGCACTAACTAATAATATTCAATGCCATAAAAATTGAAAATTGCCCAAAAGAAAGAAAGAAACCAGACACAACCACCAAAATGAATAGAATCTTTTTGAAAGGCAAAACGCATACTTTTCTTCTTTCCTACACAACTTAGAAAATTGGAAAAGGGAACCTTTTATGGTGAGGTTTAAGAGTCCAATATAATAAGCTTTGCAAAATGTAAAGATGATTTCTCTTTTGTACAAAGGAGGTTTTTGAAGGAATGAGACATTCAACTTATAAGTTTCAACTACTCATATATATATATCGAGGAACATATTTGAAATTTAATGAAGACATTTTTTATTTTTATTTTTATAAATCTGATAAATAAAAAAGAATAGAGGAAGAGGGATATTAGTTACTCACAGTGTAAAAAGTTTATACCTAGATGTAATCATATTCCATCATATATAGATTTTTTATGCTTATACAAATATTTTCGAAAAATTCTATGAGATTACACACTATTGTAAAAAAATACTTTCTCTGATCACATTTATAAGCAAAATACAACTTTTTAGATTTATTGAATAACTAATGTATTTAGGCTATATATTGACCAAATACATCAATTATTCAATAAATCTAAAATGATGTTTTTTTGCTTATAAATGTGATCGGAGGAAGTATAATTTAGCATCTCATAATTTTTGTATATAGTTAGTCTTTTTTTTTTGAACAAATCAAAATGGAATATGATATTAAACCAACAATAGTCCTCCCAGCACAAGCGTGCTAGAACATAACCACTTCACAAATTACAAAGTCACAATTGGTTCCTCGTTAAAAAGGGCCAAAAAAGCGAAGAAATTAGAAAATTACATAGAAACACCCATGCACAAAAGTGGGTGCCGACACCAATCGTGATAACAAAAGTGGGTTCCTCATTTAGTGCATAGTTATTACACAATTCTTTTTTTTATTTCTATAGAACCTAGTGAAATCGATGAGAAATGGGAAATACATGTTCGAATATATCGAATGCTCCTACAACCTTTTATCACTCTCGAGCTGTGCTTTTGAGACAATTACTGCATAATTTTTAAATGCATTTTCCGTAAAGAACAAAAACAACAATTACAACAAAGAGCGATTGGATGAAATAATTCAGATTTCGTCTAACAAATGTTGTGAGCATAAATTCACTAAACATGTAGAAAGAAAGTTACAAAGAATGCATTAAAAAACGAGCATTTTATTCTGTTTGGTCCATTATATTATCTTAAAATTCCTCTTCCATTACAATCATGATCTTAAAACATTGCACATGACAATCATATAATTTGGCTTTGAGACGTTCCTCCGAATGTTAATCTTTTTGTGTGGTGTTGTTTACTTTGCAATCGCCTTCTAAGGAAAGACAATTTGTTCAAGAGGGCGGTGATTCCAGCTACTATTCAGTCTTGCGTGTGAGGTTGTGGTCACATGGAGGACACGGTTTATCTTTTTCCTCATTCCGACTGGTTTCGTCATATTTGGATCGATGTTTATGATTGGCTAGGCGATGACATGGTTGCTCCTTAATGTATCCCGAATCACTTATCTCATTTTAGTGTTTTGGGGGGTTTATGAAAATACACACTGATATACTTCACTTGATTTGGTGTTCCACTGTTTGAATTTCATGAGAAGAAAGAAATGTTAGAATCTTCAAGAATAAAGATGAATCACGTTAATTTTGATTTTAGCAACCACATGTGGCGCCTCAATCATAATTTATGCTTTTAATTACTTTTTAGCATTCTTTTCTTATGTTTTTCCCCGTTTGTTGACGTAACTACACTTTTTCTTTACTTCTCTCTAGCGGTCCTTATGCGGGAAAAATTAAGTTGTTTGGTTATATAATTCAATTTTAGCTTCTTAAAAAAAAATTCTTCCTCCATTTGAATATCAATCCAATTTTGGCTTTGTAGTTCAAATGCTGACAATTGAAATTTTTGTAAGGAAGTCACATAAACCCTTTTTGATTGCAGATAAAAGAAAAAAAAATAAAAAAAAAACAAAAGAGAAACTACGTCCTATGAAGATGTTCCTACAACATCTACTGACAGGGCCAAAGATAGACAAGACATCTACTCGATGAGAGATCCCATATGATTAGCTCTCAACCTGACAATAATATTTGCAAAAGAATTTTCTTCTCAAAGAATGTGGTGACAGGATATATCTCGATCCTTAACCAAATAATTTTAAATTATCTCCTAGAGGTTGGCATAATGATGGAACCTCTGTGTTTCCTTTGCCACTAACTGAACAACATGGAGGGAATCAAAATACATATGACTTTATTTAAATATGCTTTCCAACAAAGAGTAAATCATGTTAAAGCTTGGGTTCCTTAAGGCACTACCATCAACATTTAGGATAATGTGTCATTGTCACCATGTCGCCAACACACATCCCTCAAAGGTCGTGGATATGGTAAGAAATTGGAGCAACCAAATGCTCGCTGAGATGTATGGAGTTGGGGAAAAATAGAGGTAGTCGTAGGCGTAAACCATTTTGGTTCTATTTTTTGGGGGTTAACCGTCCGACTCTTAGAGAGAAGAAACCATGATAATTCGGAGTTCGATCGGAAATGAGTAAAGTCTGAAATAATTTTGGCTCAGACTTTACTTATCTCCTACCATAGTTATAATTTTTCAAATTATTGAATTTTTGTTATTAATCAGAGGCTTCGATGAAAACTTACTAGGGATATTGATAAGAATATTTTAATTGTGATTTTGGAAAAAAAGAAGAATATTTTAATTTTGATCTTATCGTTATCCTAGAATTAGAATAATTGTTTAAGGAAATTAATTAAAAGACATAAATGACATTTATTTGTTTTGGATTTGAAAATGAGATTGAAACATTGTAATTCATTTTATGAATGAAAAAGTCCAATTTTATTAAGAAATAACATAAACTTTGTATTCTCTTTGTTGTTGGATTTGTTCTTAGAACTTATAGTTTGTGGTGTCTTTACGATTTATCAATTGAATATTTACCTCGATTGTGGTGTCATCCATCTTTTCATCATGCCGACTCTAAATTTAAATCATCGAAGCGTCGAAAAATATTTATCTACTAACAATATATAAAAGTTGAAGTACAACAAAATTTCATAATCGTTCTCTTTAGAACTCATGATTTGCTTAATTTTATGTGCATAATGGTCATTTTGAAATATCTAATTTAATTGTTTTAAAAAGAACTAAATTAATTATGGATAATGGTCATCAAAATTGTAATTAATTTTCACGGATAACTATGAAATCAATTTATCTACTAACAATATATGAAAGTTTAAGTACAACAAAATTTCATAATCGTCCTCTTTAAAACACATGATCTTTTTAATTTTATGTGCATAATAATCATTTTGCAAATCTAATTTACTAACAATATATGAAAGTTTGAAGTACAGCAAAATTTCATAATCGTCATCTTTAAAACTCATGATCTGCTAAATTTTATGTGCATGATGGTCATTTTGCAAAATCTAATTTAATTGGTTTTTTAAAAAAACTAAATTAATTATGGATAATGGTCATCAAAATTGTAACAAATTTTTACGGATAACTATTAAATTAATCAATTTATTATACAAATGAAGGATAATGATGATCATAAGTCTAACAAATTTTCACGGATAAAAATTTATTTGTGTTTTAAAAATGACTTTTTTTTTGCAAACATTGAACGGTAGTTTGCATATAAAATAAAAAGTTATTCAATAGAAACACGAGGAGTGTTATTTGAACAACCAATTTGGTTGACAACTTTTATGACAACCATAATTTACAAAGAAAAAGTAGGTATTTGCACGGAAACCAAAACAGTAGAGAGATAAAGTAAAAATAATGTGAGTATGAAAGAGAAAGTTGTCACAAAAGTTGTCACTAAATGGATGTTCAAATATCATTTCTCATTTACATAAGAATTTGTTTCTACAGATGAAACACATAATTTGTAGCGGGTGCAGTGCAAACATTGAAAGGTGTTTTGCATATAAAATAAAAATTTATTTAATATAATCACTACATTGATTTTGATATTTTGAAAATAGTCACGAGTTTCCAAAATTTTATCATATCGATTTTCTCATATACGTACACAAAAATTAATTTATCCATATATAAGCATATAAAATCCGCAACGGGTGCGGTGCAAACATTGAACGGTGTTTTGAATATAAAATAAAAAGTTATTCAATAGAAACACAATATATTAATGTTTATATTTTGACAATATTAATGAGTTTCCACAATTTTATCATATCAACTTTCTCATATATTTACATTAAAATTTTTTTTGCAGATGAAACACATAAAATCTGTAATGGGAGCGATGCAAACATTGAACGGTGTTTTGCATATAAAATAAAAAGTTTTTGAATAGAACATTACATTAATTTTAATATTTTGAAAATAATCATGAGTTTTAAAAAAATTATTTTATTGACTTTCTTATATATGTATAAAAAAAATTATTTTCACGTACATAAGAAAATAAAATCCACAACATACTTGATTTAAATATTTAACATATTTTTCTATATATTAAAGAAATATTCAATAGAAATATTATATTAATGTTGATAATTTTGTAAAAAAAAAATGTTGATAACTTTCATTTAATATCCGTAAACATTTGACAATATTAACAATATAATTATTTTTTATATGATTACCGCAATGTTATGCGACCCCGTGAGGAAGCACGGGTCTATTACTAGTTACACATAATAATATTTTAAAGAGTTTAATTTCTATTTGCGGTAGACTATCACATCAAAAGTCAAACATTTCTATTTTATTATATTTAAACATTATTGTTTATCTTACCATTGTAATTCCTTGTCACCATATTTATCTTCTTAGATGAGATGACACGACTTTCTTTTAACTTAACGAAGGTTTCGAGTTCGAGTCTAGCATTGAGCATGCAACAATGTTAAAACTCTGAGATTGCCGTCCATTTAGGTCGCACAATGCTCGAGTGATTAGTCTCTACAGTTGCGCGCAGAGATACTCGGTTTACACATACGGTACTAGTTTCTACAGTTACGCGCAGAGATACTCGATTCACACATACGGTACAGATGTCAATTAAATCTTATTTCACCCCTACAAAAACAAAAAATCTTATTTTAAAAATCAAAATATTGAAAAATAAAGAAAATAATGTTCACAAATTTACAAAAAAAAAACCCAAAAACTATTTTTCTCCTCTAATTAAATATTCATTTATAAATATATGAAAAAGTACCCATTTTTCTATTTCCAAAGTCTCTTCATACACACAACTAACTAGAAACTAGAAAAACCACCATAACCAGCACAAAACAGAATCAAAATCCAAACACACCATTTCATTTCATAATTCATATCAATTTTCATTTCAATTCACGTTCATGTTTTTCTCCAAATCAAATTCTCCAATTTAACCCTAAACCCTAAAAACTCACACAACACAACAATGGCACCGAAGAAGAAATGGAGTGCCTTTGGGTTATGGTGTTGTTGCGTGATCGTGATCTGTTGTGCTAGGGTTTGTTCATCTGGTAGATCCGATAAAGAAACTCGTGATAGATTTTATGGTAACATGCTTAATTCTACTGCTCCTGAATCTAATGATGGTTCTTTGGCTAAAATGTTCGATCGTGTTCTTGAGAAAGAGTTTTCTGAAAATGATCAACCTGAAGGTTTGATTTTTTTTTTCTTTTTCATTTTGATGATTTTGTATTTTGGTTTTGTTTGGGTTTTTGAGATCATAGTTTTATAAGTTAGGTGAAGTTTACGACTTTTTTTGTTGTTGTAAACTTCGTAGCACCGAGACTTCTGATTGAAGGAGTGTCTGACATGACACCGACACACATAATTACACATAATTAATAGCTTAATTGCTTATTATCTTCGTTTTTCTAATTTTGAATTTTTGGTTTTGTTTGGTTTTTTTGAAATCATAGTTTCACTGGGTAGGTAAAGTTTGCGGCTTTTTTATTGCCATTTCTGAAAATGGTTTGATGCAATGGTTTAGCTGGAATAGACAATCATTTTAGGGTCTGTTTGGATTAGCTTATTTGAGCTTATCTTGTGGCGTTAGTTTTGTGCGACTGTTTGGGAAAATTTATGAAAATAGCTTATGACAATTTTCATAAGTTTTTGATAGCACTTTTAAAGACAATTTCATGTTATTTTTTCTTTTGCTGTAAAAATAGCTTATGCAAGCTTATACATAAGTGCATGTTATGATAAGCACTTGTGCTCTAAGCTGCAAATAAGCTGTTTATCCAAATAGGCCAATAGTCCATAAACTATCACTCTCACTTCAAATTAGTCCTTAAACTATGTAAATATAATAGGTAGTCCATAAAGTATATATTCCTAGAGGAAACCTAGAAAAACTATAAGAGAAACTTTTAGGAAAGACTTTGAGTTTAATGAGTTGGACCAAAATATGGTTTATGATAGAACATTATGACTTAATTTGATCCATGCAGCCGACCCTGCTTAGTGGGATAAGGCTTCATTATTGTTGTTGTAGTCCATGAAGTATATAGATTCCGTCCATTTTGTCTTTGCTATTAAGATGTTAGTGACTAAATTGACAGATTCTTTTATACTTTAAGACTAAATTGACGAATTTTATATAGTTTAGGGACTTCCCTAGAAAAAAAAGTTTAGAGGGACTTCTTATTATATTTAATTTTGCATTTTAGTTTTCCTTTTTTGTTTGGTTTTGGAGGTGACAATTTCATAGGGTAGGTAAAGTTTGCGACCTTTTTATTGCAACTTTTTTGTTTTGGGGTGATATATATGTGGGTTTTGTTGGATTGAATATGCATTGGAAAACTGGCTACAAAGCAGAAACACGGACACTAGACACAACATTGACACGTAGATACCACTAATAATTTAAGAAAATAGAAATAATGGAAGTGACTGAATTTTGCTACATGATTCACACGTATCGGACAACAGACATGCCGTTCAACTGAAGTGTTGGTGCTATTTAGAAAACGGGATTTGTGTTCTTAAAATTAAGGGTGTAAAATTGAAGTTTATGAACGTGATTATTCAATCAATAGTTAATGTTTTAGCAAATTAATGTTTGCATTGTAGTTTTTGTTTTGTTTGTTTTTTTTGAGATTATAGTTTTATAGGGTTGTAAAGTTTGCGACTCTTTTGTTTTATTGTTAAATGAGAAAATGGATTGATGCAATGGTTTAGCTTAGATGGGAAGATTTGGAGTACTACAGATGTGTTTAGTTGGATTGAATATGCAACGGTAAATGGGCTATGAAGGATTGGCATAGATACCAAACACGACAATGACACTAACACATGTAAACTCTGGTGATATTTTAAGAAAATACTCCATCTTTTGTTAAGTATAAGCAAAAAGGTACATGTATTTGGTCTAATATCTTTTTGTTTATATTTAAGACTGGAGGGAGTAAATGTGATTGAATGTAACCACATGTGTCGGTGTCTTGTCATTGACACCGTTTTGTATCAGACACTGCCAAGTGTTGGTGCTACTTAGAAAATGCAGCTTGGGTTCTTAAAATTGAGGTTTTGAAGTGCAAGGTTGTGAAAATGATTTATTTTTAATTATTAGCTGAAATTTTAACGACTTTGTAGTTGTTTATGTCCTTAATCAGGATCCCGAGTTAGTTTTGTAGTCTATTGCGAAAGAGGATACCAAGTAGCGAAAACATCTTCCAATTAATCATTTAAGTTAGTAATACTAGTAACAATGTCTTTATATAATATATATTCTCTAATAAAATGACAATATTAATCAACACTTGGCAGTGTTGATTAATATTGATGGGTGTCATTTGTGCCACCTTCCAAAATCCAAGCTCTTGAAGTAACTATTTGAGTCAGATGAGCCCACAAGTAGCCGATATCATTGCTTGATAATTTGCTTCTACACTTCAGCTTGCTGCCACTTTTTGTCTCTTTTCTTTCTTGGGCATAAGGTAGCCCCAGTGAATATACAATGCATGGAATTGGGTCTGATTTTCACAGGAGAGCCCCAAGAATGGCCAATATCTTTGTCGATAAGACATTTTCCTAGAGTTGTTTTAATGTACTTCAAGATGTGCATAAGAAATTGCATTGCCCCATCGCTGCCTTACCTCTTAATCACACAGGGCTTATGATGCTATACCTTTCTATTTTTAAATAAATATGTCATATGTATTTTTAAGTGTATATGTCATGGTTGTATATGTTGGCATGACATGGTTATGATATGTCCTTATCTATACTAGTTATTGTATATGTTGGCATGACATGGTTATGATATGTCCTTATCTATACTAGTTATTGTACTTTTACTATTGAATAGTCTAAATGTTACTCTTTTCTCTTTTTTGTTGTTCAAGTTATTAGCTTATTTTTCAGAGTGACATGTGAGATGAAACTCTACATTCAGTTGTCAGTATTCAAAAAGTGAATAATTTAGCTTATATATGTTTGTTTTATTTAGTTTGGAAACTGTTCTCATTGATTGTTTCTTTATTTAACAGAGCCTGATAAAAACAGCTTCAATAGCACTGTAGCTGATCAGCAGGTAGGCCTGATACTATATACCTGTCAATTTCAAATTCATAGAATACATTTTAAATGAAACAATTTTGTGTTTGTGATATGCCTCCCCTCCACTCAATACAAAACTCAAATCTTAATCTATACGATTAAATATCTCCTGTTCTTTAATTAAAGAATCATTGGTTTTTTCTTAGTATCTATTAGTGTTAAAATACGAGCTTTTCATTCTATTTTCTCCCTCTGTTAAATTAGGTGTATCCGTAACTCCAATAATGTTTTTTGAGCTACCTTTTTTTTTTTTTTAAAAAATAATTACCATCAAACATTTGCCTATTGTGGGATTAATTACAACTTCCCGGCTTCTTTCTACTGAAATTATATTGTTACTGTAGGGAAAAAGTAGGTAGTGACCCAATGGTCCTATTTATACTAATAAAGAAGGTAGTAACCCAATGGTTCTATTTATACAATATTACTGCTAGTTCTAGACAAAACAAGGGACAAATAATAAAATAAGCTAGTCTAAAATTAGTCTAAGATATGCTGAGTATGCTATGAGATAATCTAATACTTACCATTTTTCCCTAGTTAAGGGGTTTGCATGTAAACATTATTCCCATAATATTTTAAGAGGCAAAGATGAGTTTTGACACTCTGGTATTCTATTGCAGGGAGTATTGGAGACTGTAGCTAAAATTACTCATGATAAAGCTAAGAGAAATGATACGCGTGAGGGAAAGTATGGCCATATGTTTGTTGTAGTTTCTTGGTTACTTCTTACAATGGATACTCAGATGTAACTTTATTCATGTGCCATAACTTTAATTATTTTTAAATAATTATTTTTCTCAGTGGCACAAGATCATTTCAGCTTCAAGACGTGTTCTCTCTTGAAAATGAGGATTCTGATGATGTGACAACCTTGATTGACAAAAAGGTGTGCCTAAAAGTGATCTGAAGCTTTCAGGGTTGTTCTCTACTATGATGTTAAATACATGTTATCATGTTTGAACATTCTTACTTATTTATGCTATTGCTTGGCAGGACAATGTCTTTGTGATGTCAAACAAGAAATCCAAATATCCCGTGCTTCAAGTTGATTTGAGGTTGATATCTATTTTGATTTTTAACATTTTAATTACTATTCAGGGAATAGTTTATTAGCTTGGTTGACTAATTGAAGAATAATCAATTGTTTTACATATTGCTTTAAACTTATGTTGTCAATAGCACTAGATTGTGGTGGGGCTGAGGGTGTAGTAGAACAGTGGCTAGCCGCCCGTCGTATGCAACGGTGCAGATCAGAGTGGAGGTGTGGCCATGGCATTTTTGTTTCGCGTTGCGTTTCGTTTTGTTATTTGTGCGCTGCTAGAGGAGTTCTGCATTGTTCAGGGTTTGAATACACTAGAAATACCCTTAAATTAGAGTTGTTACATAGGCATTTTAGGACAATAAATAACCCCATTTTCCCTTCTTCTCTTCACATTGTTTGTTTTATCTTCGCATTATCCTTTTTCTATTTGTGCTGCTAAATGACCACAACCTGTGCCATCCTCCCACCTCCCACCCACCAATGTTGAGGGTATTCGTTCTTCTTTCTGCATTTTTTTCCGGTCACTCTACCTCCTCTGTTCTTTGCAGACAGAGTCATAGAACAAAGGTTCTTTCATTTATTCATTTTTTCTTTTTCACATGTTCTGTGCACCAAGTTCCCTGTTTGTGCTTTTATCTTTTTGCCCAAATAATTCAAATATGGGCCATCCCACACCCGGCGATCCCAGTTTTGAGGTCCTCTGCTCTGCTCTGCTCCACAAGATGTAAACATGGGCTACATGCTTTGTTTCAGAAATAATATCTGTTGTTCATGAATCTACATTTGTGGGTTGTTGAATTTGTTAACATGATGTTATGTAGGCTGTTAGTCTAGTGAATCATCAAGCAGTTGTGTTTCTCTATTTTTCTTTTTTGTTATTAAGTTGGAAGAATAAATGAGATAATAGTTTTCTTTAATTTCCCCTGGAGATTTGTATGCTTAAAACACACATGATGATGGATTTATTTAGTTTTTGAACAATTCCTTTTGCCAAATTTATTATTATATATGCATTTGTTATTGTTAGATGTTAATGTCTCTGTTTTGTATTTTTGACATTTCTGTCGTTGCAGTCTGTGCAATTTACTCAAGAGATTTAATAACAATTTAGTAATTGTGCATTCGTGCAGGCTAATATCAGATTTGGTGGTCATCATCGTTTCTGCAGCTATCGGTGGAATTGTCTTTTCCTGTTTGGGGCAACCGGTCTGTAGTTTCTGTTCCTTCCTGCTATATATAATGTCCTAGTTGGTTTTCGTCTTTGAATTCTATTTTAGTGATATGATGTGATCTTTTTGAGTTGACCCTAGTGTCAAGTGACCTATGCAGATTGTTGGATTACATCTATTTTTATTTTTTATTACATGTAGGTCATTGTGGGCTATCTTCTTGCAGGCTCCCTTATTGGACCAGGGGGTTTGAAATTCATTAGTGAAATGGTTCAGGTATGTTGCTTTGAGTGATTCACTGTCATTTCTGGCTGAAGCAAGCTTTGATCAATTTTAAGAGTGCCTACTCTAATTTCTTCTTTAATTTTGTGGCCTCACTTACTGCAGTGTTTGAAGATTACGTTTAATTTATTTATTTTTTAAAATTTTATTTTATTATATATATATTTTTGAAGATTCCTACAAAGTCCATATGAGTACCATTTGTAATCATGATCATCACAAGTTTCCTCCAGCATTAAATGGTTCTCCATCCATTAGGAGTTAAATATTTCTTGCCGAGGAACTAAGCTGTTAGTTTACACAGATTTTTAACCTGTAAGGTGTATATAGGTTAGGAGTTTTGGTATTATTAATAAGCATTGCATCGTGTAACTGGAATTTTCCTATAGAATAATTTCTGGTAGTCCATGAATAACTACTCGTCAGTTAAAGAAACAATCAAGAATAATATTTCCATTGGGTTTTTGAACTTTGAAGTTCAATGAGTTGTAATTATTGTCGTGGTGTTAATCATGTTAACCATTTTTTTCGTATCGTTTTTCTACAGGTTGAGACGGTTGCACAATTTGGGGTAGTATTTCTTTTGTTTGCTTTGGGGCTGGAGTTTTCCTTGGCAAAGGTTTGCTATTCCTGACTTGCCAAAACTTCTTTTACTGTTTCACATATTTTGTGGACGCAGATTGATAAATATTTTCTCACTATTTCCATTTTTTAATATGAATCTGTTTTGAAATCTTTATCCATCTAGCTAAAAGCTGTGGGGCCTGTTGCTGTTCTTGGAGGGCTGCTTCAAATTGTAATATTCATGTTCCTCTGCGGAATTCTTGCCATGGTATGGGGCTGACTTTGGCTAATGACATGGTCTTCAGTACGATTGTGTTGTAGTGGATACTAAATTTTTGGAAATTTGCTTTGCAGTTATGTGGAGGCAAATTGTCTGAGGGTGTTTTTGTTGGTTCCTTTTTGTCAATGTCATCAACAGCAGTGGTATGCCTTGACCCCATTTCCTGAAACATAAAATATATATTGTTATTGATAGTGTAACAGATTCCAAAACTGATTCATTATTTACTTTCACCTTTTTACAGGTGGTAAAGTTTTTGGTGGAGCGGAATACTAATAATGCCCTTCATGTTCAAGTTACAATTGGCACTCTTATTTTTCAGGTATCTTTCCTGTTGAGTTGAATATTAAACTTGTTAAGATATCATGAAGTAATGTACTCTGAAGTTTTCATCTAATTTTTAATATCATTCTTTCTTCCACCACCTTTATATCAGGACTGTGCTGTGGGTTTACTATTTGCTTTGCTCCCTGTCTTGGGTGGTAACAGTGGTCTTTTACAAGGGATTATTTCAATGGGAAAACTGTAAGTGTGTCCATCTGGATTTTCTGTCTCCAATTTTGTGTGATTTGATAAACTCCCTTTTGCTTAATGATAAATAAAGCAAGTGTTCAGTTGATACAAGCCAATTGAATCTTGTAATGTTGTTTATATACTTTTACAACTCTCTGCTTTCATCCACACTTGACTACAATTTAATGGTAACTTTACCTTCCTAATATTTTTGTTCAAATTAACTTAAGCAGTGCATTAAATATAAAACCTAGTAAAATTGCACATTAGGAATTTCAGGCCTAAAATACTTGGAACTTAACAAGAAATATTGAGATTTGTTTGCTAAACTAGGTAAAAACATACCTGCGGGAGAGACTATAGTTTGTAGGTAAGCTCCGGAACAAATGTGCATGTTAATATTAGAAAGCAAGGCACTGTGCTGGATTTTATATGAAGAAAATGAACAAAAGTTTGCATATGGCCTCTGTCACTAGTTTTAATGAAATGTAGGGTTTTCTGTGGGAAATAGGGGAGAGTTCCAACTTCCAAGTATAATTTCCCTAAATTTAACATGTCATTGATATATGATCGAATTTGTTTTTGTTGGAATATAATAAAATATCCTATAATATCTATTAAGTTTTTATATTAGGTCTAACTCATCCTTACAAAACCGGTTTGTAAGGCGAGGATTGAACTCACTTATAAACCCATGTTGAGACCTTATCTCATCTAATGTGGGACTCTCAGCAATATATTTATATGAGTACTGCACATGGATAGGTCCATAGATTGAACTAGACTTTGATGCCATATTGAAGTTATGGTTTTTAGATAAAAGAAGGAGAAGAATAAGAAGAAATACGATTGATAATATTTTTTTTGAGGGAAAATACGATTGATAATATTAATAACTTGATATTGAATTACTACAAAACAATAAACAACATCCCTTTTTGAGATACTCTAATATAATATAAAGATATTACGTGATATTTTATTACATGCTAACAGTTTTTAATTTCAGGTTGCTAGTATTGTCCTTGTATCTCACTGCTACATCTGTACTGTCTTGGTCATTTGTTCCTCGATTTCTCAAACTAATGATGCGGCTTTCATCTCAGGTATGGCTAAATCATATTTGATAGCAATATTAACAATTTGACAGTTCATGAGTTAATTTTTCTTTCCATTCTCCAGACAAATGAACTTTATCAGCTAGCTGCTGTTGCTTTCTGCTTGTTATCTGCATGGGTAAGAAAACTTATGTTCATTGCTGTTTGTGACTCCTTATCATTCTGCAGCATCTTTTATTCATAGAAGTTGTGCGTTCATGTTAATAAGATCTGTTTGCAATTCCATATTGCAACTTATTTTTGGTATACGTAAAGTAATTTAGAACTCAATGGTCTTGTTACTTTGGGTGGGGGTGGTCATCCTGCTTCTTTAGAAAAGTAATTTAGAACTCGATGTTCTTGTTACTTTTTTTTATTTGAAAAGAACTTTATTAGTATATGCATTGGTCAGGGCAGGGGCAGTCCATTGTGTATATTCAGAAAAGTGATTTAGAACTCAATGGTCTTGTGTAACACGGGTCTTAATATATGGGCTTATTGGAGTTAATTATTTGTGATGATGCACATTTTGTTAACGTTTTAAAATCACTTTCCAGTGCAGCGATAAGCTTGGTCTTAGTCTTGAGCTGGGTTCATTTATGGCTGGTGTTATGATTTCTACAACAGACTTTGCTCAACATACTTTGGATCAGGTATTGTTCATGGTTGATTATTTTCAACTTTTATCAAAGTCATGAAACTAATTTTCTTGCATACACAGCTTTCATAATGATTTTCTATATAGTCTGTTGTTTTAATACACATTTATCTCGGGATCACTAGATACATACTTCACTGAAATTTAATTTACTCTCTTTTGTTTTTCTCTTTATGCGACATTGATTAATTAATTATTAACTATTAATTTTCAATTAACCATTTATTTTTATGATGGGCATTCTTTGTTACGTATTTTATAGCAACCTGTTACGATTTGCTTGTAAAATGTTTTGTGATGTCTCTATTAGATTTTTCTAATATTCTGCTCATAGGAGCTTTAAGGGAGTTGGTATCTTAAAATGAAGAAGGATAAGGCAGCTTTATTGATTTTTTTTTTGTGTTTTTTTTTTTATTACCTTTTTCACCTTTCATAGATTTGTTTTGAAGGATTCCTCGTCCTCCTCCTTATTGTACTTCCTTTTCACTCCATTCGTTTTTTGCCCCATGAAAAAGAATTAATGACAGTGTTTTGGATTATTCAGTGCTTCTGAAGTATTAACTACATTTTGCTTGCAATAAGATTAGAAGGTTTCCACCTAATAAAATACATTTATACTTGTCTACTGTAGGTGGAACCGATTCGTAACCTTTTTGCAGCTCTCTTCCTATCAAGTATTGGAATGCTTATACATGTGCAGTTCCTTTGGAACCATGTGGATATCTTGCTTGCATCTGTTATTTTGGTTGTTGTTGTTAAGACTGCTGTTGTTGCTATAGTTACAAAGGCCTTTGGGTACAGTCTTAAGACAGCATTTATTGTAAGTATATAGCCAACTTGTTGGGTTGTATACTATATTGGTTAACTGTACTGGCTTTCGTATGTTAACACTACCTGTCTCCATGATAACTTAGGTTGGTATCTCACTTGCTCAAATTGGAGAATTTGCTTTTGTTCTGTTGAGTCGTGCTTCAAATCTTCATCTTGTTGAGGTTTTTTTTTCTCTCTCCCCCTCTCTTCCTCTGCTCCGTTAAGTTTGACATTACAGATTTTTCTGCTGCTTAGTTAGATTTTGTAATTTCTGTTTATTTTTGTATGGTGACCTTATGTGGTCAACTGTTACCGAATAGCTTTCAGTAGATGATTTATTTGCATGCATAGTATGATACATCTGATCTTTCCAATTAAGCATTTAATTCTTATCTAGTTGGCCTGTATATAATGATTTGTGGCCTATATATTAGAATTTGGGTGAATAAGACTTAACATAGGAAATGAATGTCTCTATTGGGGACCATAGAAGTGGGATGTGACCATAGATCTAATTTTTTAGGGTTGAGTCAAGTCAATATCTGGTGGCATCAGCAAGCGGCAAGGGTTGGTTCCTTGCTAAATCCATGAAGAGACCTCCCCAGTGTTCTGCGCCAAAAAATATGTCCATTGAACCTTGGAGACATTAAACAGTACCCGAAACATGATCAGTTATTTTCACTGGACGACAAGTATTTTAAGAAACCTGAGACTGTTTTAATTATTCTATCAATCAGCAGATATATTCCCCATTAAAGAGTTGGTTGATGGATGTAGTAAGGAAACTGACATGTGTGAAGGATTGAACTATTCTAACAACTTCGACTTTATGGAAGTTGATTTTATTTTACCTCTTCCATTGTCATCCTCAAATACTGCACCTCACAGCCAAAAGCTGTTTCCATAATTAGAGTAGATGGTAAAGTAGATGATGGTTTTTTGTCTACCAAATGGAGCTGCAGTACAAGATACATCCAGCATAAAGAGGGTTTGTCTGTCTGGCTTTCTTCTATTGGTGTAATGCCTTCAATGGCTACAACAGAAATAAAGTTTATGCGTTTCGGAAAATAATGGAGGCTATAGGGAAAGAGGGGAGGCGTAACTAATGCAATTTTTCATTTGTATGTATTTATTTGAATTGAATATAGACAGTAGTAGGAAAGTGGTTTGATCTTTGTCCTGCAAAGACCCTAAAAAATAAAGACCACACTATATTACCGGACGAAAATACAAGTAAAAGACACTCACAAGCCTTAGTACAGCTGTACAGATGATCTCCTGTCTCTTTATATTTGTTACCTTTTCCTTTCTTCCGTGATATGAATTGTCATTTTCTCATGCTAACCGTTACTTACAATATTTTAGGGGAAAATGTATCTTCTCCTTCTAGGGACAACGGCTTTCAGTCTGGTAAGTTTCAATCATAGGTTGGTTCATACTTTCCTTCATTCCTGTTGTTTAACCATAAATTTGATGATTTACAGGTCACAACGCCACTTTTGTTTAAATTGATACCGGCTGTCATGAATCTGGGCGTTCTCATGCACTGGTTCCCTTCAGAAAATGGCACACAAAATGAGGTCTCTCTCTCTCTCTCTCATATGTCCTTGCAAGTAACTTCTATCATATTCAGCTTGATTTTTGTTCCCTTTGCTTTTCCTATGTTAGTGGCTGGTACATTCCATTTCAAGAAATATGTTATAAATGATGTATCATACATTAAATACCTATGAAACACTGACACAAACACCGAACATGACATTGGTAACGATTCGATAACCACATGTCTCGGTGTTGCCGACACGTGTTGGATACCAAACACATCTTCAATATTCGATATGAAGTGTCGTTACTAAATTGTTAAATACTCCTTGATATATATCGTCTCTATGTACCAAAACTCACATACAGTATAACAACATAACTCACCTTTTACTCTTAGCAGGGAAAATCTTTGATGATTGAGGCAAACAGAATGTTGTGAGTTTCCAACTTTTTGATGACATCAAACAGAATAGTGTAAGCAATTATCTACATTAAAATGGCCAATAGAATCAAAGTTTCTTTATTGTTTCTGCTGTTGCAAGCTCCATGATGAGCTTCAGAAGAAACAGTCATTATAGCCACACAAGTTGGAAGTCAATAGAAGATCTCATGTTTGTACATAATAAGCATATGATTTTTGTATTCTTTTAGCAAGCAATGTATATAGGAAGGATATTACACGCCTGTCTTGTTGCTAACGCTGATCTAATCACATCATAGACTGGTTAGCTTGTATCTGCTACTATAAAGTTGCTATTGGATGAAATGATTGCGAAATTTTTGAATGGAATTCGCTCTAACTTTTGTTTGAACATTCACCTTACTTTAGATTGTACTGTAACATATTTGGAGCATTTGGATACAGATCTTGATGAATAAATATGCTGGTGAACCAGTTTTTTAAATTAGTGATGTTTGCAATACCATTCAAGTGTAAATGTGTAATGATCAGTGTGGGGATCTAACTCCATCTGTTCTTATTGCAACACTCTTTAACTGCCCTAGTCAACGAGTCAATCTTATATCCCTAAATAGTGAAGTGATTTATTGGTTATTGTCGAATGGTTCCCGACTTAATACAACAAAAATATAGTCTTGCAATCACTGTTGCAAAATGAAGAAACTTTGTCCGTTGCAGGGGCCGGGGTTGAACCCCGGACACCCCACTTATTTACCTCAAAAGGTGAATTTCTAGCCACTAGACTAATTAACAAAAATATTGTTTTATCCGAATTATCTTTGGCTATTTTTTTTTTTTTTAGATCTTTGACTATTTCATATTAGATAATGAGATTATGAATAATTTGAGATATTCATGAAAAAGATAAATAATTTTCTCAAGTTAACATAATTTATTGATTTTTTGGTATGAACAAAATAATCTTAGAAAGTGTTATTTAAAAGGAACGAAGCTGTAACTTTTTTTACTATTTAAAATTGATGTTCAATTAAAAACAATATTTGACTAATGATATTATCGTTTAATTTAACGAATTCACATACAGTTTTCTTCTGCTTGGCTTGCCTGGTTTAATATCTTCATGATAGTTCTGCAAATTATTATATCATTTATCATCTCATTAAATCACAACTCCAACTCACAAGTTAGCAAAAAGGAAGAGAAATATAAAGCTCTTATTTTATTGAAGTGATTGAAAACCATATTTTGGCTTTAGAACTTGGAGGATATAAATACTTCGAATTGGATAAAGTATAGTGACATCAATAGTTGAAATGCCATTAAAAAAATAATAGTTAAAGAAAGCTAGTCCAATCAAGATTTAGATGTTAAATTTCAATGTGTAGTAATTTTTCAAGTACCTGTAACGAAGCTAAAGATACATCATCAACGGGAAAACTGCTCGAATCAAGAAGAACTAAGTGTTAAAGAGAGACAAGAAGCTTGACTCCTTTTGCAGTTATGCTGGTTTTGGAAATGTGCATATATAACTTCTCCAAGTCAGGAATTAGAAATGATATGATTAATTTCAGCATCATTAACTTTGGAGCATCACTCAGCAAAGAGAAGAAGGGATTGATTCGATGACACTCATCAATGTTCAAATAACGCAAATGGTGAAATGCTCACAAATATGCCATCCATTCTACATCGACAGAGTTATCGCCTCTCAAATCAACCTCTTCCACATTTGTGTTTGAAAACCTCGAGGAGGGATGAGTGAAGGAGAAAACGAGTGATGAGGCAGCGGAGAAGAGAAAGCAAGTGGTCGATAAAGCGTCTATGTAACCGCCATTCGTCAATGCTTCTATGCAAAGTTTAACCAATTCTATATTGTTTTTCAACTTCCTTTTTCTAATTAGTGAGTGATTTGTGAAATAAAATTGGAAGATGATGAAACCAAAATGAAAAGGAAGAGAACTTTAAAATTTAAAAATAATGCTTAAGTTTAGTTACATATATAGTTCATTACTTAATAATAAAAATAAAAAATATATTTTGCAGGCTGTGGGGTTTGAACCCACGCGCACTCAGTGCAGTAGGTCTTAAGTCTACCCCCTTAGACCACTCGGGCAAGCCTGCTTGAGTTGTTATAGACATGTGTAGTTTATTATTTAACGGCCATTTGTGGTTAACTATAGAACATTTTTTTTTTGTTTAAGAGATTTAGATTATACAATTTTTATACTTTTGTGTACGTGTTTAATTTTTTTTTGTCTTTTTATTTGAATTATGAAAATATTTATTAAAAATGATTAATATAACATTTATTTTTGATGGGATCCGGTACATTTTTTTTTGGTTTGTCAACAAAAAATGCATTTTTTTTACTTTTGCACCGGTTTCCGACCCACTAAAGGTGGACGACTAATCCAGCTCGTGCGTAGAGGCATGCACACTGGCCAAGCGTTGTTTCCCTTGAGAATCGAACCCGATATTCCTGAGGTACGTCCTTGGAAGAAGCTCCTTACCACTGGAGCCCGAGTAACTTGGTTAAAAATACATTTATTTTTTAAAAAGCAAAATTATTATTTAATTTATACGATATACTAGGTGAAAATTATAAGTTTTCGTAAAAGAAAAAGTGACTTAAATACCACTTTGATATCTTAGGTTATTTTAAAAGTTCAATTTAGTCGCATTATTTCAAAATTTGTCAATTTGGTTCCTTAATTTATAGTAATTGTTCAATTTGATTCTTAACTTTAAAACCGGTCAATTTAGCCCCCTTTTTTGGTTACAAATGAAAATGAGACAACAAGAAAACTAACATGAACAATAAAGAAGACGACCAAGCCTAACAGAAGTCAACTATTCCCTAATAGAAGCTAACTATTATGTGCACACTATGGCAAATTGCTTAAGGCCTATCCTTGTTTATTGGATGTAGATCTTTTCCATTTCTTAAAAAAGACATGGTTATCTCTACTGCTACTAGCGAACAGACGAGCACTCACATATCCATTTTTCCGCTATTTTTATTGCGCTAATGTTTAAAAATTTAGAACGGACTTTTTTTTATGAAATTTTAATTTTGATTAAAAGTAAAAATATAAACAGTAGAAAAGAATGAGAGGAGAATAATTTCTTGATATATTCAAATGTACAGGGGAATTGTCTCTTTAATAGAGAAAGAATTAGAATCCTAATTAATTGCAAAGATCCTACATAATTACAGGTTAATGACAATAGTTGACTACCTAATAATACAATAACTGAAAAATAAACAATATAAATGGTATAATATTCTAATTAATATTTTGATTTTGCGACACTCCCCCTCAAGCTGGCTTGAAAATGTCTTCCATGGACAACTTGCGAGTTATGTAGTCAAAAGGTTTCTTGGGTAGTCCTTTGGTCAAGATATCTGCCAATTGTTCAGTAGTGGGAATATAAGTCATACATATATGTCCCCTTTCTATTTTTTCCTTGATGAAATGTTTGTCAACTTCAACATGTTTGGTCCTGTCATGTATGACTGGGTTGTGTGCAATAAATATTGCAGACTTATTGTCACAATACAATTTTATAGGTGGAGAATTATAAAAATTCAATTCTTGCAGTAGCTTTTCCACCCACAACCCCTCACAAATTCCATTAGCCACTGCTCTAAATTCAGCTTCAACACTACTTCTTGCTACAACACTTTGTTTCTTGCTCCTCCAACTAACCAAGTTTCCCCCGACAAAGGTACAATAACCTGATGTTGATCTTCGATTAGTTATACTTCCAGCCCAAAATACATCGGTGTAGGATTCTACTTGGAGATGTCCACGATCTTTATAAAGAAGTCCCTTCCCGGGTGATCCCTTCAAGCATCTTAAGATCCTGAAAATAGCTTCTTGATGTTCAGGTCCTGGTGCATGCATGAACTGACTCACCAAACTTACAGCAAAAGGTATGTCTGGACGCGTATGAGATAAGTATATCAGTCTTCCTACCAATCACTGATACCTCCCTTTATCCACCATATTTCCAGCTTCAGTAGGCTGCAATTTTATGTTGGATTCCATGGGTGTCTCAGCAGATTTACATCCAAGTAATCCAGTTTCTTTTAAAAGATTTAGAACATACTTCCGCTGATTTATAAAAATACCCTCCTTTGATCTTGCAAACTCAATTCCAAGGAAGTATTTTAGAGGAGCAAGTTCTTTGATTTCAAAGACCTTAGCAAGTTTCTCCCTTTAGCTTTTGAGCTCCAAGCTATCATCACCTGTTAATATGATGTCATCCACATATACAATCAAAATAACAATTTTATTAGTGGCTGAATGTTTATAAAACAGTGTATGATCAGCTTGACTTTGGATGTAACCAAGTCCTTTTACCACGGTTCCAAACCTCTCAAACCAAGCTCTTAGGGATTGTTTCAAACCATATAAAGACTTCTTCAATCCACAAACTTTATTTCTTCCCAATTCTTCCTCAAATCCAGGGGGGAGACTTCTTCCTCTAGCTCTCCATTTTGAAAAGCATTCTTTAATTAGTGGAGTGATGAGTCGATAATTAGTGTTTTTTATATAATATTTAAGTTTATTTTATTTAGATTTAATATGTTTTTATTTCCTTTTAGAGCTATTTTACTTCAATTGCAAGTTATTTTATTTCAGGAACAAATATTCAAAAGATTGAGTCTTGG
>Ga0228711_1003023_pt1 | contig 26101 bp, 21 predicted proteins | sample MedpolnodulmetaG_2_FD_177996 | JGI IMG/M metagenome (GOLD analysis project Ga0228711, IMG submission 177996) | Root nodule microbial communities from Medicago polymorpha collected in Santa Monica, California, United States - brown nodules | ecosystem: Host-associated > Plants > Roots > Nodule... | reverse complement strand
TTGGTGTGGAACAAGAGTGAGTATCACAATCTAACATTTACTGATCTGCTTCACAGACCTTATGTTCTTTGTCACACACGCTCATTTTTTTCCTCTCTCTTATATGAATTATTCAAATTCAATTTATGCTGTTATAATATACGTTAATTATAAATATTAATTTATCATTCTTTTAAAAAATATGAAAAATTTCTCCATTTTCAGAGTACTGTAAATCTGTCTCTATCTATGTCTTGTTGTTCATATGTTTCTTTTGTTCTTTTGTAGGTAATTAAACTTTTGTAGGTAATAATATTTAATTTTTGAATCAACAGAATCTAATGATAAAGCAAACCACAACACAAACATCACTACATAAATTTTGGAGGGTTTTTGGACATCTTTGTGACTTTTCAGCTTCTTTTTCAGTTATGTTTGTAGGAATGCAGTTAGTGAGTATCAATGGTGAAACTTGATGCTCCATAAATTTCTGAGGCTGTCATTTCTCTAGGTGACTACTTCACAACTTTCTGCAAAATTAGTGTAACAACTTGTTACTAACAACTGAGTATTTTGGTTGTCTTTGACCGTGGACGGTGTAATCAACAGATATTCAAAATGGGCTGTGTGCTATCAAGTATTGATGAGGATGGAAGGGTTGGCATATGCAAGGAAAGGAAGAAGGTAATCAAACAGCTAGTTTGCAATAGAGAGGAGTTTTCTGATGCCTTATTAGCTTATTTGAAAGCGTTGAGGAACACCGGTGCCACACTTAGGCAGTTCACCGAGTCCGATACATTAGAATTGGACTTTGCCTCTACTGGCCTTCCTGAAGCCCCGCCTTCCCCGCCGCCTGATTTGCTACCTCCACCGCTGCCTCCTTTTCTTGCTGAAAAGAGTTCTGTGCACGTTGGCGAAGACGAAATACTAGAGAATGATGGCACTGACAACTTTGTTCATATGCTGCAAATTGACCAAGGTTTGAGCTCGTCGTTGCTATTTCAACCTATGGATAAAGTAGAAGGTGTAGAGACGTTTGAGGAGGAGAACTGGGAAGAAACCAAAACTGAATTTGAGGATGAAGTCCAAGGTTCAGAAGCTGATGTAAGTATGGGAAAATCACGTAGCGGGAAGCAACCGGTCAAAGAACCAGTTGATGATAGTTCCTCTGCTATTACTTTGTTTAGAAAAGAAACTCATGTTACTAAAGCTATGCCCGTGGTGATTGGTAGAAGCGGAAGAACATTGGAGGGTATAGTTAAAGAGTTAGATGATCATTTCCTGAAAGCATCAGCGTGTATAAAGGAAATCGCTGTTCTTATTGATATCAGCAGCGGAGATACTCTTCTGCGGCAGAATTCTGGTCGTCACCCTAGTAAGACTTCATGTCGTGTCCTTTAAGATTATTTAAGTTCCTTTATGATAGATTAGGTTTTGTTATTGGCTAGCCCTGACCTTTCGCTTCCTGTCTTTTCTGTATTGGAAATTAATTAATATATAGTTTCATTTTCACAATGCATCTTTTGATAACTCTTAAAACTGAGGTTAGTTATTTCTTTTTTGAAATGTTTAAATGTATGGTATATCCATATAAACTTTTATAGCTTATGCTGAGAGTGAGCTTTGGCATAACAATAAGGTTGATGCCTTGTGACATGGAGGTCAAAGTTTAAATATTGGAAACAGCCTCTCTGTTTGCAAGAGCAAGGCCACATATACTTCCCCCCTTGCTAATCAGTGTAGCTTTCCGATTTCAATACATTATGAATTTTAGAAGTTACACTTTCCTACAAGATGTTTCTAATTTGAATCTTTACCCTAAGGATAGTGGTTATCATTTAGCTTTGTAAAAACCACTGAATACCATTTTGAGTAGTAGCAGATGGATTTCATCCACATTAATAGTTATATGAATTATGAAAAGTACAGTGTGTATTACTTGCTTGAAAATGTTATCTTTGCTTGTATCAATAACTTCTTTTCAGAAAGGTTGCATGATTTTTATCATGTAAATGAATTAAGAGTAAACAATGATGTCACCATTCTCTCACATTTCAGACTACAATATGCTGGACAGTAATTAGGAAGCTCATATACTACCAAAGCTATGAATAAGGGATTCGATATAATATAAAAAATGCTATCATATTGACTTACCTATCAAACTTATTCTACATATTAATTTCCCATATGCTTCATGTCTTATGACAGACTTATAGTTGATGTTTACTTAATTGCAGAGATCATTTATTTTCTCTGTGTATGGGTGATGACATTTTTTTTCTACTCTGGCATGTTCTTTGTAGGCAAGAGAACCAATTCTGCAAGGGTATTTAGTGTACTATCATGGAGTAGGCATACTAAGTCATCCACGTTCACCAAAGATGACGCTGAGTTTTCTAGTCCTAGTGAACCATGCAGGCCGGGAGCTCATTGTGCCACACTTAAGAAATTATATGCGGCAGAGAAGAAACTTTACAAGGCAGTAAAGGTAAGCCAATAATAAAAAACCAATGAACAGTTTACAATGCTGATTTTCTATCTGTTTTAGTGCAAATGTGAAGCAAAAAGTCATATATTTAATTAACCTGCATCATATTCGAAAACTGCAAACATGGTGTGCCCCAAATATTTTTGGGCTGCACGAGGGACTATCATTTAATGCAAAATATATTTAGGAAAAAATAAATCAGGAACAAAATTTCAAGGCATATTGTTCAGGACTATCTCTGTTTTGAAAATAGAATAATTAATATTTCTGACCCTTGCTAAAAAAACAACTAACAACTAATGTTTTTCGTTAGTAAACATTAATAGCAATAATTCTCAAGATTGACAGTAAATATGGTCAGAAGTTCCGAAAGTGTGATGGTGGCATACACGTCTGAGGGGAAGCTACCTGTGCAATCTGTGCTACATTGGTTGTCCGAGGAGGGTGACCATGGATATCAAAACACCTATCGATAGTGTGGCCGATCATGTGGCAATGGTCACACTTAGGACGAGATTTACCATGCTTACGGGATCGACCATATTCACCACTTTGAAAAGCCAAGGCAGAGGAGTCAACAGGTTCATTAATAACATCCCCATTCAAAGATGATTTTTCCGGTATACGCAGTAAAGTAGACATTGCAGAGTTGAAAGTAGGTCCAATGGGAGAATCTAGAATTTGATTACGAACCAAAGAATACTCCATAGGTAAACCACACAAGGCCAACATCATAAAAAAGGTTTCTCGCTGTTCATATTCCTTGATAGGCGCACCAGCCGGAGGCATGATTTCATTGAAATCATGCAAGAGACCTTGAATCTTATCCAAATAGTCAGCCATGGAACCATCAAGTCGTCTAGGGCCAACAACCCTCATGAGATTTTGGCAAACCTGGTATAACCTTCTAGTATCACCGATGTAAAAAATCTTAGCCTTCTTCCAAACAGTCTCACAAGTGATAAGAGTGGTGAAGAAATTCTTCACGGAATCATGGATGGTTGATTTGACGACGATACATAGTTGAGCATCGATCATTTTCCGGAGAGAACGGTCTCATTCGGGCACAGAATCGATGTTCTTGGTGAGATGGTCTTCATAATCTTGAACCCTAAGCCATTGCTTGATGTTTGATGACCATGAGTGATAGTTGGTGGCTTCCAACTTGTCAGTTAAGAGTGGAGCGGTGACGTAGTTGGTAAAAACCAGACGGTGTGGAGGATCTGAGTCATCCATGAGTTAGGGAAGAAGAGAAGAGAGAAATGTCTGGTTTTTTGACTGACAACTCGCTGAGAAAAACTAGGGCTTATTTATTTTTTTAAAGGAAAAACTAGGGTTTATGAATAGCACGTTGAGTGTGAAAACAAAAAAATACAAGGGTTACTATTTTCCTAATTTTTATAATGTTATAAAAATAGTTAAAATTTTACTTTATACCAAAAATATTTTAATTAATCTTTGAATGACATTAATACCCTTTTCACTAGACCTACATAGAAAGAGACTCATGTCTACTTGCTTGGAAACTATCATCCTGTTTCCTTCTCTTTTCCTTTTCATTTGCTAATGTTTCACTATCTTTTTTATCTTTTTTTATCTGGTTTTTGGCTCAAATTACCTTTGCTTTTATTCTTTCTTGGGCTTATTTAAATTCAAAGGTTTATAGTCTTATACATTATGGCTCAATTTATGGTAATTGACTGGTATTTTTCGATAAAATGACTAGTTAGCTTCTATCTATCCCTTAGTTAGGGTGGCAATTGTCTTGATCAATATATTTGTTTCTTTTGATCGAAGGGAAATATTTATGTATTTCCTTACTTTACATTTGGCATGAATGTTCTTTTCTCATTGTTCAAATGTCATATAATGCAGGAGGAGGGAATTACCAAATTGGAGTTTGAGAGGAAGTCATTGTCATTGAAAAAACAAGAGGATGAGAACCTTGATTTGGTTAAAATTGACAAAATTCGATCAAATGTTGAGAAATTGGAGTCTGATTTGATAAGCTTGCGGCAGTGCATCAGTGAAACAACTTCATCCATTTTGGAACTTATAGATGAAGAGCTTTTACCCCAGTTGGTTGCATTAACTGCCGGGTATATTTCTCAGATTTCGATGCATTACACTTTAACTTACTGACGAAACACAGAGCAGTGTGTTAATTATATCTGATTCATATCCTAGGTTTTGCTTTAAAAAACCGTTTTGTTTTGTAGGTTGTCACAAATGTGGAGGATAATGCATGGATGCCATCAGTCGCAGGCACTGATCTCCCAGCAGCTGAGTAACCTCAGTGATAACCATAATACAATTCTAAATTCTGAATACCATCATCAAGCTACAATTCAGTTTGAGAGTGAGGCTTCTTATTGGTATAATAGCTTCTGTAAACTTGTAAAATCGCAACAAGAGTATGTAAGGACCCTCAGTAAGTGGATTCAGCTTACCAACTGCCTAAGGGATGGCAATGAAAGCGGCAACCACTCTTCTATTCGCACCATTTGTGAACAGTGGGAGCTTGGGCTTGATGGATTACCAGATAAGGTACTTCTTACCCTCACAACATGCCGTGCTTTGTTTTCCGAATGGAAAAATGTATTCTTTTAGCAGAACTGTTTTGGTATTCTATTCTGTGTCTTTATTTTAACACCTACAAATCTCATACTGTTATGTATGGCCGTACTGTGTTTATTTGCACACACCACTTGTTATTGCTCAAAGTTACTTCTATCTTTTTACTATACTTCAGATGTGTAAATTTTACAGCGGAATGATAATAATTTTTTCTTGCACTTTGATGTGGTTACAGGAGGTGGCCGATGCAATAAAAAACCTTCTGTTATCCATACGTTCCATAATTGCTCAACAGGCCGAGGAAGATAACATTCTGAAAAAGTTGGAAAAACTTGAAAGAAAGTTGCAGAGGTGCTCGACGTCCCTGGCCGAGATGCAAAGAAAAATTGAATTAAACTTTGAAGATGATGGCGATGAAGCTAATATAAGCCCCAGGCATCCACTATTTCATAAAAAAGCGGAAACAGAAGCCTTAAAGAAGCAAGTGGAAAGTGTGAAAGCAGATTATTTGGATTCTGTTCAGTATAGTAGAACCATGACCCTTGATAACCTCAGAACTAGACTTCCACATCTCTTCCTGTCACTGATGGAATTTTCAAGTGCTTCCTCTCAAGCAATTGAGGCTATTCATTCTCAGTCAAGCCAATAGAAATACAATGACTTTGCATCACAAAACATGTTCACTTTGTGCTGCTTTGGATGGCAAGTTAGTCTGCTTGGGCTTCATGCTGATATGAGCACAAAATACATATGATATGGTGTAAATTGTGTTTATGAATATTTGTATACTGAAACAAAATTGTGTCTAGCCATTCTTTTGTCTTTTTGTATCCTTTCAACTCTCCATACCACCAACACATTCTGAAACTTTTCATGGAGGAATTTGAAAGATAATATTAATATTGTGAGAAAGAAATTACTTCATCTACCTTATATTATGTGCTTGAATGAAATATTTCTATTTTTTTTAAAATATTTCTATTTTAAAATTTCCTTTTAAAATATCTGAAAGTATATTTTTTTAATAATAGTTAGAATGATAAAAATGTGACTAAGTTCAACTCCCTCTAATACCAAAAATAACAATTAACATTTGTCACTAAAATATTTGGTTTTATCCAGTTTTTCGTTTTTTTTGGGATTTGAACCCCCTTACTTGTATAGTGGTCATAAGGTTATAAAAAATATTAAACAAAGAATCCATAGATAATTGAATACTCCAATAATTTATGCTTTCTTCGATAAATATTCAATGACCTTAAGTTGTTGATACTATATAAACATCATTGATGTGTGTGTTTTTTTAAATGTGGGACTACCACTTTTTTCAATTTACACAACATTAGTTCTAAGTCTCAAACTTACCAATGTGTGTGCACTTTTCAATGTGGGACTACCACTTTTTCTAATTCACACAACACTAGTTCCAAGTCTCAAGACTTGACCTTTAGTATTCCAACTTTCAACTAACTAGATTGATGACCCGTGCCCCACATGGGTCTTATGAGCCGAAATATAGTTGTTAATCTCAATATGAAAATAATACCGAAACACAATAAAAGGATATTTAATAAGTAACTATTGGCAATCGATAATAATGTATAGTTAATTAAAATGCAACACTATTACATAAATTATTGTACCTTCTCCTAAATGTGGGTTTTTTATACTACAGGTCCTAGGATTCTACAGTCTTTGAAAATTTGTTTTCTGTTCTGAATATTTGATTTCTCTCCTACCGTGGAAAATGAATAAACACTTGGTAATTGAATAAGAAACTTCTGTAGATGTGCAAATGAATGGTTTACATGAAAAACACTTTCACATTTTGTAATGTATGTCAGTGAAATATAAATTTATACACATATGAGACGACGAAAAAACAAATTAAAATGATCTTCCTATATTAGCTTGTTGACAAATTATTAATAATATTCATATAAACTTAGATGACCATGCCATCTTTTGTCCATAAAGACTTTTCATAAATTTGCACCATCCACTGCCTAAGAATAACGTGTGTTATTTGTTAACTGCAAAGCCTTTCATTAAATATGCACCATATCCTACCTAAGAAGATGAGCACATGAGTTTTTTACCTGAAGAAAGAGAATTACTCACAGTTTGTGATGTATGTCAGTGGCCCACGTGTCTTATATCTTTCCATCCCTTGCTCATTGATTCCTACCTTTACACCAGTTTTTTTTCTTGGAGACCTCTTGATTAGATAACGATTCCCCATGTTTTAGATATTAAGCAAAATAAGCAAAATGAAAGGACAAAAATACAAAAGATGAAAGGGCCCTTAGTAAAATACAAAAGCTAGCTGAGGATGGTGAGTTGAAGTCACAAACAATTAGAGTCAGCTATATTTTACTCAGTTGTTTATTAACTTGAAAATTTTGCTCATATCATCAAGAATGAAATGCCATTATCTTCTCTCTCAGGTTCTCAATATTTACACAATGAAGCTAATATGTTAAAGAAAGCAAAAGGGGCAAGCATAGAAAGCACGGTGAATATTCTGAATTTTTTGTGAAGCAAGTAAATAGCAAAACTCCACCAGAAAGTTGTGATGAATATTCAACAACGTGCATTCTCCCTGAAGTAGTCAATTGAATGATACAAATAGGGCTAGAACTAATCTACTTGAAAACAAATGCTAAAAAACTTGCAATTATTTCATTGAAAACCAATACTTGAGGCTTGGACAAATGTTATTACATCAATAATTAAACTACTGAAGATAGAAGGCAGAGTCCTTATAACATCAAATAGACTTATCAAACTCAAAACTAAAAAATAACAGCATATTCAAATTCTCAGCTTTTAATGTCATCCAATTAAAAAATCCAATGAGGCCACCAAGGTCTAGTTGTATATAACAATCACATAAACAATATTGTTCTTCCCAGCCATAGGAGCACCAAGCCTGATTCACACAGCATGCGAGCCTCCACAAACCTCTTCCACTGTCCACCAATCTTGCAGTGTTCATAAGGAGCAGTTCCAAAAATTAAAACACAGTCCCAACAGTTGCCGCATTCGTCCACCATTTTCAGAGGTAGATGCTGTATCAAACATTTGCGCAACATTTACTTCATAAATCAGCATCTGCACCATTCAATACAGAAAAAATTAAGCACAACACAATGCAAAACCGACAAATAAAAAATAAAGGAATTAAAATCACACTAGCACATTTGATGGGGGGAAACTTTTTTAGGGTTTACATCTTAGCAATTAATGATAGCTAATTAGAGGGAAAAATCTAGGTTTAACAATTGCAAAACCTAATAAGCATTAAGAGTAAGGGATTGCACACCATATGTTCCAGCAAGGCCTTTTATTGGTGTAATAGCTTCTGTAAAATTGTAACGAGAGTACTTATTCAACTTACCAACGGCCTCATGAACAGTTATGAAAGCGGTGATCGGTTTTCTATTTGCGCCATATGTGAACAATGGGAGCTTGGCCTTGATGGATTACATGATAAGGTACTTCTTGCCACAAATTTATTGTCACTTCCCCCTCAACACAATGTGCTATATGTTTTTTTTTAAGAGAAAAATATAAATTTTACTGGTTTCTGCCACTGAACTTATTACTTTCCCATTCCAGAATCACATATGGTGTAACTTGTGTTTATGAATGTTTGTATACTGAAACAAAATTGTGTCTAGCCATTCTTTTGGTTTTTTGTATCCTTCAACTCTCCATACCAACACACTCTGAAACTTTTCAGTTTTGAAACATAATATTTATATGTGAGAAAAAAAAAATCACTTCATCTGTCTCATATTATGTTCTTGTTTGAAATATTTCTATTTTAAATTCTCAGTTTAAAATATCTTATAAGTATTAATGATCTTTTTTAATGGTAACTGGAGTGATGAAAACGTAATTAGTTCGAACTCACTCTTAGAACAAATATAACAACCAACATTTGTCATTAGAAAACGTTTTATTAATATCTCAATTATCCTATATTTGATAAATCCTTTCCCCTTCAATCACAATATGCCTTAGAATTTCTTTTGTATAAGCTGAAAATATATTTAAAAAAAAGAAGGAAAGAACAAAAAATCTGAAGAAACATACCCAACAAAAGAAATAAAACAAAATTTAAGTGAAAATCCGACAATTCAAACAATGAAACTAACCTCAAAAAACGGGGTTAATTCTATTGTTAACAACAAAAGGCTTCATTAAGGAAGCTGGATTACCAAAACTTGCCCTGGAACGGACATGTACTACAATGATTGGGTAAAAAATTAAATGAGGAACATAGAATTGATGAAAACCACATGGCTATCACATAAAATTAATTGGTGATGTAGTGTTCTATGAACCACCTCATAACATTACACCTAGTGTTTAACAGCAAAGACCAACTTATGCCTGTTGAAGTAAAAACCATGTAAAAGATCATATGTAGCTCAACAATCCTGCTTCTGCTGTATGGAAATTTTTGCCCTTACTTCTTCTCACCGCGTTTTCTTTTGAGCGATCCACTAACAGCGGCTTTAGCTTTTTTCCATTCTTTCAAAGAATCAGCACTTCTCATAAATGAGCAAGTTTCTCCTATTTTAACATTTGCAGATCGTTCCCTTGGACTTGTTTCAACGATTTTCTCAACTACTGGAGCAGAAACTATATCATCAGTACCAGCATGCTCACTATTCTCTGGTACAATCTCCCCTAAGTTGAAGCCATCAGTGACAGTTCCATCAACAGTATTCTTATCAGCACCATTATGCTTGCACTCACTGGAACCGGCAGGGTACAAAATGGGTTCTTTAGCCGTTTGTTCTGGGAAACTAATGTCAGGCAAAAGTTGTGAAAGGCTAAATGGACTGTTATTCTCATTAGCCAACTGGGTCCAAGATTTCTTTTGCCACCATGAAACACCTGTGCCAGTTATTTTTGGTGCTATGTTATGCTGAGTTTCAGCAGGTTCAGTTATCCCTTGTTTATTGGTAGGTTGAGCTTCAGCAGGTTCTTCTATCACTTGTGCATTGCTAGGCAGAGATTCAGCAGGCTCTTCTATCACTCTTGTATTGGTAGGTTGAGCTTCAGCATGTTCTTTAATCACTTGTGTATTGGTAGGTTGAGATTCGGCAGGCTCTTCTATCACTTTTGTATTGGTAGGCTCGCTATCTGGGTATTCATCGCTTTCCATGTCTTCAGTTTCATCATTTGTAGACGAGGAAGTGTGAGAACCATCAGAGTTTTGCTCATCTTCAGCAGAATCAAACTTCGGCAATATGAGAGAGGCACTGAATGAAGCATTGCCTCCTTTACCAACAAGTTCTCTCCACGAAGACTTTTGAGACCATGAAACTTTGGCCGACTCCCCAAAATCATATTCTGGTTCAGTAGGCTTTGCACCAGATCCCACCTCATCTACAAGAGTCTGCATTTTACTCTTGCCTACAGGGGTACTAGACGCAGCCCCATTGCTTTCACTTTCCGATTTTCTCTTCTTAACCTTGTTAGAATTGCTCTTGCTCCTTTTTTGCGCTTCAATGGGTTCTTCCTCTGCAATATTTGTTTTATTGGACCATTCCTGAAGACCAAAAGTCACAGTTACATAGATTGAATAGCTTACCTATTCTTTCATAAAAGTAATCTGACACTAACACTTAACAAAGGGCTGTGGCGTTTGACTAGCCATTTCAGCTACTTTATACATTTTTTTAGCAAACGTTTATAGCTTATTTGATTAGCTTAGAAACTTCTTTGACCAAAATAGAGATATTTGATAAACAAAAATATCTCACTAGTTGGTTGTGTTTTTTAAGGAGATGCTCGAAGTAAAGTTGGAAGAAAAAGATAAAAGTTAAACTTAACTGAAAAGCCTAAAACTATATTTATTTGAACATGTATTTTTGTATACAAAACAAAGCTAGAATTTGTATAAAAAGATCATATAAATGTATTTTATCATTTTACATTTATCAAATAGTTCAACAGTTAAATTTACTTAATACTTCCAGCTGAATAACCTAGCTAAACAGCTTTTTAACAAAAAATTAGTTTCTCAACTTTCAGCTTTTATAAAAAAGAACAAAAGAGAGAAGAAAAAAAACTACCTTATCAGCAAGTTATGGCAAACAAACCCAAGAACCAACCTGAATTTACTACCTCCCTTCCAAACAAAAAATAAATGATAGAAACTAACCTGACTTTCCATGATCCTTTCAAGTTCTTGGGTCCCTGTCAAAGCTGCTTTATTTTTCTTTGTTGCAATGTTGGTTATGAGATCATCATCATCATCATCACCATCATCTGTTGCACTGTCTACTTCAAATTCATTAGAATGAAAAGCATTGAGAGATTCAAGAGAATTGTGCTTCTTTCCAAGATGCTTGGTGTTAGAAACCTTTTCTTTTTCAAGAAGCTTGTTCATCACAGCATTCATTATGTTAATTTCTTCATCATTTATTCCACCAATTTCTGCTTCCCCACTGATAGACAACTTTTCCCTTTCAGCTTCTCCATTCATAGATAACTTTTCCTTTTTTGTGATAAAAGGACTGCAATGTTCCTCACAATCACAAAAATGCACAGGGAGAGGACCAACTTTAATATTCTGGAAACTGTATTTGTGCTTGCCTGTTCCACTGAATGGTATGGATTTAACCTGCACAGGTATATTTGTAGCATGCAAAATTTGAGTCAGTTGATTTAGTAATGAAATATTTATGCAGAAGCAAACATAAAATCTGTATAATTAAACAATGGAAATGCTAACATGTGAGGGCGCATGTTAAGGAACCCAGTGTGGAAATTCTTTCTTGGAAATTGTGCATTTAATTTTTAAAAATATTTCAAAGTTTTTTACTTCAATGTAAAAGTTCTACTTCAATTACTACATCTGTCCCTTTTCACAAACACTCTACAATTTTCATAGTATATTAAGAGAAGTAGATGGAATACTCAATGTGTCACTTTTGTGTATAAATGCTCCTAAATAGCCTTTTGTAATCAATTTTGACTTTTCATCGTTCAAGACACTTAGTTGTATTAATTAAGGGTATGTGAAAAAAAATGTATAAAGTAATTTGAAATGAGGCTCACACTAAGGGACAATTTTTTTCTCAATAGATTAAGGGAAAGAGGTCAAAAGATTTAGGGACAGAGGTAATATTAGTTACATTTCCTCAATAAGGATGCAGTTAGCAATAGGAGCTTTAGTTACAAAAATGAACAAAGTGAGCAGTATGCAAATAGCTACAAGAAAAGCCTTAAAGGTCAAATATCTCCCTACATTCTGGACTAATATAATGATTAATTGATATATACTTACTACTGAATCCACATAAATAATCAAGATATGCATGCATTATTTATATAATATTCCTAGCGCTACACAATAATGCGTGCCACATATCATGGTGTATAGTTTTTGGCGTAGAGTCACTTTATTGTGGTCGTAACTTTTAATTCACTCTTAGTCACGGTAGAGACTAGAGAGTCTCAATCATTACTAGATCATGTTTTCAATCCAAAACTCTAGGAGGACAACCAATTTAAACAGATGTAGTGCATCATGGTTTTTAGTTTTATTATATTGCAATAAATTTCTACTTAACTGACTATATTATGCAATGCAATCAGACCCTTCAGATTAAGTATGGGTGCGTTTGTTTTGGATTTTTTTTCTTAAAAAAATCACTTTTTTCATTCTTGAGTGTTTGTTTAGGATTTTTAGAAAAATCATTTTATCAAAAAAATCTATTTTGACCCTAAAATGAAAAGCTATTAAGATTAGCTTTTCTCAAAATCTATTTTTTTCAACAACAAGGAGGTAGCACATGTACATGTTAGAACTCATTTTTTGAAAAAAAATGGATTTTTATGGGTAGTAGACAAACAAAAATAACTTCAGATTTTTTTAAAAATCTCTAAAAATTAATCTCTAGATTCTTTTAACACATAATCTATTTTTTTAAAAGATAAAACAAACGCACCCTAAATTTATTTTGTTATTTTTGCGGGGGATAGCTCAGTTGGGAAAGCGTCAGACTGAAGATCTGAAGGTCGCGTGTTTGACCCATGCTCACCACATTATGGCTTAATTTAATCCATGTAGCCGACCCCACTTAGTGGGATAAGGCTTGGTAGTAGTTGTTGTTTGCCGAAGTTCATGGTTTCCTTTCCTATTTTCTAAATTTTGTGTACATTCTTCAATGTCCATATGCAGTGTTAACTTTAATCAAAATCAAGGTTAACTCTAACATATATCGTTCAACTCAACCTATGTTATCTAACCATAATTCTCCGTTCTACTATGATTGCTACCATACCACACTCCCTCACCCTCAAACCCTAATCATTCCAAAATCCTTCTGCCACCCGACATCACAATTACTATCCATAACTGTGATCGTGGCCTTAACGTGGAGGCTTTTGATGTCCAAGAAATCACAATTGTGACCATATCAGTGATATTTAACCGCAAATCCTGCAATATATCGAGAATCGCAACGCAACTTCTATTTAAACCTTGACCAATCCTATCTCATCACAATATAAAAGCAAAGAGCAATCTGCCATAGACTTTTCCACAAATAGCAAAACCAATAAATCATATAGAACATACTAAAATAAATAAAGAGTAAACAGGTTATATTGGTAACAGACCGTTCTTAATCTTGGGAAGAAAATATTGAGAGGCTTTGCATCTGGATCTACAAAGCGTCTTGCATTAGGCTTTTCCTTTGCCAAATCCTCCTTAAGAGTAGAAACATCAGTAGCTGGTGGTTCGCTACTAAGAATTGCGTCTTCTTCCCATTCTTTTTTCAAACGATCAAGGTAATGCTCTTTGGCCTTTTCAAGTTTCAGCTTTCCACCTTTCCACACACACCCATTGTACTGCAATGCCAACATAATCATTACCTTTAAATAAGTCAATTCAAGCTAACCCTTAATTCATATATGACTATATTCCATATAAAAACAATATTTTTACTCGTATCAATAAAATATTCGACTTTAATCATAACTACTACTATAGTTTATAAAAGTTAATTAAATAATAAAAAACATGATGGAAGTGATTAAGTGAAGTGAGAAAGATTGGTACCTTACTGAAAAGTTTGGAAAGGGATTTAGGATCAGCAAGGAAATCAAGGTAAGCGAGACTGCGACCTTTTGTACGAATGGTTTCGAGTGATTGAACGCTACCCAATGATTCGAAGAGCTTGCGAATATCATCGGAGGTTACGGTTTCGCCTAATCCTCCGACGAATATTCTCACTGTTCTCTTCTCGCTTTCTTCTTCCTCCATGCTTGCAAGGTGTTTGTTCTTTTTCCGTCTTCTCCGAAGTCGCAGTAGGGTTTTACTTCTTATACTTGCTTCGGGAAACGACGTCGTTTCAATTTATCAAAAAATGGTTATGGTTCTAATTATTGTAATTAGGACAAATTAGTCGCTCAATTATCGAAATTTCAGTTTAATTAAAATAATGTAAAATACTATTTTGAAATTCCGATACTATGACTAATTGTTAAACATTTAAGATCAAAATGAGTATTATCCTAATGTGTAATTTTAACGTGAATAAGATTGATTTGGATTACTTGACAAAAGAATAATAGTTAGATTTTAATTGAATTAATTTGTCAAATTGATTTTAGTTAAAATAATATTTTAGGTAAAATAATTTCTTTGAATAAATTTTAGAAACAAAGCTCAACCTGAAGCATAAAGTCTCAACATCAACATAGACTCAAACTTCGATGGAGAAACCTGCTAAAAGGTCATACCTAGCTTTAAATATTGTCTGAACTCTACTAAGAAATTTGCGCGATTGTCCTGTCTAATCATATGTTTTTTTTTTTTAAGCAAATCTATTGAAAACAAATGTTAGGAAAATACTTTTGAATAATAATCTTCATTATCAAAGAAGCAATTATATACATGAATATGTGAGTGATATGGATGTTGAAGAAGATGAAGTACTTCAGAAGGATTTGTCTTACAAATAACTGGTTGAATAAAATTGTTGATAACCAACATCAAAACATGATGAACACCAAATAACTCAACAAAAATTGCATCTCTCTGCCCCTAATCAAAAGATAAGACAATTATCTAGACAACTATCCAATCTCTCTTATTGTCACGAAGTAAACCGTTAACACCAAGATTGTCGTTTGAAGAACCACAATCTCCATCAATATTTAATTTTACACATCCATCTTGAGGAGGGGTTCACTTAACAATGTGACAATCAATATGGTGAAGAATATTTTTTATTTTCAATTGTCTATGTCCAAGAGTATGATTATTTCTAAAAGGTTGTTTAGACATCGTTTGTAACCATGTTTTTAAGGTTGTGAAGCTGAAAAATATGGGTGATTAACACTCTGCCAAACTTCTTTTGCATGAGCAAAATCCCTAATGCAATGAAGCACATCTTCATCATGGATTCCACATCTCTAGAAGAAAGGAGAAATCGCCAAGTTACAATGACATCAAATCTTGTTAGTTGGAATTGCATTGTGCTTGCAAAGCCAACTTTCATTATCATCCCACTTTCTGCACATCTTCATCATGGGTTCTACATCTCTGGAAAAAAGGAAACGTTGCACCTTAACGGATTGTAGAGCAACCATACCCTTAAAGGAGATATATAGAAGCCAACCATACATTGTAGAGCAAGAATACCCTTCTGTTTGAGTAGCTCCCTCTAACTCATCTATCCTGATTATTATCATAAAAGGCTAAAGTAGGGGTGCCGATTAACTATCATGTTGAACTCCTTTGAAACCATTGTCCTTAATTTATTCCAATCAAACAAACTATCAAAACTAACATACTTAAACTGTAATTGAGTATTCCAGATGATGATAAAATCAACCAAGTGACAAAGTGCTCCTACCACCAAAGGTTAGGAATTTTGTTTGGTAGGTAGCTAGAAATTGCTTACCAACTTGTGTGAGGCTAAACGAGAAAGGTGTTCAAATTGGAACAAACTGTCAATGGTGCAATGATGTCCCGGAAACAGCGGCACATATTCTGATGCAGTGCAACCAAAGTAGATTAACTTGGGTGAATCTAAATCTGATTCATTGCAGACTTGGCCTATCTGCAACATGATAGTATTTGAAGTATGACTTTCTATTTATGGAATATACTGTCAAAGAAAGATAAAGGTATGTTTGCTATGAATATTTGGAACTTGTGGAAGAGAAGAAATGCATCAATTTGAGACCATCAAAATGAGGAGATTGTTCATAGAGGGGACTGCACCCAATTTGGGACCATCAATTTGCAAAATATATTCATAAAGGGGATTGGATCTTGACAGAATGACGGAATGCACGTCAAGTTGAGGAGCAGCCGTCGTCACTACAACAAACTCATTGTGGATAGACTAAGTTGGCAACTAACACTCAATAGTTTTGTATAGTGTAATGTCGATGCATCATTTTTTTTCTTGGGTGACTTGATGGTGATGAATATGAAATGGTTGAAGATGATGATTTTTAATTTGTTTTTTGTTTTAATTTTTTAATTAAAATTTATTAAAAAAATAGATAATTTGCTAAGTAAGACATGTCACGTCAGCATTTAATAGCCACATCAGCACTATTGAAGAGATAAATGACCAATTTGAAATTTAAAAAAATGTAAAGTATCAATATGGTACAAACATTAACCTTAAAGAACTCCGGTACATCTGGCCTATATATATTATTGACTACGCGCCATTGATTGTTAAATGTAAAAACTGCAGTTAGGTAATCAACGAACTACATTGAAGATGACTCCCATATATGAAGTTAGTCACTGATGTGATATTTATCTGTCTTGTGAGCTAACAGAATCCAGACATGAGTTATCAAACCTCCACCTCTTCTTATTTGTTCTGAATGATAATCAACATTGCAATTGGCTGCAGCATAACACAACATCTCCACCCACACACTACATATAATTTTCCATCTGTTTTCCCTAACCATTAAATTCCTAGCCAGTCTTTGAGCATCCCTTAGTACGTGCCATTTTGATGTGACAACAGTTTCTGATCTCCTCTCAGAATTGGAGTGATGAGGAAGTCTTTCCATTCTCAAAATCCTACAAGCTTCTTTTTCATCTTTCATTGATTCTTCTTGTTGTAGCAACAAGGATTTGAGTTTATCGCAGGCGTGTCGAAAGATTATACCGGTTGTTGTCATGGAAAGCATATGAGGACGCAACGCGAGAAGGTACATCATATAATCTGACAATGATTTGGCCATTTGGATTTTGGTGTAATTTGCAGCATTGCAATATTGTGCATTATTAGTTTCCGAATCGGAATAATAGCATACATCAGTTGCAATGTGCCATATGGTGATGCTCTTGTCAAAATCTCTTTTAACACTCCATTTCAAATCATTGAGACAATCATACCTTCCAAGTGACCAATCTCCCCTATGGTTGAATGGCTTTAGTCCTCTGTCCCTATCGATATCTTTCATTTCTTCAACCATCAGAACTTTCAATTCTTTCGGAAATGGTACACGCTTCCTATTCTTGTTCTTCTTCAACATCATGTCGATCCCTCGGAACTTGAGAATTCTTCCACACTTCAATGGGCTGTCATGATGGATGCAAAAGCTCATCAAGTTAAACTGTGCCAGCGTATTTGACCACCTTTTCCAATTGGTTGCCCTAGGTCCTAGAATCCGTAGGCATGGAATCATAAAGGGACGATGTTGGTGCTTGATCATTTGAACAATCGCCCAATCTGAGAAAGGTAATTGCGCGATCTGGTATGCCTCCAAAAGAACAGCTCCCCCTAACATACCAACTATAAAACAGGCTTTCCAATGGCGTGAAAAGTCTTGTCTGAATAAGATTGAAAATCCACATAGTGTCATAACTAAATGCGAGAAACTAACAACACGAAGAATACAACCTGCTTTGGTGTAGATTATAGGTGCTTTCGTGTATAACACATCATACATGAAGCTGAGTTCTGCATCTGTGATGTGAAATATATCCTCCGGCGAATACTCATCAATTGACATCCATGGTAGAGAATCATACAGAGGCTGATATAGCCAGTTTTCGCGGTGAGGCTTCAAGGAGATAAAGCGGTAATAAGCCTTCAAGATCAATTCAATATTCGGAATATCATCTGGAAGGAATCTGAACAAAGCAGGCATGTTTGCTTCTTGATCATCGATCTCTTGAACGGTTATGATGCCAGATGTTTTAGTAAGAGCTGACTTGAGAGTCCACACAACTTCTCCATACTTAATTAAGCCGGAGACGAGTAATGGAAGGTAAAGATAAGAGAGATGAGAATGTGTCCAGCTCCTCACAATGATCCAAATCACAACAGCTACTTGTAAAACAAGGGTAAGAAGTTGCCTTAACCCTAGTCTATTGTCTTCAATTGAGTATGCAGTTATGGCATCTGGATTTCCAATCTGAACGAGAAGTAACGGTGCAAACAATGCCTTGAGTTCACGTCTAATGTTTCGCTCATCTGGATCACTCTCAGGTATTATAGTGAGTTTTCCTATGATGATTTTCGCAAGCGAAGCAGAGAGTAAATAGGTAAACCAAACTGTGAGCCTTATCCCCATACCTGGGATGTCCTTTCTACGGCTGCCGTAAACCGTGAGGATGACCTGGATTGTGAAACTCATTAGCATTAGTATTTCTAAGCCCCATAGATCCCAAAAGTCTTGTAATTCTCCAGGGATGAAACTTACGTGCATTTTTTTTTTCTTTTTTCTGTTCAGCTCTATCAAATGCTGCATAAGAGAAAGATTTTTTTCTCAAACATTTTCGATTTTAAGTATTAGTTAAGGATTAATTAATTATTCACACTTGAGCTGAGCCCAAACAGAAGGTAAAGTTTGATACTCCTGCTAATATATGTCGGAAGAAACTAAGTTTTCTTAAACAGGATGATTTACATAAAACATACATATTTGTTTTGATGATCCTTAACTTGTCACATTTTTGTTCATTCACGTTCAGCAATTTTGGATGCTTGCTTTAGTAAGGGGCTAATACTACCATATAATATAACACTGCTTAACTGGATTTCACAAACTCCAATGTTTCTTTGGCTGATTATATTAAGGAAGGCATAAATATCACAAACTCCAATTTGTTTTAGTACTAGGTTCAACTACGTGGTACGTACCAAAGGGTTTCATTTGTTTCTTTTAGTAGAAAATTATGTCATGCGAATAATTTTTCATGTTATGTGTTTCTTAATAACATCAGCTGTATGGCAATTAAAAGAAGATTAGGAAAAGCATAAAGGGGAAACTGTTAACCTATTACATAAGCCATGTCTCTCTTTATGTATAATATTATCCAACTTTATTCATAGGAACTTTGTCTGGAATTGCGAAATTATCTTTTTTTTTACAACTATCTTTATTCTTTTTTTCATATGGTTAAATTAAATAATTAGCTAAAATAAAGTATATGGTTCTATAGGTAAAAAAATTGGACAAATCAAACACATAATAGAAAAATGTATAAGGTTATAACCACACAAAAAAAGATATGTTAAAATATTAGAACAATAAGTTGAAAATTAAGGAAAACTATAATTAGTGAGATAGATGCATCATACTTTAAGTTTAAATTTAAGATGAAGTAACTAATTAAATTTTAATCTAGAAACTAGTAACAAACTCATGCTCCATATGGGTTATGCGTCAAAGCGCATTTGCAATGTTATATGCATTGAAAAATCTACTAATAATACATAAAAAATCGTACTTCAGCAAAATTTCATAATTACCCTTATTTAAACTCATCATCTTATTAATTGTATGTGTCTTATGGTCATTTTACAAAATATAATCCCAATTTTTTCTCCTTCATATCCTTATTATCCTATTCCCTTAAATATATGAAGAAAAAAAAGGCAATGTATTACCGCATAGAGACATATTATCCATCAGCTCTCTCAATTCCCATGTTGTCTTAATGTTCATGATACCTTCAGCCGATACATCAAGAAGCATACGAGTTTCTAAATTAAGGCCTATAGTTAAATCCTAGATGATATCCAACTCTGTAAATTTGTGGCTAGGACACCTCTTCAAAAGCAATTTGAATCTCTCCCAAACATCAGAGTGGTTCCTCGTCTTGATGTTTGAAGCTAGGAATTTCCTTCTTCCTTGCCAAGTACTTCGTTGTTTGAAGTTAGGAACTCCTTATGCAGTTGATCACAAGTAGTGATAATGCCACTTGGAAGTGCATTGAGTCAATCCTTGCTCTTCGACTTAAAGAGTAGACAGCTAAACAAAGACGCTTGTCGGATTCGGATACACCAAGTGGGTTGATTGTGCCGCCGGCCTCCAAAAAGTGCGTGAGATGAGCATTGCAATCTTCAGACTCCTTTTTTGAAAATTGAGGACACAATTCTTGATATTAAACCTCGTCTGATTTTGTTATTGGATACATTTTTTATGCTCATTTGATGGATTTATAATTTTCACCTCCTCCGTGAAAATTCAAAGGTCAATTAACTACCCTTCCAACCAAGTTTACCGTTCTTTTTCTTGCGCTAATGTTTGAAAATTATGAACAGTGTTTTTTTTATGAAATTTTGATTTTGATTAAAACTAAAAATATAAATGTTTGTTGATGTGCATCCGTCTATTCACTTTTCAATTAACATAGTTAAATTTACAAATTATTTTGCAATTAATTAGAACAACAATTTTTTAAATTTGATAAAAAAAAAGTTATACAAGTGTAAACAAAATTGTTTAATTTTTTTTTGAAAGAACAAAATTGTTTAATTAAATGGTTCAATTAGAATAAAAAAATTATATTAAAACTTGATATCAACTATATATAGATTTAGATGTTTTAAGAAAATTCTTTCTTTAAAAAAAGATATTTTAAGAAAATAAATTATTTGATTGCATAAAAAACAATACAGTTGTAAATGTAATAGTTTGAATAAGTGATAAAATTTTAAAAAAATATCTATGGCAAAATTTTGTATTTTTTTAAGGGATCAAAATTTGGTTTTAACTACCAAAATTTGACATTAATATACAAATTTTAAATAATTTTATTTAGCAATATGCAAAATTTATTTTATTTGATCCTTTTTTTAAGGACTTTTATTTTACCTTTTATAATCACTATTGTTGGAACAAAATGTGTTTAACATTACCCTTTGAGTTTTGATGATAACAAGGTATTAAAAATTGTCAATTGGATATGCTAATATTTGTTCAAGTGTGCAGGACGATAGACAAAATTTCCAGTGTCTATATTAAGCATAGGTTCTGATAGAACAAGTGAGAGCAATGAAATCAACAAGAAGGAAGCTTGAAGCATCTGAAAGAAAAGAGGTTCTGAAGACAAGTGGTCCTGAAGCTGGCGTCATCAGAAGTACTTTCCTCAGAAGCTGGTCACCAGAAGCAGGCGTCATCAGGAGGTGAAGATCATCAGAAGCTGAAAGATTGAAGCTTTTCAAATGTTGTTCAAGTAAAGATTTAATCACGCCTATCATCAGAGAAGACTAGAAACATGAAGCAACGACTATTTCAAATGGATTTGAAGGCATTGGATGCTTATTCTTTGGAGAGCGTTGAAAAAGGACATTTGTACGAAGTGTACAACCACTATCTCCACTACTCTATTTTTGTGTCTGCTAGTACAAGAACAACAGTTGTGCCTGCAATGGTGTTCCTCCAGACTTGGAATGGATTTGAAATTGCTCCTTCATAGGACAATAACCAAATCAGGCAACAGATCATTGATGATTTGATCAAGCTTTAAACGACTCTATTTGATGTGAGGACAATTTCCAACGTATCTTTCACACCTCTATATAAAGGAGTGAAGACCTGCAGTTTGACACTCAAGACTCATACAACAATTTTACAAGTGCCAAAACTCTGCTGAAATTGTTTCACATCAAAAGTTCACTTAGAATTTCTTATCAAAGTTCATATCTTAGAAATTCTAGAGTCTTAAGAGTCTGTATCTGATTTGTATTGTGAGCACCACGGATTGTATATCAAGTGTTCAACCTCAAACAAATTTCTTTGTAATTCTGTTTGAATAGAAGTCTCTTGCAGTTGTGCTTGAGCATAGAAAGTCTCTTGATTGTGTTCTTGAGCATAGGAAATCTCTTGTAGTTGTGCTTGAGTAGTTTGAAGTCTCTTGCTAGTTGTAGCACTGAGCAGTTGTAATCAGATATTACATTTTAGTGAACTCTCCTTGGAAGTACAAGGGGGACATGACTACTTCCGGTTTGTGGAAGGAACCTGTATAATTGCTTTGTGTCTTTCTTTTCTCTCTCTCTCTCTCTCTCTCTCTCTCTCTCTCTCTCTCTCTCTCTCTCTCTCTTTTTATCCGCTGCATTTAGATTCTGATTAGTGACTTCAGTAGAAGAAAACGAAGAAAAAGCAAACACAATTCAACCCCCCCTTCTTGTGTTTTTCTCACCTTCAATTGGTATCTAGAGCCTTGGTCTGTTGTCTTAACACGTACCAGTGTAACAGAAAAAGATCTGAGAAAAACATGTCTGGTGAAGACACCTCTACCAGTAGAAACAACAATGTTGTACCATGTGATTATGGTGACAAGAAAGCTGATTCTAGTAAAGTTCCAAAGTTTAATGGAGATCTTGAAGAATTATCTTGGTGGAAAACCAACTTCTACAGTTATGTCATGGGTTTAGATGAAGAACTACGAGACATTTTGGAAGATGGTGTTGGTAACTTAGTCTTTGATGAAGAAGGAGCTGCTATTGATAGAAAGAAACACACTCCTGAACATAAGAAACTTTACAAGAAACATCACAAGATCAGAGGATCACTTGTCACTACTATATCTAAAGCAGAATACATGAAGATGAGTGACAAATCTACTGCAAAGGCAATGTTTGCTTCTCTCTGTGCAAACTATGAAGGTAGTAAGAAAGTCAGAGAAGCAAAAGCTCATATGCTTGTTCATCAGTATGAGTTGTTCAAAATGAAAGATGATGAAAGTATTGAGCAAATGTACTTAAGATTTCAGACTCTAGTTTCTGGACTTCAAATACTGAAGTAAAGCTATGTAGCTTCAAATCATGTGAGCAAGATACTGAGAAGCTTACCTGCAAGATGGAGACCTAAAGTTACTGCTATTGAAGAAGCTAAAAATTTAAACACTCTAAGTCTTGAAGATCTTGTCAGCTCTCTCAAAGTTCATGAGATAGGTCTAAATGAGCATGAACCTGCTAAGAAGGTTAAATCTATTGCTCTACCATCTAAAGGGAAGTCATCAAAAGCTCTCAAAGTTAGTGAATTTGAAGAAGAATCACCTGATGTAGATTCTGATGGAGATCCTGCTGATGTTGAGGAGATGGCTATGCTTTCCAACAAGCTTGAGTATCAAGCAAAGAAGAACATGAAGTTTCTAAGCAAGAGAGGTGGCTACAAAAGCTCCAAGAAAGAAGATCAGAAGGGATGCTTCAACTGTAAGAAGTCTGGACATTTCATTGTTGATTGCCCTGATCTTCAGAAGGAGAAATCAAAGGACAAGTCAAAGAAATCAAGTTTCAACTAAAGAAAATTCAGGAAGCAGATTAAGAAGATTCTAATGGCAACTTGGGAAGACAGTGAATCTGGGTCTGAAAAGGAAGAAGCTGGAGATGAAGCAAATGTAGTTGTGGTGTTGGTAGCTACACTGACATCAGAAGCTGAACCTGACTCAGACTCGGAAGATGAAAATGAGGTACACTCTAAAATTCCCAAAGAAGAACTTGTGGGGTTAGTGAACTCTCCTTGGAAGTACAAGGGGGACAGAACTACTTCCAGTTTGTGGAAGGAACTTGTATAATTGCTTTGTGTCTTTCTTTTCTCTCTCTCTCTCTCTCTCTCTCTCTCTCTCTCTCTCTCTCTCTGTTTTTATCCGCTGCCTTTATATTCTGATTATCACATCAGAAGCTGAATGTTATCTGCTTCTGATTAGTTACTTCAGTAGGAGAAAGCGAAGAAAAAAAGCAAACACAATTCAATCCTCCCCTTGTGTTTTTCTCACCTTCAGTCTTGAACATAACCTATTAAGTATCAGTCAGTTTTGTGACAATGGTTATGATGTGATGTTTGGTAAGACCAACTGCACAGTAATCAACAAGGATGACAACTCCATTGTATTCAAAGGAAAGAGGATAGAAAATGTCTATAAAATCAACATTTCTGTACTGGTTGATCAGAAGGTCATTTGCCTTTTACAGTGAATGATAAGAAATGGGTATGGCACAGAAGGTTGGGACATGCTAACTGGAGATTAATCTCGAAGCTTAGTAAGTTACAATTTGTCAAAGGCTTACCTAACATTGACTATTATTCAGATGCACTTTGTGGTGCATGCCTGAAAGGAAAGATTGTGAAATCATCTTTTAAAACAAAAGACATTGTCTCAACCTCCAGACCTTTAGAATTACTTCATATTGATTTATTCAGACCAGTTAACACTGCATCCTTATATGGAAGTAAATATGGATTAGTCATTGTTGATGATTACAGCAGATGGACTTGGGTAAAATTCCTAAGAAGTAAGGATAATGCTTATGATGTATTCAGTAACTTCTGCACTCAAATATAGTCTAAAAAAGAAATGAAGATTTTAAAAGTAAGAAGTGATCATGGTGGAGAATTTGAAAATGAGTCATTTGAAGCTTTTGTGAAAAACATGAAATTATCCATGAATTCTCTTCTCCTAGAACTCCACAGCAAAATGTAGTTGTAGAGAGAAAGAATAGAACTTTACAAGAAATGGCAAGAATCATGATTCATGAAAATAATTTAGCTAAACATTTTTGGGCAGAAGCAGTGAATACAACATGTTATGTCCAAAATAGAATCTATATCAGACCTATCTTGGAGAAAACAGCATATGAACTCTTCAAGGGAAGAAGACCTAATATCTCTTACTTTCATCAATTTGGATGTACCTGTTACATTCTAAATAACAAGCTCTACCTAAAGAAATTTGATGCCAAGGCCCAAAGAGGAATCTTTTTAGGTTACACTGAAACGTCAAAGGCATACAGAGTGTATAATTCAGAGACACTATGTGTTGAAGAATCAATGCACGTTAACTTTGATGACAAAGAGCCTGGAAATGAAACTCCAGAGCAAGATGAAAGTGTTGCAAATATACAGGTGCCTGAAGATACTCCAGAACCTTATTAGACTGCTGAATATGAAGAAATTTCAGAAGCTGAAATCACACCAGAAGCTCAAGATGAAGTAGCTTCTGATGAAGCTCAAGATGGTTCTCAGCAAGCTAACCAATCCAAGAATACATTAAAATACAAGTCATCACATCCTGATGACCAAATCATTTGAAACAAAGAAAGTCCTAGAAGAACAAGATCATATTTCAGACAAGAAGAGTCTATGATATGATTGTTATCAGTGATAGAACCTACAAAAGTTGATGAAGCACTGTCAGATGATGGATGGATACTAGCTATGCAAGAAGAGCTAAATCAATTTCAAAGGAATGATGTGTGGGATCTGGTACCCAAACCTCAGCAGAAGAACATTATTGGAACAAAATGGGTATTCAGAAACAAGGTGAATGAACAAGGTGAAGTAGTAAGAAACAAAGCTAGACTTGTTGCGCAAGGATACAGTTAACAAGAAGCCATTGATTATACTGAAACATTTGCTCCAGTTGCAAGATTGGAAACAATCAGGTTACTTCTATCCTATGCAGTAAATCATGGCATAATATTATATCAAATGGATGTAAAGAGTGCATTTCTCAATGGAGTGATATCAGAAGAAGTGTTTGTCAAGAAACCTCTTGCTCATGTTTATAAACTTAAGAAATCACTATATTGTCTTAAACAAGCTCCCAGAGCTTGGTATGATAGACTGAGTAATTTTTTAATTAAAAATGATTTTAAAAGAGGTCAAGTTGACACAACACTTTTCAAAAGGACTCTTGAGAAAGACATTCTAGTTGTGCAGATATATGTTGATGATATAATATTTGGTTCTACTAATGCATCTCTTTGCAAGGAGTTCTCTAAGTTAATGCAGGATGAATTTGAA
>Ga0228711_1003014_pt1 | contig 26130 bp, 15 predicted proteins | sample MedpolnodulmetaG_2_FD_177996 | JGI IMG/M metagenome (GOLD analysis project Ga0228711, IMG submission 177996) | Root nodule microbial communities from Medicago polymorpha collected in Santa Monica, California, United States - brown nodules | ecosystem: Host-associated > Plants > Roots > Nodule... | reverse complement strand
ATCCAAAAAAAAAAAAAAAGTAATCTACTTCCATATGTGATGATAAATTTAATATTTTTCAGTATTGTATTTTTAGTGTTCTAAATAATTATACTTATAAATAGTCCAGTGATTGAGTTCAATAAATTAATAAATTTTAGTCAGTTAGACAAATTGTTCAAGAAAATTCTTGATATATATCAAATCTTGTTAATATAATTATTGGTCAGATTATATTTACCTTCAATCAAATTCTAGATTTATCGAGAACTCTTTCTCTAAAAACCGGAGGGTTTAAGACAAAGTAAAATACTAAGAAACGATTTTACCAAATAATTTTTTATAAATTAGGATGTAAATCCAATTATATTAGCATTTACTTTTTTGAATGGCAATATTTAGTTTTTTTAATCAAAATCAATACATGGCATATTTACTTTTTCTAAACTAGTTTCTAGTTGGGATCTAGTTAGATATTATGTTTAATTTTTTTAAAAGGATATACTTTAAAAGATTGATATATAGAAAGAAATCAGAATCTTTGTGGCTAATGCTGGTCTTAATTAATTATAAACCATTAGATTTTCAGAAAAGTGTTATTATTACTGAAACATTGTCTTTAAGAATGTACACTTTTTGAAACAAGTAGTACTATCTTTAATTCACTATGTTATAGAACTTTAAATAGGCAGCATCATCACTTTAAATTGCACATTTTAGGAGAATCATTTGACTCATCACAATAACTTTTATGATTTTTGAAACAATTGAGCTCCAAAACTTTATAATATGGCAGTGTTTGATTTTTCATTCCCAGTTCCTCATACTAATATTATAGATCTATAAGAAACGAAAGTTTCATTTGTAATTTTTATCTTTGTTTACTAAAACATACATTATATTTTTAGAAAATAAAATTCATGATAAAGTAAAAAAAAAAAAATGAAATTTTACCAGCTATTCTTTTTCCCTGGCTTCTATATTCATCTCTGCTACCATAAACAACCAAAATTTTTACTATGTCATGAATTGAACCATTTGGTGTTGACTTAAAACTTTGAAGTGTGTTTCTCCTCAATGTCACATGTTCGATTCTCCTCAATGTCAATTTGGACAGACTAGTATAACTTCTTCAAAATAAAATACACTTTTTTTCTTTCGTCAGAAAAAAAATCTCGACTAATAAAAATCATATGACTTGTATTTCAAGTTATGTTTTAAAATAGTTTTATCAGATACTATCCAAAAATAATAATAGTTAGACTTGAATCGTCCGATTTTCATCCAACCATTATGATTAACCGACTGAATATGTGAATGCATACATGATTCTCATGACTACAAATCCCTAAAACGCCAATATTAGTATTTTCTCATGTCAAGCCTATAAAATTGGTAGTTTTACAAGTTGCAATATATATTAATATAGAAAATTGATCGGTTATTGCAGGATGTACTCACTCCGTCTCAAAATAATTGTCTCTTTGGCTTTTTTTTTTTTTTTTTCAAAATAATTGTCATTTTAAAATACAAATGCGACATTTATTTATTTTTCTCCACTATTATACCCTTATTTATTGAATTTCATCTAACTTAACTACTCCATTAATTACAATTAATAAGAGTATTTTAATAAATGATATTAATTTTATCTTTAAAATCAACACAATTAATCATTTTCTTAATAATCGTGTACAAACCTTAAACGACTAATATTAATAATGCACATGTACACCCTCAATTGATCATAAAAATGTTGGATCATTAATTAAGTCTTTGATTTAAATTATATCTACTTTAACAATATACATGTACAAATGATGATGTATGATTGGTTGACAATAAAAAAGTTTTACACGGTAATGAATCAAAATTAATCTTGTGAATTTTATTCAACCAATATATGCAGGAAGCATATTGTTTGGCACTTAGTAAGCTAAAAGAAGCAATTAAGGAACCACAACAGAATTCCATGGCATTCATAAACAACATGCATTCACAACTTAGGGAACTAACTCAGGCAACTTCATCTCAATCTACTGAATCAGCTGCTACTACATCTTCAAGTGAGTGCACATTCAGAAGAAATCCAACAATTTAGAGGTTGATGACTTGATTTTCAGTAGTGTGGTTGTGCATGTAATATCCTAAGATAGGTTAATTAATTAAGGTTTCAATTATTGTCAAATTGTCATGCCCATGTTTGAAATTTTATTTTATGTGAAATTAATGGGTAATGAATGTTATTAATTAATTAATCTATAGTATTTCGCCTTATTTCATTAATGACTTGCAGTTGTTATCAACTATTTCCTTCCCTTTTAGTTTATGGATTATTATTTATATGTACAGAAATGCTATAAATACTCTCTCACTTTCAGTTCCTCAAAAATAATTTTCCAAAAAAAATAAATAATTTAGACATAAGAAGGATCAAATTTGCTTGAAATTTGTATGAAGATTTAACTCTCAATATTAATGGTTGATTATTGGTTCAGATTAAGTTTGCAAATTTAACTCTCCAATTTGATAATTTGAACGTTCAAGAATTAGTTGATAATGTCCAACCGGTGAAATCAGAATGTTCATTGAAACTCAATTAAGTTAATATGTTTTGCCGATGTTGTCAATCGAATGAGGATAGAAAAATCGAAAAATCATAAAATGGCAATCGAATGATTTTACTAAACCACTTTTGTAGAATTGGTATAGGAAAGTAAAATTAAATATCGTAAAATCGCAATCAAGATCAATGTATTCTACCAAAACAAAAATAATGCTAAATATATGGTATAAATTACATATAATTATAAATGACTCAAAATTTCACGTCCACAAAATACTTATACATGAATGACTCCAAGTCTATGTCAAACTACTTAAAGGAAAATCCTAGATGCCTGACAAAATACTTGATTATAAGTGAGTAAGTGACTCTTAAGTTTCAAGGCAAGTGGGAACGATGATGGATTAAAGATGAAATGGAAGAAACGGTGATGGATTGAAGAGGAAATGGAAGGAACGAATCTAGTTAGATTTGGTTCATTTTGAATGGAATCGTAATGTGAAGAGGCGTCCGGTGAAAGAATGAAAAAATGTTGGTTTTTATGTATTTATAAAACTGGGTTAAAGGTTAAAAAAAAAATCAGGTCAATGGACTAACCGGGTCAAAATTTAAACAAATAAAAAAATCTCATAATCCTTCAAATTCATGTAAAAACCGACGATTTCACGATTTTACCACGATTTTGCTTGTTTTGCGATTTTGTAATGGATTTCAAACTACAAAGGTGAGTAAATTGCAAAATCATAGGATTTTGCGATTTCAATGTGATTTTGACAACAATAGTTTGACCGTTAATTACATTGATGATTTTCATTAACTATTTAAGCACAAACACTTGGTTAGATATTATTTCTCAGTTTGAAAGAGAAGAAAAATATCTTTATCGATAAAATTATTACAAAACATGTCCTCTGCTTATACAGTAACCATAAAAATATAGCAACTTTAACTTCTAGTAATAGTTCATACTATCGCACTACCAAAAAAATAGTTCATACTATAGTATTATTTTATTTTATTTTATATCCACTATTTTGCAACTGGAATATTTTCAATCACATCATCACTGTCATGTGATATGTGTGTCTGTGAGTGAAGCTTTTCTAACATGGGATGGCACTAGTGGGGTGACATATTGGTGAGGTCAGGGGCACTGTGCAATCATCTATGTCAACCAAACTCAAGAGTAGACATCCCTGAAGCAAGGGTACTCCAAACATGGAGAAGTACCAGTATCGGGTATGTATCCGTATCGGATACGCGTACGATACTCTTAATTATATATGAAACTATATCGGATACGGGTATAATACTCTTAATTTCATTGTAATTGATGTAGCAAAGACGTACCGGTAGTAAAAAATTAACCAAAATTATTTTGCTTTTTTATTGTATTTCAATTCTCTCTTTTGCTTTTGATGAAAATAGTAGAGGGAGTGCAAAAAAAAAGTAAAACTTTTAAGCAACATGATGATAGAAGTTTCGTTAAACACATGATCAAAATACAAATAGTATTATACTATTTTTTTTTGTTATAATTAATTTTTTTCCAAGCATGTTTTTACAGCAACGGTGATACTAATTCACTGGAAAATTCTTTTTTTAAAATTTTATATCAACGTATCCGTATCTTCTTTTTTTAAATTTTGCTGTATTTTTTTGTCAAGTAGTTTAATGGCTAGAATTCACTTTTTTTAAGGTGAATAAGTAGGGTGTCCGGGATTCGAACCCCGAGCTCTGCATATAATAATGCATGTTCCTGTCAACTGAACTATGTTTACGAGGACTAAATTTTGTTGTATTACGTACCGGTACCTATACACATACCGGGCACCATACCCGTACATATGCATCATAGGTAGACATTGAGTTAAAAAAAATTGACACTGTTCAATTTTAAGTATTAAAGAAAAGAGTATATTTTCGTTTCACTTTGTATGAGGTAAAAATGAACAACACAACGAACATCACAACTAAGAAGAAAAAACTTCATCTACGTGAATACCACTTATTTAGATTTAAAAAAAGGAGAAAATAGATATAGAGGGATGATTCTAAACAAAAAAATCTAAAATCATCCATCTCCAATAGAAGGAGAAAAAGAACTTAGGAAGAAGACGGATTTTTTTTTTAAAAGAAAAAAACTTTTAAGGGTGAACCTCATATGCAACAGAAAAATATTTTAAAATTTGAATATCTTGACTAACATTTTTTTTTAAAAAAGTAAGCCGTTAATTTTTTTACTATTATTCTTTTTTACCGAAGAAATGTTTCTAAAGTTAAATTAATCCTATGAAGCACGGACACTCCTCGGATTAGGCGTATTTCGATGTCAGACACGTGTCGTGTCCGACACTGACACGACACCGATACCTGTAATTACACTGAATTATGTGATTTTTTCAAATTATTAGTTATGTCGGCGTATCAATGCCTGTGTCGTGTCTGTGTCCGTATTCGTGCTTCATAGAATTAATCTAATTTTTCATGTGAAATTTACTTTTTCGACTGTTATGTAAAAGTTAGTAGTAGTCCGAAGATTTCATGGTTCTAGATGTCACTATAATTGATGATGATATGTGAACTACACAATAAATTAACTTATTATAGAGCTAATTGTGTTACTGTTAAGCAATTTACTAAACTAACAAACTAATACTGACATAATATAATATTTTGTTCTACAACAAAAACATAAGGTACATTGTCAATGTAAAATAGTTTCACACCAACATCTAACATCTAATATGCATCTTGTATTCTGCCAAACTACAGTGACATTTTGAAATTAATTATATGATGTGATTGAGGCTCGTTTGTTATAGCTTTTTCCATACTAGATTTTTGTAGTGTAATATGTTTTTGTTGTAATTTTTTTAACAAAGAAATTTTCAAGAAAAGCTTCGAATGAAAAATCCGTTTGAATAGCTTATCTTAAAATGTCATTCTAAGTATTTCATCATTTTGTTTAAAAAAAATTTGGATACTAAACACAAAGAAGATTTTTTTGGGGGAGGCTTGGATAGAAGGAAAATAAATTGAGTTGGTTGGGAGAAGGTTTGCCTTATGAAAGAAGAGAAAGGCCTTGGAGTTAAAAATTTGTAATGTTTCAATTTCTACTGCATGACTTATCCAGGCTGCTACTGCATGTTCGGTCTCAGGCTGCAATGTCGGATCGGATTCTTTCGTTTGGTTGCTGGAAACGTCGAAAAGATAACAGGCAAAAGCTGCTATGATTTGATGTCTAGTTTTCGGGATGTAGAGGCAGCAGACGGCGTTTTCTTGTCAGCGGTTAATCGACTTTGGTCAATATGTGCTTTCGGATAGAGACTACATCAAGACAAGGTTTCAACAAGAATGGAATTGTGGAAAAGAGGAGTGATCAATGACATTCATCAACAAAGTTGTGTCTTTTGTTTCAATAAAATTGAGACGACGGGACATTTGTTTGCAAAATGTCCGAATACGAAGGAGATTTGGAGATCGGTTTTTAATTGGATGAAGTCGAATCCAATAAGTTAGGAGAGAAGAGTTGTTAGATAATTTCTTGGTTTTCAACTCGGTTCGTAAGGGGAAGAGAGGTAAAAAAGTATCACAATTGATTTGGTTAACAACGGTGTGGTGTATTTGGTTGGAATGAAACGATGTTCTCTTCAATGCAAAAGTGGCAAATATCTCGGAGTTGCTGGATCGCATAATTCATTTGTCATGGTCTTGGTTTTTTAGTAGGGAGGGGAGAAACAAATATATTTTTTTCTCGGATTGGTTGAATAATAGCTTAAAAGCTTCTAGTATTGTCATCCGAGAGCGGTTTTTCTGAGTTATTTTCTGCATAGTTTCGCTGAAGTAGGTCTGCGGCAATATATTTTCTGCAGTTTCTGCATTATTCAAGCATCTGCAAGATTGTGAAGTTTCTGCATAATTCATCAAATGTTATGTGCTTTAATGATAGAGGTGTGAGGGCATTTCGTTTCAGTTTCTATAATCAAAGGGATGGCTGGATACTGTTTTTGTTTTTATTTGGTTCAATATTGTGATATGTTTTGATAGTACCACACAACAGATATGGCGCCAAACTAATCGAGCCATCGATAACTTAACAAAGAAGTCAAGGCTATAGGTAAACATGTATACGAAAAATGATTGATCCAACAAACAGGAGTTGATTCCATAAGGATTAGATTAGACTCTCACAATACGATGAACCAAAGTTCAAATTCCGGTTGAAAGAGGTGTCTACATTTAGTGTCTGATACACTTTGAATAAGATTACCAAAATAAAATCACATAAGCCTTGATAACAGAAAAAAATATATCCAGCTAAAAAATCACATATTTGAGGATGCCATGAAAGTTGAGGATAATGGTAATCTTTCAACAATTTTATACACTTTTTTTGAGAACACACTTTTATTACTCCTAATATAAAACAATTCACAATATTTTTAGAAGGACAAGTATCAATTTATTAGTAATCAAAGAAAATAAATATCCTTCACCACTTCATTTGCATGAGCTATATATAAAATACAAGAAAAGTTTATTAATTTCATTGCATTTTTTTAATTAGAAACCATGCTTTCACTTTCTTTCACAAAACCATCTCCTGTCCAGTCCTTATCAGATTGCAAGCCTTTCTTTATGGCTTTCCTTTGCTTAATTGCTTCTTGCTGCCTATGCACCAAGTCGGTGTGTGTAGTAAAATACTGAAGAGAGGCCCTGTGATTTTTATTCAAAACAATTTAAAAATAAATAAAGGGGAGAGAAAAAATCAACATGTTTTTCTTTATTGTTTGTACGAGAAAATTGTAAAGCATGTATTTATAGTTTTGAAATCATACCCTCTGAAATCTTCTATTGATGTGAAATTGTGCTTTTTCATGAAATCTTTTAGTTCAAGAGAAAGCTTCTTCACAAGACCATATCCATGCATCATAACACCAGTGCACACCTGCAATTTAAACAAGATCATATACTATTAGATAAAACTCAGATGTATCCTCCTACCAGGGACAATCCTGTTTAAGACCGAAGAGCAACAGGCTACGAAACACTGACATAGACACCAGACCTGGCATTAACATGTAGACACTAGTAATAATAATTTAAAACGCTCATATACTTTTAGATGAAATACACATTTATTCTCCTTGGGACAATCCTAATCAAAGCTGAAGAGCAAAAAGCTATGAAGCCCTGATACAGACACAACACCGACACAGGTAATAATTTAAAATGAAAGTGGTTGAAGGTAACCACATAAGTTGGTGTTGTCTTGGTGTCACCTTCAATTGAAAGTGTAGGTACCACATACGAAATAAGGATAGGACCTCTCAAAAGTAGTTTTGTTTTTCACAATGAAGTGAAGAAGGGACCTTCCATTAAAGAGTATCGCAGTATGTACATACCTTCCCCACTTGCAAACCTAAGCATGCTTTCATTAGGTCAACCCTATTGAGTGTAAGAATCTCATCTACTTGAATCATTTTTTTCATTGCAGAGAGCATGCAAGATACCGCTATTCCCAAGTAACCAGACAAAGAATCAGGGAATCCACGTTCAATATCAAGGATCAAATTGAGAAGGTATTCCCTTTAACAAGGAGAAAAGGGGTGGACCAAAGGATAGAATATCCTACCATAGTCAGTACCAAGACAGACTAAAAATATAGGAAGCACTGACACAGACACCAAGTGATTGAATGTAACCACATGTGTCGTGTCGGTGTCTGAAACTGACACATGTCGGACAACGAATACGCCTTCAATATAAAGTGTTGGTGTTACAAGGCTAAAAGGTGATTCTTTCATCATACCTGGACAGTATTTGCACCAAGAAGAATAAACTCAGCAGCATCACCACCAGTCTCAACACCACCAATAGCAGAAAGTGAATAGTTCTCACTATCAAACTCTGATTTCATCATTTTGGCAATACTCATTACCTTCCCAAGTGCTATCGGATGAACTGCTTTTGCAGAATAACCACCTGGAGTTGAGTACCTAACAAAAAAAAATTGACAATTTAGATGCTTTATTAAGATGACTGAAAAAACAAAACAGAACTATGAATTTGGTGTAAGTGAGATTGCGAACCCCTCAACACAAGGCTCAGGACGTAATGTATTGAGATTGATTCCCATGACGCTCATGATTGTATTTATAGCAGCTACTCCCTCGCATCCTGAACTTAGAGCAACCCTTGCTGGCTACAAACAGAAACATCCTCGAAATAACTAACATGATAATCATGAAAGACTGAAAGTGTAATTCACATCTGCTAATTAAAGGGAAATCAGAACAATTTCACGTGCAAAAGGGTAGTGAGAAGAACATAAAGCTTGTTTGGTTGGGGGATGCCTGCACTCGGCAATCTCATGAATTCATGCAGTCAACACATTGGTGGTCGTTGGATCGAGATCAGACGGTCCAAATGGTACTGCAGATTCTGATTTATTTATTTTTTTAATCTAAAATATCGAGCTAGAAATCTGGATTGTCCGATCTTGATCCAACGGCAACTGATGTATTGACTGCGTGAATGTGTGGCAACCGATCTTGATTTGTCTTTTCACAGAATCATTTTTTTGTGAAGAAAGTCATTTTTAGGAATTCTTCAGATATTTGGGTAATCTGTTTTTAAAAATCAGAATCTATAAATAATCAGTTTCCGACTTACTTTGAGAAACTGTTACGAATAGTAAACAACTTCACTAAAAAATTGTCCGAAAAAAGTAATCACTTTTTTACACAATCTAAATATGACTTGTTTAAAGTTTAAATGCACAGGCCTTTATTTTTTGAGAAAAACAAATATCATCTTTGCATGCTCACATAAGTCAGGGAGGCTTCTTAAAACACAATTTTCAAGTTTTTACGTATGTGACAAGCAACTAAAAATGATGCAATGAATCCACCATTCCATGAACAAGCAATCAGAAATTTCAGTGATATTATAAACCATAAATTAGATAATTGAACAAGTTTCCACTTAAACACCTTAAACTATGGTTAAAGTACAATTATAAAAGGACATGATTCAATACCAACCTGTGAAATATCAGTTATGTTGGGAGTCATCTTAGCCCAAACAGGAACTGTTGCTTTTGCATTTATCCATCCACAAACTTCTTCAAGAAGAGCACAATCTTGCCCAACAGCAGCACCCATTTTGCGCTCCGGCATACCATGAGGACATGAGAAGTTTATTTCAATTGCATCCTAAAAGAATATCAAAAATTTCAGCAGTCAGATTTTCCAAGATAGAAAAAAACAGTGATTTAAAAACCGAACCAGACAGTTCAACCGGCTGAACCTTGAACCAGCTTTTACTACGTTCGGTTATTTTGACGGTTCGATCGCTGTTTTATCCTTGTTCAGGCCATTTAAAGAGGTTGAACTATAACACGAAGGTCTCGCCGGATCAATGTCTAGTTCGGTTTTTAAAACATAGGAAGAAATATTCAACTTCTCAAACTTGACCAAGAAACACATCTTACAACACCAGTTTGTTCGACTCTATCGATAAGCTCCTCCCATGCGGCTTTATTGTACTCTTCCATGATTGAAGCGATGAGAATTCTATCAGGGTACTCCTCTTTTAATTGCTTAAATTCTTTCAACATGATTTCAAGCGGTCTATCACTGATAAGTTCAATGTTCTGCCACCCAATAATTTCTCCTTTTGCAGATCCATTTGCATTAGCCCGTAACCGGGCATAACGAGGAGTTACATTTATAACTTTTGCTGCATCAAGTGATACCTAGCAAAACAAATAATCAAATTTTATTGCAATCATTCAAATTACAAATATTGAATAGTATTTCCGATCAAAAACATTGAAAGTTGAGATATTTCATAAAGTCTGAAATAGCAACCATTTAAGTCCTTCTGTATTGATAAACTGCTTAACTAAGCACTTAAAGCATAAACGCTTATCATATAAATGTTGATGTCTATAAGCTACCTCATAAAGATTATGGAAATAAGCTAAAAACAGCTTACGGTCATATCATAAGATGTTCCTATAAGCATTGTACCACAAGTGTTTATATAGTAATTATTGCATTGAAAATTGTGTAATCAATTCATAAAAAGTAAAAAAAATTCCTTTTTTAGTTATAACTTCCTTTTTTGGTATCCTTAGCCAGTGTCGGGGCACCGGTTAGCACAATCCTATTATGAATAATTCACACAGCAAAGATTGCAATCTGCAATGCAGCATCCGCAACAGCCGAAATCACGAAATCATTATCGCAGCCTTGACCTCGACCGTTATTTAAAACCATGACAATTCCATTAATCAAGAACTGAAAACAAGTCTATAAACAAATTAATCCAACACAATATACAACTAACTTATAAATAAAAAACTCACAGTTTTAGCAATGACACCGCCCCAACCTTCATCGAAAGCTCTTTTCATTACAGTGTAATTCGTTCCTGGTGGACCTGATCCAATCACAAATGGGTTTGGCATATGCAAGCCATTAACAGTAACACTCAGATCAGGTTCTGAAGCTTGACTCTCAGAGGCAAAAACCTTGAACCCAACTCTACTAGGACGTGGATAAACCTTCTTGGACAAATTCAATGAAAACCCAGATACAGAATTACGAGTTTTCAACTGGGTCATCGTTAAATTTGCCATTTTGTAAGAAAAATTTGAACTTTCTGCAAAATCATACAAAAGGAAGAAGAAAACAGAAGAAGAAACAGAGGAAGAATAAAGAGTTGATTCTGAATCTGAGTTTGTGAAATATTAAAATATTGTATGGATTTTGATTAGTGATTGGAGAAAACGTGCAATTATGAATCACCGTTTGGATGAGTAAGCATTTGGAGGATTATCTGAAAATATTGTAAAGAATTGGACTTTTGCATGTGAGGGTGACTGTCACAATATTATAGTAAGATTATTATAAGATTATGATTATGATTAAGGTTATGATTTGTAATTTTTGGTTGGAAAAAAGTTTTTGTGTGGGGATATAGAACTCATCAGAATCACGACTTTGTAGTTGTAGGTGAGACATGATAATTTTTTTTCTTTCTGATTTTGACATTTAATAATTAAAAATGTATTCAAAATTTTATGAAAAATACTTTTTTTAAAAAAAAAATTATCTATTAAAATTAAATGATTTTTAAGATAAACGGTTTTAAGTAGTTATTAGATTCCAAAACTAGACACCCTCCCTCATTTTAGTAGTTTTTAAATTTGCCAAAATTTCTCTCACACTACCTAAAATCCAAATCATCATAATTCTTGAATTTTTTTTGGGTCTAAATCATGCATTTTATATTGTTCTTAAGTTTTATTGTGTTTTTGGGTGTTGAATAAGTTCGAATTATATGATTTGAACTAAATTGTTACTAGTTTCAGATTATATAATTCGAACATGTTCATGATGTGCTTAAAACTATTTTTTATAAAAAATAATTAAAAAAGGGGTATTTTTGTTGATTTGTATATATGATTTTGATTGTTTGAGATAGAGACTAACACATGGATTGGGTTAGAGGCACTAAAACTACCATGACTGCATCTTCTATGCTAGAGCGGTTACATCAGACCGAAGTGGCAAGCAAAATGAGCAAGGGTAGGACGGGGGCAGATGCACGATCCTGATCCCCCAACTCCGTGTTGAGGAGGAAGTTTCAGATCATGATGAGGCTATGGAGAATGTCAATAATGATGTCCACCCGAATGTTGAGGAAGAGGAGTCAACTGACTTTGATTCATATCATGGTCGGTTATCAAACTTGTTTGTCCTCTCCCAATATGCTCGACATGTGGTCACCTGCATGAGAAAGGCATATGTAAGATATGCATTTTTCTTTGTACTGATGTTTTTGTATTCTTTGTACTTTTTATATTATTTATATGTATTACTAATATTTTATTTTTGTTTGTTGCAGTTCCGTCCCAATTTAAAGATTGTGAACAACGAGAAGAAGGTGGAGAATGGTGAGGGAGGATGGTTAAGTCATGGTTTAGATAGACCTTAGTTGACAGTGGCATGGTTGTCAAAATTGAGATCCTGCTAAAGATCATTTGGATAAAAAAAGAGCGTAGATCGTAGGATCGTAACAAGGATCGTAAGATCTCACCTAATTGACAAAATTATAAAAGAAACTAAATAAAATAACCTTTCATAAAAATCAAAATCAAAATCATTAATCATCATTCTCATTGTCTTAAACATCACCTAAAAACTTTCATCAAAAACAAAACATCATCCTAAAATTTCAATTTCTTAAACATCATAAAAATTAAAAAATAAAAACTAATTCAACAGATCATTCAAAACATTCTGATCCCCAACATCTTCCATGACATCTTCATCTCCAAGTCCTTCAAATTCTTCATCAAGATTGTGAATCTCCTGGTCATTTTCGGCAGAGGTAGCTCTATTATCTCCTTCATTTTGGGTTCCTTCCTTAAAATCTTCACCTTTTATTGTAAGATCCGGAATTTCATTTTCAAGTGAACATTCATCATTGTTCACAATCCATTCATCATCAAAATCAATGGCATCAAGGCTATATTCTACTATCTTTCTAGATTTCTTATTCTTTGCCAATTTAGAATTAGTCATCACAAACACAACATCATTTATGGTCGCTTGTTTCAGACTATTTCTTTTCTTTGTATGCACCTAATAGCATCTACCTACATCAGTATATAGAAATTTGATATACTATTTTCACAACTTAAATTTGAAAGAAACTAACTATCTGAAATGCACTCTAATTTATTTCCCATCTGAATGAGCTACAAGTCACACTTCGCACACAGATTGCAAATCTTTGAAGTTTCGGATGCTCATCTCCGTATGACTCCCACCATTGTGCTAGAGTTTTGGTTTTAAGAAACCATTGCTACATGATAATTCTCTGCGTCAAAACATATAAAAAAGAAGAGAAGTTTCACAACCAACCAACAAAATATCATGATCTTGTACATCAATGACAATAGGACGCATAATCTATTGTTGAAGAAAATATTTGGGCATTTAAAAATAACAGTCCATCATTTTCAATACGAAATCACATACGGTCTAATTGCAGTGCCGCTAGCATTTTCATCATGTGCAATGTTTAAGCCAAGAATAAAGTATTACATTGGATTTAAGAGGAAAATGATTCAAAGGATATTTTACATGAATAAAATTAGATAGTAGATCACTACTAAAAAAACAAAAATTAGTGAGGGATATTTAGTGAGGGAAAACGTGAAATCCCTCTCTAATTCCGTCACTAAGTTTTGCGACTAAAGAATTTGTGAGGAATTTCATTTTTTCCGTCACTAATTTCCCTTGCTAATTTTGCTTTTTCTAGTAGTGGATTTACACACTCTTATCAACCATAAGTAACAAGCTTGCTATGCATTATCATCCCTTGAATGTATTGTTGGAGCTGGAAGAAATGAAAGCAGCAGTTGACCACTTTCACATGCATGACAACGATTTTATTCATTGTTTCTGGTGCTCAAATTTTGTCAAAAGTTGCATGGTCATGAATCTACGAATCTACGATTTTGCACCAATGGCTGGTTTTGTGATTGGTCTTAACTATTGTGAAGAGTGGTCGTTGTCATCAACATCATCAAGAACATCATCATTTGAATCACTCTTTTTAAAAGGATTTGTGATTGAATAGTTTCTATGCTACATTCTTGTTTGAATATGTGCATTCGAGTTTCCTTAAAAGTGAAATGGTATGATCGAAAAAATCTTATGTAACCTCCGCATGGTTTCATTCAATCTTTAAAAGTGCTTCATACAATCCTACCCTGCCATGTAGTTGCAAATCAATTGGATATGTACGATCTCGTTCTATCTCAATATAAGCATGATTAAATGCATCATCAAGAGTGAAGTTACAGCCATCGGTGAATATAGAGCACTGCTTCCGTTCTTGTTATCCATCCATTGAGTAGTACAAAAGAGAGGAATGGAAGGGATCTTGTAACGAAACCATAAAGAAATTGAGGATCCCCTGCTCTGGTTCTCAAACCACTCTGGAATCCTTGCAGTTTTTGGCAAACAAAATATGGGGCCTCCAACATCATGCAGTTCCTGTTGGTCATAAATAACTTGCAAGTTTAGAAAGATAAAGTGCGCTATGAAATATGAAGTTAATACGAGAAAAAAAATAATACCTGATTCTGTAGCATGTTTCTACATGACGAACTCAAAGATTCACGACTTAATGCAGACAAGCATTTTAAATATGGTGAAATTGCTCTAATTTCTTGAAGACGCTTACAATCATCCAGATTGAGTCTTGTTAAAGAGCGTAGTTCTTTGATGCATTCCACCGATATGTCTAAGTATGTCATATTATCAAACCACTTGAGCGTTATTGGAAGAGATTCATCCGTTAGGTTTTGTACATTTGAACACACCATGGTACTTGGTTTATCAGTCTGTTTTGGAAGTAGATGATATCCATCGACAAAAATGCAAGACAATTTAGGCATCATACTTGGTAACCCAAGCAACGTTCCATGTCCTTCTAGTAGTAAATAATGAAGCCCGGTGAGATTTTGAAACGAATCAGGCAATTCTTCAATGGAAGTTTCACTTAAAGAGATGCTTCCAATGTTTTCCATCTTTCCTAATATTTCAGGAAAGTTCTCAAGACTATAACAAAATGAAAGTCGAAGTTGTTGGTGAGAAGTCAACTTAATTGGTGGAAAACTTCTAAGCCTGCTACAACTTTCAGCGTTCAAGATTTTAAGTTTATTCAAGAACCCAATAGAATCATGAATTGTGAGTAAATTCTTGCACCTTCCAAATGAAAATTCTTCTAAATTTTGGAGACTAGATATGTCACTTATTTCTGTTAAATATGCAGACTGGTCTAGACGTAAAACTTTCATACCAAAGAACATCTGTAAAAAAGAAAAAGACCCCAAAAAAAGAGCAAAAAATGAATAGTCGGAAGGTAACGTTTTTGTATACATGACGAGGAAGATGAAATCGTTACCTTCGCCTTCAAAGACTTAGCCAACTTAAATGATGTAAGGCCACTGTTGGGTAACTTGCATATTGAAAGATTCTTTGGAAGAAAATCAGATGGTATTTCATGTAAAGGAAATGCATGCCATTCTAATACTCTTAAACTATTAGGAAGATGGACATGAGGGTTGATAAAGAGACTAGTTTTAACAACAAGTGTTTTGAGGTTTTTCATCTTCTTGAATTCATCTCCTTTCCATTCTACTATTTCTTCCGGTAATGCAAAATCCAAATGTATATTTTCAATTTGCCTTGTCCCCTACAAAAAGCACAAATCAACCATAACAAATATGTAAGTGTTACAAACTTACAGAGACTTCCTTAGAGAGAAATTTTTATGTTATAAGGGAATAAAGAGTTTAACATGAGCATTAGTAGCACTAATATTCAAATGAGCTTAATCAAGGTTAAAAATAAAAAGAGGAAAAAAATGTCTATGCTAGTCTTACTGAATTTCCTTCTAAAACTTGAAATATATCTTCATGGAACCACAACCTACTACGTTTTCCAGGCTCTTTTGGTGATTCTTGTCTCACAATTTCTTTACCCATGTCTTCTATCAAGTCATGTATTGTGACATTGTAATTCCACCCGCAGATCCTTAAAAGAGATTTTTTAACCAACACTCCAATATGATATTTCATGCATCGACCATAATGAGCACAAAGCATATCTTCCACCTCTTTCAATTTATACCCTTTGAAACAACAAGCAATGTCGAGGAAAACACTTTGCTCATCTTCCTCCAAAGCATCGAAACTCACTTTAAGTATCTTTTGAATCTCTTCATGAGGAATCCTTTTATATCGTTCCAACAAAGAATACCATTCTTCTATATTCTTTCCAAACAAGTTGGAACCTAATATTTCTAGCGCCAATGGAAGGCCAGAAGCATAATTTACTGCACGGTTTAAAATGTGCTCATAACTTGAATCAACTTTCTTACTTTTAAAAGCATTCCACCTAAGCAATTCAAGAGCTTCTTCCTTATTTAACTAATCTATTTGATAATGTTACTTCAATCCCATGTTTTGCTAACAAGTGTTTGTCTCGAGTGGTAATGATCACTATACTACCAACACTAAACCAATCAATCCCTCCAGACAAAGCCTGTAGTTGCTTCATTTCGTCAACGTCATCGAGAGTCAATAGAATTTTCTTTCGGTGTAGCCTTTTCTTTATGATTGGAATTCCCTCACTACTATCTCGTAGCTTAATGTCCAATCCAATAGTTTTGGAAAGAAAATCCTTTTGGAGATGCTCTAAACCATGTTTTTCTGAATTTTCTCTCACATTGTGAAGAAAACACACACATTCAAATTAATCAGCAATGAAATTATAAACCGCTTTGGCAAGTGTTGTTTTACCCATTCCTCCAGGCCCATAGATCCCTAGCATCTTGACTTCATCATTAGATCTAACTTCTAGAAGTGAATTCACCTTTAGGACTCGACACTGTAGGCCAACGGGGTAATCGACAACATGTAAAGGAGCATGATTAATCTTGTTGGATACATATTTGAGTATTTCCCGAATAAACTCGTATTCGTATGCATTCCTGCCCAATTCGATAAGTTTGAGTAAAAATATATGACATTCATATCAATGTATTGATAATTATAGTATATTATTACTGCAATTCATATTCCTTCTTTTTTGACATACAAATAACTAAAACTTGTTCAATGACAAAATAATTGATTTCTTTCCTAGGTAATCTTTAAATAAAATTATTAGCCAAGGGAAAATAAAGTAAACATTACACACACACACATCATAATAGGAATGAAATGATGTACCTAGGATTGAAATGATGGCCGGACAAGTTAGCTGCTTCGTTAAGAGCCATTTTCCATTTATCTAACCTTTTCATGTTGTCGTTGTACTTTTCTTTGTTATTTTGGAACCTTCTTTCATGCCTAACCATTGCTTCACCATAACTCCCAATCTGACGTCGCACATGAGAAGGTTCCATGTCATAGAAAACAGGCAAAATTTTGCGACCTTTCTTTGCCTTGAAGCAATGAATGATGTGGACAAGTTCGTCCAAACAAAACGAAGAAGAAGCATAGTTGATAGAGAAAATTGGAATGAAAATCCTGGACTCTTCAATGGCTTTGACAAGTGATTGTGTGATTTCGTCACCTCCATGAAGCATGAAGGTGCGGACTCCACCGTCACATAGAGCTCTATAGATATTGCCAGTAAAATCATAGCGAGTGTCAATGCCCCTAAAACTGAGGAACACATCATATGTGAATCCATATGAGAATGAAGAGAAAGAGGAAGATGATTGGAGCATAGCCATGAGATTAGAAAATAAATGGAAGTAAGAGTATGAAAACTAAGAGTATGGATGAGTGTCTAGGGTCTCAAAATAAGTCAAGAAGTGAAACCCAAAAAAAATGGCAACATGCACCTAAGAGGATCCATTGACCAAAGACAACATTAATTGTGAGTGAAATTTCCTGCCCATTTCCTGTCTTACGAACTTCAAAACAAAAAGACAAATAGACTTTTTTTATTTACTATCTGGGGATGATATTATAAATATTCATAGGTTTTAGTAGACAGTGGCATGATTGTCAAAATTGAGATTCCATTATAGGTTTTTGGGTATAAAAAGATCGTATTGAAAGATCCCACCTAATAGACAAAATATAAAAGAAACTAAGAAAAATAACCTTTCATAAAAAAAGTAATCATTAATCATGATTCTCATTGTCTTAAACATCACCTAAATACTTTCATAAAAAACAAAACATCATCCTAAAATTTCAATTTCTTAAAAAAAAAAAAAAAAAACAAATTCAACATGTCATTCAAAACATTCTGATCAAGCCCAACATCTTCCATAACATCTTCATCTCCAAGTCCTTCAAATTCTTCGTCAAGATTGTGGATCTACAAATCATTTTCAGCAGAGACAGCTCCATTATATATCTCCTTCATTTTGGGTTCCACCCTCCAAATCTTCACCTTTTATTATAAGTTCCCGAATTTCATTTTCAAGTGAACATTCATCATTGTTCACAATCCACTCAGCATCAAAATCAATGTTATCAAGGATATATTCTACCATCTTTCTAGCTTTCTTATTCTTTGCCAATTTAGAATTAGTCATCATAAACACAACATCATTCATGGTCTTTTTGTTTCAATCTATTTCTTCTCTTTGTATGCACCTAATTAATTACATTAGTATATAGAAATTTGATCTATTATTTTCACAATTTAAATTTGAATGAAACTAACCATCTTAAATGCACTCCAATTTCTTTCACACCCGGATGAGTTACAAGTCAAGCTTAGCACACAGATTGCAAATTTTTGAAGTTCCGGATGCTCATCTCCGTATGACTCCCACCATTGTGCTAGAGTTTTGGTTTTAAGAGAAGCCATTTCTATTTGACTACCAAAAAACTTTGCTTTCCTCTTAAAATCTTCAAATTGGGCGTGTCTATCTTACTAATTTCTTGAACATCTCCAATCATTCTTTCCAAACAATCGTATAGTCCATGTTTCACTTCAAAATCAACACTGTAATGTAATAATTGAGGATTTAGGTAATAACTGGTAGCATGCAAAGGCCTATGTTGCTGTATATGCCGCCTCTCATCAATGATATCCCATAAAGGCTTGTAACTAAAAAATGAAAGAAAAAAAAAACCAGAATTGGAAAATTAAGACACAATTGCAGAATGAATAGAAATACATAATGGACAGATTGCACATTAAAATATTGCACAGCTAAATGGACAAATTGCACATAATTGCAGAATGGACAGAATTTAAAATTAACACAATATGCATACTATGCAAAATTGCAGAATTCGAGCACAACTTTCCCCTTAACCTACTGAATTATCTAGGCCAAATATTCCAATTGAAACCCTACCCCAATTCCCTTCAATTCTAATGTTTTCAACATCATCATCATTTTAGTTCATCATTATTCTCCCATCATAGTCTACAACATAACAACAACATTAACTTAAGAATTAACCAAACCCCGTCATGAATAAGACACCCTAAAGTGAAGAGATTCTCCTCCTTACCTCGAATCCATCGAAAATTCCAGTTTGTGGCTTGACCTGTTGCCGCTAGGGTTTCTCCTCATATGCTCCTCTTTTCCTTCTTTTCCACTTTCAGCAATACAGACTATTCTAACTCCTAACCTTTCTATTTATATTTGGGCCGGTCACTTGTTAAGATTCTCGTCCCCTCTACTCACTAATTTTTTACTCCTCCCCTCCCTCACTTATTTAAAACTTATATTCTACACCTCCGACCCTAAATTATTTTATTTTGACTCCTCCTTCATTTTATTTAAATTTCCATACTACTTCTCAATCATCATCAATATTCTATTTTCTCAACAACAAAATAATACTCAAGCACAAGTAACATCAATAATAATATTAATCAAAACTTCACTTATTAAACATCATTCAATTATTAAAAAAAATAAAATATTGGGGCGTTACAGTCACTACCGAGCAAGAGTGTCATTTTGATGTAGGGAGATTTTAGTAAAGTGATTGATAAACTTACCATGAATCAAGATATGTAGATGACATGACACATCGTTCAGTTTGATCTCGATGCTAATATACTAACTTCCCCCATCCAAATTGTGGCAGCAATATGATGCAAGAAATCAAGCAGTAGAGAGAAATCAGAAGGCTTACCATCAAATGTCATAGGTGGAGGTTCGTCAATATGGTGTGGTGTGAGATGTTGTGGTGGTGATGGATCTCGATGATGGTCATCGTCATGAACTTCATACTACTGGTCAGGTGCATATGGTTTAGGGACAGACCTGTCTGCGAGGTTCCCTCCCCATCATGGTTTCTACACCACCCTAATTTATAAGGAGGGTTCATTTCATCATTCGCTCTGCGTACGTTGCTGGTCTGGGTCTGTCTTCCTAGTTTAAACCTATATGGGTTGTCAGCTATGTATTCACAACAAACAATAGGGAAAAAATCTATTAAATTTTTTAAAGGCATTTCATTAAACGCTTGGAGTATAAAATAAACATACAATATCTATAGTTATATTTCTTATATTATGCTACTCACAATGCACTTATGATAAATCATCAAATACAGTGACCCGTGAGCATAGCTCAGTTGGTAGGACAATCCATTATTATATGCAGGGGTTGGGTTCGAACCCCAGACACCCCATTTATTCACCTTATAAGGTGAATTCTAGCCACTAAGCTATCTGACCAAAAAAAAAAAATCATCAAATACAGTTACCGTATAAACAACAATGTAGTTTATCAATAACTACCAAAAAAAATTCATCAATTTCACTACAAAAAAACAAAAACTCTAACATATGAGCAATTAAAAAAACATTCTTAAAAAACTAACAATGTGTATGGATATGGATTTTTTTTCACTTACTTGTGTTTGAAGAAATTTGATGGAGTTTGATTTCTTGGAGTTTGGAGGAAGTATGTGTTGAATTTGAGAGTTTTTACATATGTGTGGTGGTCTATTCTGGTATATGATCAGTGTAAAACGACAACTAACAATCGCCGGTGAATGGACGACAATTAACTACCATTCAACAGCGATCGGTAATTAATTTCCGTTGAGGACATTTTGATCAATTCAAGGTGCCTGAGAGTAAACCATGGGCGCTCAAAGAGCAATTTCTCAAAAAGCTCCTTTTACATAACTTGGGCCTTTTATCTCTATTGGACTTTTACTTGGAAATTGCTCTATCATCTTCAAAAATTACTATTTAACCCCCCAAAATTATCTTAATGCCTCCAACTACAGTTAACTGTCACTCGTCCCCCAACAGCAGTTATTCTGAACATGCAGAAACAAAAAAAAAAAGCTCCAACGGCAGTTAAGTGCCAGTGGAATCTTCATTTTCAACAAAGCATGCATGCATCTTCAAAACAAAGACAAGAACTAGCACTATAAGTCTACAAATGTCGGTGATCTAGAAAAAACACTATGATGATAACAAAATATTAATTCACACCGGTCCATTTTGATTTCTATAAGAATTCTGCTCTTTACCCAAATGGATTTGCTTATTCTCGAAGTAAATGACCAAAATACCCCTGCGTGAGAACTGTCATAAAAAAATTTGCTATATCGGTATTGAGGCGGCACATGGTTACATAAGATGTTTTTATCCGTTTCACATCCACACATCATTGCCCCGGAAAAAGATGTTCATATCACGAAGTCAGTCAAGCAGGAAGCCATTGATGAGATTGATGCTGAGTAGGAGAGAGACCATATGTATCTAGAACAGACCGGAAGGTTGGGCCATATCAGAGACCACGTCTTATCCGTCATAGGAAGTGGTGTCGTGGAGAGCGGACTGCTGAATGGGAGAGTTTGGAAGCAACTATGCAAGAGGTTCATGAAGGGCGGGTTTATCGTCGTAGGTGAGGTAGGGGTGACATGGGTCTTAGGGCTACCCACTAGTTTTATGGTGTTGTTGTAGTATTTTGAACAAATGTGATGTTTTTAATTTTATGTTTGAATATTTAGGTTTAACCTACAGATGATTTGTGTTTAATTTGTACAATTTATGTTTAATTTGTGTTGTTTCTTATCGTTTCGATTAAAGTATTTATTTTATATAATTTCACGAATACATGTTTATATCAAGGACTTACCATATGTATGTATCAGACAAAAAAACAGTGAGTTTATTTCTATTCTGATGCCATTTAGATTATATACACTAATGCAATTTTGAATTTGTTACTAATATGGAGAATTCTTGTAGTGATAATCCAACCTGTTTTATTACAATTCGGATTATATACTCCAAAATATGTGTTTTTTACACCATAATTTGCCTATTCTGAGGTGTTTCACACTTTTTGGATTATATAAGTCGAATTATTTTAAGGGGTTTCAGATTATAGTTTTGGAATCGTATGTTTTACTAAGACCTACACAAACATCATAATGGTGTTTTGTCTTCCAATGATTTTTATGCTTTTCGGATTATATACTCTGAATGTCAGGGTTATATAATCCGACTAAACGGTATTTTGGTAAAAAATAATAAGACGCACGAGAAAGTCATAGAGTGGGAAAAATTCGGATCCCACGAGTGAATAGAAAATTGGATCTACATTGGATCTCACCTGAATTGCCCCATCTATTCTCATGAGGAGAAGTTTAGTTTTTCCGACAGAATGAAAAAGACATATATGATCGAATCGTAACTATCAAATACAACCCTAATCAAAATGCATCAAAATTGAGAAAGCCTAAAGATATACACACTCAGTTGATATGTGATTTGATTGCATCGCGACGTCTGAATTCGAATTCTATTTTTTCATGCATTTATACAAATATAGTCAATATAATATTGGGCTACATTGCTCAAAATAATAATAATTGGGCTACAATATAAATTTTAAATGAGTATATTTTATATTTTATTAATTAATTAATTAATCAGTTCAAACACGATTTAATCGGATGAATCACGATCTCGATTAATAGACTTAGAGGAGGTTGACAACTTATTTTGGTTCAATTAACGATTGTTAGGATTACAAATAAATTTAGATTAATAAGACTAACACATATAAAACTACTAAACTTTTTTCTTAATGAAATAATACAGTCTTTTATTTCGTCAGGTAAATTTTTCCGACATTATTATTTTAGCCCCACCAAAATGTTAGTGCTGGATCTGTCCTTGCATGTTGAAGTAAACATCACTCTTTTTTGATAAATGTAAACCATCACTCTTGTTTCGAGTATGAAATTTCAAGGCATGTTCCAACTATTCTTTGTTTATTCTATCAGCTAACACATTGTAGTAACCAAGAGTATATAGCCATCAAAATTTTGATATTAATTTTCTTTTTTTTGTTGTGTGATGAATTACAAGACTATTTTTGACTTGTGGTAGTTTTGGTTTATTCGTTTTATGTATGCAAAGGTGCAATGCATTTTGCACACTTTTATTTTCTTTCCACGTTTTGTTTCTTGTCAAGAAGATAAGGCAAACACGTGTGGGTGCCCATAAGATGAAATTGGTGAACAGCTAGAGAAGCATCCAATCAAGATGACGGCAGCCATGATGACACAACAAGAGGTATTGCTCAACTTGGCTGCGTCACAAATATGATGATAAATTGATATTAATCACAATAATAGGACCACTAATTTTATTTTTATCATATAATAATATTAATAGTAATTAAAGAGCTTTCCACGTTCTTGCTAAACTTCCAAGTTCCAACTTCCCCACACCTAGCTACATCCACATCCACATCCACTTGGTGACTTGGACCTTTTTGTTTGTGCTGTGTACAAAGACATAAGAAAACTCTTTATTCATGTTATGCATTATTGTGTTGGGAAAACAATTACCAAAGTATCAATAAAAACCGGATAATACTTAAGTGACATTGGTCAACCACAATGTTGCAAGTGTATAAAATGACAAAAAAAATTTATGAAAAAGAGAAGAAGAAGACACTTGTGACATTGTAGTTGGACAATGTCACCAACCACAATGTCACCTAAGATCTACCCATAAAAACCAAAAAGAACTTGAAACATTTTGTCACATATCTAAGAACGTGAAACATATTTCACTCTAATGCAAAAATCAATTAAAAGCTTTAATATATCAACCCAACATGTCAACCCTTCCCGCTCGTCACCGCCCTATTTTTTAGTGGGTTAGACAGAGAAGACACCCTACTAGTGATGTGTTTAAAATTTCGACTCATTGTGCTAAAAATGGTAGGTTACACATACCAATCTGATGAGTCCAACTCATTTTGTCATCCCTAATTTAAAACGCATAATTAGTTGATTCACCTTCTTATTTTCTTTTCCTTCCTAACACTCACTCTTTAATTTTATGCTCAATATTGTTTTATTTAACTTTTTTCTACAAGAGCTAGTGTGTGCTGTGACAACTCTTCTTCCATATGAAGGCTAATTTATTTCACTCCATTCCAAAGTTATTAGAATTTCTTTGTTTGTTGCTAAAAAAAAAGAATTTCTTTGTTTGATTTAATCACATGCTAAAACTAAAATAGTTTCTTAAACGTTTTTAGAAGTTATCAAATTAAAGACAAAAAAGTTAACTAGAGACCTTGTACTGATTGCATCAGCATTGGTGAACACTATGTTGTGTTTTTAATTTTTTTTATGGGTTGAGGTATATTCGTTTATGCAAAGCATTTTCATAAAACTTTACTCATAAAAAATGAAAAGACCAATAAGATCTTGAAAATAAGCAGCAATTTGTTGCTTTTAACTGAATTTGGAATTTCCCTTAACACTGGAGAGAATAATAATGTTCAAAAGGTGGAATCATTTTCCTATATCCCAAATAAAAAGAAATAGAATCCTAAAGGAAGAATATACATTTCCTAACCTAAATAACTAACACTATCCAATATTACACAGTACTAGAGTATAAACCCGATTGAACAAAAATCTGGGTTAACCCAATTAACAATTTTCCATATCTTTACACAAAAACGGGTGGGTTAACAATTGAGCCGCCGACCACCGTTCACCAGACTCCTTCTTAAGACAACATTCGACAAAGTTTCTAAACTCTGACGAAGCTGTCTCAGGAAGACTCGGTGGATCAGAGAAACAAATCGCGCACATAAGTGAAGCCCAATCGGGTCGTTGACCTGATTGAAGAAATGGGAAATAACCTACATAAAGTTCAAATAGGGTTAAACCCAAACTCCATATATCAGCTGAAAAACCGTTATAATTCCCTCCATAAACTTCTGGGTCAAATCTTTCAGGACTCATATAAGCACACGTGCCAACATAAGAGTTACATGCTTCAAGCGTGCGACCCATAAATTTACTGACACCAAAATCAGCAATCTTAACCTCGTTTTTGATGTTTACGAGGATGTTCGAAGGTTTTATGTCACGATGCGCTATGTTACGCGCGTGAAGGTACGTGAGACCGTGTAAAATGTCACGCGCCACCGTGGAGAGTTTTGATTCAGAAAATGTTCCGGTTGCTTTCAGGGCGGTTTCTAGGCTGCCGGAGTCCATGTATTCCATCAAAATGCAAACGTCTCCGGTGGGTTTCTCGAAGGAGCCGTGGTATTTTACGACGTTGGTGCAATCGGTGGCGCGACGGAGGATGTTTACTTCGGTGAGTGCACGGCGGCGCGTGGTGGGGTCAGAGTCGTAATGGTTTACTTTTAGAGCGTAGATGATGGAGGTGAGTTTGTGACGGACTTTGTAAACGGTGCCGCCGTTGCCATGGCCGAGAACGGAGAGTTTTTCAAAATCACCGGCAGTAATATTGTCACCACCGGCAACGGAGGCGGTGGTTGTTGAGGTGGAGGGTTGTTTGTAAATATTTGCAGGAAGGGGGACAGGGAAACGAGGACGGTGGTCGGAGATTTCTGGTAGCCGGAGTTTAGGGCTGTTACGGCGGTGAACAAGCGCCATATACGGTGGTTAACGGTGGTGATAAAGAGAGAGAAAAAAGAGTGAGTTTTTTTTTTTTTTGACTTGGAAAATAAGTGAGTTTTTCTGAGAAGGTTTG